>Ga0307985_10001722_pt1 | contig 12321 bp, 11 predicted proteins | sample EllFjometageno80_FD_203155 | JGI IMG/M metagenome (GOLD analysis project Ga0307985, IMG submission 203155) | Marine microbial communities from Ellis Fjord, Antarctic Ocean - #80 | ecosystem: Environmental > Aquatic > Marine > Unclassified | place: Southern Ocean | collected 2014-10-09 | reverse complement strand
GCCTTTGAAGACGACGACTCATATTCTGGCGAGAGCGACAACTTCACGGCCGCCAACCCAGAGGAAGCCGGCTCTGAGGATCGCGCATCGAGTCTCACAACCACGGGGGCAGCTGGCACTGAAGTCACCGCTCAGCTCCCAGACCTGGGCAGAGAGATCATCTTCACAGCGACACTCGAGATTGCCTCAACCGATGTCTCCACTGCGACCCGTCAGGCAATTCGTTCGATCGAAGGCCGCGGTGGCTTTCTCTTCTCACAAGAGACCCGTGGCGGCCCAGGAGGGACCAGCATCCTGACCTTCAAGGTCCTACCTGAACACTTCCAAGCAGCACTCAACGATCTAGGTTCGGTGGGCGAGATCCGGTCACAGTCCATCTCGGCCGAAGACGTCAGCGCTGTGGTTGTCGACCTGGAGAGCCGCATTAATACCGCCCAAGCCAGCGTGATCCGGCTGCGCAACCTGCTCGACGACGCCAGCGAACTTGAGACCATCGCGACGCTCGAGAACCAACTGCTGCAACGAGAGACCAGCCTGGAGCAGTTGCGGGGTCGATTGCGCACCGTTCGCAACCAGGTAGACCTGGCCACTATCACGGTGTACGTCAGTGAACTTCTGAATCGTCCGGGTTTGGCTCTGGAAGCTATGGCGTACGAGGGGCACGACGGTGGCTTTGGCTGTTTCGACACTAGCCAGATCCGCGCGGTGGATGCTGGCGATCCGGTCACCATTTGTTACCGGGTGACCAACACCGGCGATACCCCGCTGGTCGATGTCACGCTCGACGACGGTGCGCTGGGTGCAACGATTGGTTCACTGGTCGCCGTCGACGGATCGGTCACGCAGATTGATCCCGGCGAGTCCGTGCTGCTCGCTCACGAGACTGAGTTGAGCAACGCCATTCGGGTCCGCACATCGGTCGCTGCGACGGGACTCGATGCCGATGGCACCGAAATCGCCAACGCCGTGCAAGCCACCGCCGCCACCATGCGTTTCGAAATCATCAACACCGACGACGGCATCCCTTCCTTTGGCGAGGTCCTCAGCAATAGCTGGAACGCCTTGGTAACGGCCGCAATCGTGATCGCATTAATCGCGGTGGCAATCGCACCATTCGCCTCAGTTCTGCTGGTGATCGGGCTGCCCCTTTGCATGGCCATCAAGCGCGGGCGCAGTGCACGAGCCGCAGCTCGCCAATCACGCCCCGTCCCGCCTGCTCCCCCGGCAGGGGGGTCCGGTGACACCACCATCACCGAAGACGTTGCCGTGGGTACTTAAGCGTCTCGTGTCTGGCCAGCAGCTACAGCTCTCGCTGCTGGCCACAACCTGGGACTCGTCATCGGAGGGGGTGACGAGTCCCTTTTTCGCGTTTTGTTTGACCTGAACCAATAATGCCACTACCTTGTGTAACAAGGTACCATGGATAGCCGGGTATCATGGATAGCATGACAGTTATTCACTAAACACGCCGCCAAACGGAGAACTCGTGGAACACAGTTCGCAACTGCTGAAGGGAGTCCTTGACATGTGCTTGTTGGCCCTGATCGCCGAAGAAACCAGCTACGGCTACGAGATGGCAAGCAAGTTGCAAGCCCGAGGACTCGAGCTCGTCAGCGAAGGGAGCATCTACCCCCTGCTCTCGAGACTGCAGAAACGAGGCTACGTCGATAGCTATCTCGTCGAGTCACCTGGCGGTCCGCCTCGTAAGTACTACCGAATCAAACCCAGTGGGGCCGAGCGGCTCCAGCACTGGGCTCGCGAGTGGAACCGAGTCTCCGACGGCGTCGGCGAGATCCTTAGGGCGGGAGACCATGTCTGATATCAACACCATTCTGAATGCCTGCGAGTTGGTATGGCAACAGCAGAGCATTGGTTCTGCAGCAATCACTGATATGCGTAACGAACTCGAGTCGCATCTGGTTGATGCCCAGTCGGCAGGCAAGCCCCCCGAATCTGTCGTCGGGTCGAACATCGAACGCTTTGCCCGATCCTGGACCGACGCCCAGCCGGTCCGTGCCATTCCTGCATCTGTCATCACGGTGCAATCCGAGCGCGAAGCCCGCGCCGACGCAACCCGTATACGGCTGTACATTTCGATCGCGGCGGTCATTGGGATCACTCTTGTTGGCCTAGTCCTGGGACCCAAAAGCACCTATTCAGGACTTGAGGCCTGGCAATGGGTGTTCGTCCTATCCACCTTCACTTTGCTCATTGGTGAGATCTTCACCGGCGGATTCTTCGTCCTGCCATTCTGTGTTGGTGCCGCATCGGCCAGCGCTCTGTCATTCGCCGAGGTTGAGCCACCGGTACTCATCGCTGTATTCATCGTCGTGTCGGCGCTGTCTCTATGGGGACTCCGGGAGTTCGCGTCGAAGGACGACGACATCATCGTGCCGGTTGGAGCCAATCGATATGTCAATCAGATAGCAGTCGTCACTGAAACGATTCAGGGTGTCGGCACGATCGGTCGGGTCCGCCTCGGCACCGAGAGCTGGGTTGCAATCACCGATGAAAACCAGTTCATTGCCGAGGGATCTGTTGTACGGGTAAGCGAAGTTCGCGGCACCCGCATGGTCGTCAGCACCGCATGAACACGGCCAGGCAGGAGAGTGCGAGTTGTCCCGGAGGAACCACACAACTCGGCCATGCGACTACAGCGGCCTCAAGAGCCAGCGCGAGGGACGAGCGTATAAGTGGAGCGAAGCGGAACGCCCCAACCGATCTAGATAGTGCTGCGTGCCAACGCAATTTGCGCAGCGAAGCAAGCAACAGCCGGCCACCAAGCCGGCAAAGCAGCCTCAAGAGCCAGAGCGAGGGACGAGCGTATAAGTGGAGCGAAGCGGAACGCCCCAACCGATCTAGATAGTGCTGCGTGCCAACGCAATTTGCGCAGCGAAGCAAGCCAATTACAACAAAACAGGAGAAGAAGTAATGGATCCAGTCGCAGGGTTTTTCCTGCTGGTCATCGTTTTGCTGGTGGTATTTGCCGCCCGAGGCATTCGGATGGTCCAACAGTCAGAGCTAGGTCTGGTTGAGCAGTTTGGCCGCTATCAGAAAACGGTAGGGCCCGGTCTTCGTTTCATAGTTCCGTTCGTTCAGAACTTGCAGCGGGTGGACATGCGCGAGCAGGTTGTAGACGTTCCTCCGCAAGAGGTCATTACCCGAGACAACGTAGGTGTCACCGTTGATGCCGTGGTCTATTACCAGGCGACCGACCCGGTGAAGCTGAAGTACAACGTCGCCAACTTCATGGTTGCGGCAACCAAGCTTGCCCAGACCAACCTTCGTAACGTTGTCGGCGATATGGACCTCGATGATGCGTTGACGTCCCGAGACACCATCAATAACGAGTTACGCAACATCCTCGATGTGGCGACTGATGTCTGGGGAACACGAGTGGTCCGCGTTGAGATCCAACGCATCGACCCCCCGGCAGATGTCACTGACGCCATGCACCGCCAGATGAAGGCAGAGCGTGATCGGCGTGCACAAATTACCGAGGCTGAAGGAACAAAGAGCGCAGCGATTCTGAAGGCCGAGGGTGTGCGCGAATCGCAGGTCCTCGAAGCAAACGGCCGGGCCGAAGCGATCAAGCAGCTAGCTGCAGCCGAGGCGTTCCAGCGGGTGACTCTGGCCGAGGGCGAAGCGCAGAGCATTGAGCGTGTCTTCCGTGCCATCCATGATGGCGATCCAACGCCGGACCTGCTCGCCTTCAAGTACCTAGAAACGCTCGGCACGATCGCGAATGGTCAGGCTACGAAGATCTTCATGCCGCTCGAAGCCAGCGGTGCGCTTGCATCGCTTGGCGCACTGGGCGAAGTCTTTAATGCTGCCCCGGCCCAAGACACCGAGTCGAACTGACGACATCGACACATGCCCCCGCTGTCTCCGGTCCCCGCCATTCAGGTTGCCGACCGGGGGTTGCTGGGCATTTTCGCGCCTGGGCCGAGAAGGCCTATTTACCGGCGTACCAGTCGATCCACGCGCCATGGGGATGGCCTAATCCCAGCACCTCGCTGGTGTCTGGTGTCCCCCCGCCCAGTTCCACCCGGCCAATAACCGAGTCGATGACTTCGCGTTCTGTTGGTTGACCGAGTTCGGTAACCACACCTCGACCTTCCAGGCTGTACCAGCGAACTCGTCGGCCACTGTTTCGCACGAGTCCCAGCACTGCCTGCTTGGTTGCGTCGGGCAGGTAGTACCAGACCCATGTGGTCGTTATGACCAGAGCGGTATCGGTCGGGGCTTCAACAAGAGCTTGAGCTATCCCGTCCACGGCGTCTGCTCCGATGATTCGTTGAGGATGTGCTTGGGCAATGGCGATCGCTGCGGCCATCCGAGCATGGCGTTTGGGCTGGCTCGGCCACAGACACGCTTGCAGCCAACGCGCCCGGTCCGGGTCCGAGACCTGAACCGGTGACCGATCCACCCCCACCCGCCACGCGATCTTGGCATGTGCAGATGAAATCGTTGGTGCACCGCTGCGTACATCGCACCGTAAGGTCAATGCGGCGTCGGCGGGCCCGGTGGCTACCGAATACTCCCCCATCGTGTAATCGATGCGGAACTGGTCGATGTTCAGGTTGAGGCCAGCACTTGCCCCTAGATCGATCCACGCCAGCGCCTGTTGCGATCGCTGGTACGCGTCGTTCAGCATCAGAGCTAGCACCGCGGACCGACCGACCTCGTTCGTCTGAGTGTGTTCATTTCGCAACAGCTCGTCGATTGCCGACCGGTTGCTTAGCACCGCATCGGCGAAGACCGGGGCGACAGGTAAGGACGAGGTACCGTCGTAGATGTAACGCAGCGGATGGTCCAGGCCACCTAGCAACAGATAGTGGACTGCGGCAAACAACAGATTCGGTTGCTGAGCGTCCGGGTCGTGGCTGGCAATTAGTTCGACAAGTTCTGGATGATCCCCCAGATGCTCACAAACCTCGGCATAGGCCGGCTCGTCGTCGGCAAACGACGACGCTCCATAACTACGGTAGAACTCGATCAGGTCGCCATGGTCGGGCACAGCGCGAAGATACCTGATTGAGGCAGACTGTAATGGTGACCGTGGTTCCTGCAACAGCGCCGAATCTCGTGTTCATCATGAGCGATGACCATGCAGCGCACGCCATCTCCGCATACGGCAGCCGCATTAACCAAACGCCGAACCTTGACCGCATCGCCGATCAGGGCATGCGTCTCGACGCAGCCTTTTGCACCAATTCGATTTGCGCTCCCAGCCGCGCTGCGATCCTGACCGGCACCTACAACCACGTCAATGGCGTGACGACTCTGGACGCGCCACTCGACAACACGTTATGGAACTTTCCGGGTGAACTTCAACGTCATGGCTGGCAGACAGCCATGATCGGGAAATGGCATCTTGGTCATGGGGCCGGAGCAGACCCTGCGGGATTTGACCATTGGCGGGTACTCCCTGGCCAGGGGCACTACCACAATCCCGTCATGCTCGAAGCCGAGGGCGTCGTAGTCGAACGAAGCGGTTACGTCACAGATCTCATCACCGACGACACCATCGACTGGATCGATAACCGCGATCCCGACCGCCCGTTCGCGGTTTTCTGCCATCACAAGGCCCCCCACCGCACCTGGGAACCGTCGGCCGAGCACTTCACGATGTACGACGACGTCGACATTTCTTTCCCTGACACCTTTCGCGACGATCTCCGCGGCCGGGCCGAGGTTGTGCAGGCCGTGCGTATGCGCATGATGGATCTCGACCCAATCATCGACTTGAACGCAACAGTTCCGGAGGGCCTGACGCTGGATCAAGAGATCGACTGGCGATACCAGCGCTACATCAAGCGCTATCTGCGTTGCGTGGCGTCGATCGATGACAACGTGGGTCGCCTCCTCGACTACCTGGATGCTAATGACCTCGCTGAAAACACCATCGTCGTCTACACGTCTGACCAAGGATTCTTCTTGGGCGATCATGGGTGGTTTGACAAGCGCCTGATGTACGAGGAATCGCTGCAGATGCCCATGCTCATCCGCTACCCGGCTTCGGTTGCGCCGGGATCAACCAGCGACGACATAGTGGTCAATGTCGACATTGCTCAAACTGTGCTCGACCTCTGCGGCATCGACGCTCCCGAGCATGTACAAGGGCGTTCCTTTGCCCCCGTGCTTCGGGGCTCAACCCCCGATGACTGGCCAACATCGATGTACTACCGATACTGGATGCACCGCGATGGGTCACACCTTTGCCCCGCCCATTACGGCATCCGAACCAGGACTCACAAGCTCATCTGTTACTACAACGACCCGCTGGGCCAGCCCGGAGCCAACGGCCCTGCGGACCCCATCGAGTGGGAGTTATTCGACCTGGTCGCCGACCCGACCGAGGTCAACAATGTGTGGGCAGACCCGGCCTATCAGGCAGTGACCAAGGTGTTACTCGACGAACTCGAGCGGCTGCAATGTCAGGTCGGCGACGACCCGTTTCCAGGTGCCCATGGCTGAAGCAACCCCATTGACTCAAGTAACAGAACCCGTGGCACTCGACGAGCGTTACGCCACTATTCTGCGAGCCCGCAAGACAGACTTCGTGTCCGTGACAGAGGGTGAGACGAACCTGCTGCAACACGGTGCTGCTCAGGTCTTGACAGCTGGATGGCCCGGTTGGCCCGCCGGGTTGACCACTATCGAGCCAGTCATCGAGATGTTCGTGGCCGGACCCGAGCACGTCGTGGCAACAAGTGACAACGACCCGTTTGTCGGGGCATGGGCTCCGCTGGCGGCGTGGATGAACAACACGGTCCGAGCAGCCTTGGAAGGTGTTGGTGTTCTCTTGGCTGGCGACGCATACGTCACGGCCTCATTGACCCCCACCGACACGCTCGAAGGTGTTGCCCACGTCGACGATGATCAGTTCGTCCCCAACAACTCGGTATCCATGGTTGCCATTCTTGGTGACTTGGCTGGCCCTCGCATGGCGACGGAGCCCATCGGGCACACATCCCTGCGACCAATGACACCCCTCAGCTTCGCCGCCGAAACACTCGATGCCTTTGCCAGCAACATGGTGGACCATTGCGCTTCGGACCCTGACCGACTCGTGGTGTTCCCGCAATTTGGTCAGCTACACGCAGGACCTGCGGCACATCATGTCGCCCACCTGGCCCCGCTTCGACAGCTCCTCGTCATGCGCTCTGCCGTAGCCCTGACCTAAACCATTGGTCGGGTCATCCTTGGTGCCCGGCACAGATGATGGCTAGTCCGGCTTTCGGGTCCTTGACGCGCTCCGTCGAATCGTCGTTAACACTCAGCGCACTGCCACATTGGTGGCCTCCTCGTTTGTCGCTGGAAGAGCGGGAAGCCCCAAGGAAATCACGAAGGCCACGGCCAAGAAAGTGGCTGTGCCGACAAGAGCCGCTGGGAATCCTCCGACGAGGAACAGGACACCAGACAGCAAGGTTCCAACCAACCTGCCCGCAGCATTCGCCGAGTAATAGAAGCCTACATCGAGCGCAATCTCATGGTCGCTCGTCGAGTAGGCCAGGACCAGATACGAGTGCACCGACGAGGTGAGCGCGAACATAACGCCGAAGCCGAGCAGTCCGGCAATAGTGATCACGGCCTTGAGTTCGTCCGCCCATACCGATACTGCGATAAGTATCGCGGTCGCTGCCATCGGCGGAAGAAATCCGAAGGCACCTATCGGCGTGCCACCAAACGCAGACAAGACACGCGGTGCGAGGGACTGAACGATGCCGTACCCGATAACCCAGCACGCCAAGAAGGCTCCGATCGCTTCGTAGGACCACGCCAACGCTTCGTCGAGGAAAAGTGGCAGTGCTACGACAAACCAAATATCGCGGGATCCAAACAAGAAGAACCGAGCGGCCGACAACCGTTGAATTGCTGGTGACTTCTTCAGCACAGCGCCTAATTCAGTCTTCTGCTTCGCCCGCCCGAGGTCACCCAACAAGCCAATCACGACCAGCAGCACCGCTGCCAGCACGACCGCCATAGCGACCAAGGCACCGTCGAAGCCTCGCCAACTCAGCAACGCTGCCCCGACGAAGAAGCCGACGCCCTTCAACGTATTCTTTGATCCTGTCAAGATCGCAACCAGACCGAAAAGCCTGCCTTCTGAAGCAACAAACTTCACGGCGGCTTTTGAACTCATCTTGGTCAAGTCCTTGGCAATCCCTGAAAGCGCCTGGACTGCCATCACCCAGCCAACCGCTACCCACTCGCGCCACGATGGGTCATGCAATGTCAGCGCCAGTAGCGCAACGACCTGGAGTACCAGGCCAACAATGAGCGTGCGATGTAACCCATAGTTGGCACCGGCCCAACCGCCGATCAGATTGGTGAAGACCCCAAACAATTCGTATAGCACGAACAACAACGCGAGTGAGACGGGGTTGTAGCCAAGGTCGTGGAAGTACAGGAGAACGAGCATGCGCAGTGCTCCGTCGGTGACGGTGAATGCCCAATACGCGCTGGTCACGATGGCATATGACCGCAAGCTCATTGCACTAGCGCTGGTGGAGACACTCACCCTGTCAGTCTTCTACAAACTTCATCAGCAACAGGAACAACGCATAATCCTCTACGGTGGAAGTCGTGATTCCCTTGATGGCTGCGCAGCTCAATGCCCCGATTGGATCGCAGCTGGCGCAACCGCTCTGATCACCGTCTTGGTTGCGATCATCATTCGTCGCCTAACGAAGCGGCGGGTCCGCAAGAAAGACAAACACGCTGAACTTACCGATTTCGGCGGGCGGATGCTTATTTCCCTCGTCTTGGCAACAGGCGCGTATTACACGCTCGAGGCACTCGACGTTGAGCTCGCGCCAGCGCTCGGAGCATTTGGCATCGGAGCCTTATTCATAGCGGTTGGTCTACAACCGCTGCTTGTGAACCTCGTGGGCTCTGTCGTGTTACAGGCCCGGCGACCATTTCGACGCGGCGACCAGATCTTGAGCAATGGTTACGAAGGCACGGTTCTCGATATCTCTTCGGCGTCGACGGTGTTATTGAGCTACGACGGCGAGTCGATCCATATTCCGAACTCTCAGGGGCTCGGCCAGCCATTGGTAAACTGGACACACGAGCCCGTTCGGAGCCCATGGCATCGAGATCGATCTGCGGTTCTGGCATTACAGCGACCAGCTCGAATCCCAAGTCGCATTGAGCCAAGTTGTTGTGGCAGTGAATGACGCACTGAACGAGGCCAGCGTGGTCATACCGTACAACCAGCTGGTTGTGCACCCGGTCACCACAGTTGCCGATGCTGAGGCCGGGACTACTTCGGCGACCGACGGCTAGTTGTACCTACATGTCTTCCCAGGCAAGGTGCTCTGGCACAGTTTCGCCCCGTGGCAGATCGCCCGTGCCAGGAATGGTTTGATCGAAATCGATCGAGGGCCCGGTCATCATGCCCGACTCGGCCGAGGCCAGAAAACAGATACCAGATACCTCGTGCGACTTCCTGGGGCTTCAGGATGGGGCCGAACGGCTGGCTGGCCTCGGCTTTCTGTAACCAATCGTCAGGTGCACCGTGGAACTTCTTTTGTACATCGTGCTCGGCGGGTGTACCCATCCAGCCCGGGTTCAGCATGTTCACCCTGATGCCTTCGGCCATGAGCGAAAAGGCGGCATTCTTCACCAATACTCCGGGTGCATGTTTCGAGGTCGCATAGGGCCACAGGACAGAGTTGGGCTGCAGCGGCCTCACCTTTCGCCCTGTCGCGGCCAATGAGCAATAGTCCCTGAGCTCCGCGAGCCTTCATCAGTTCCGCCGTGGCGTATCCCAGCCCTTGGCTACCGCCGATTACCACTGCGACTTTGCCATCGAAAGATGCGTGCGCAAACGGCAACGAAGGATTAAGCGTTTAATCCATCCAACGACAATATCGGCTCGATCGCATGCAAATAGTCGACCAGACGAGCCGCCATCTCGAAAGCGAGTTCGGGGTCGTCAAGATCTGGCTCGAGCCATACCTCAGATACGCGCCGCCACTTGTCGGCACCCAGGAACACGCCAGCCTGCGCCTCGTCGCCCAACTCCGGGCGCCATGTCGATTCGTGCGTGAGCAGCTGCTGTAGCAGCCGTTCGTTGTGCGCTAGCTCCTTGTGTTCCGCGTGGAACCCCACCTCAATGGCCATGCCTTCATGTCCATCGACATGGCGACGGGGAATCAGTTGCGCTTCGTAGTGAGCACGACTGGGTTTTTCGCCGCCAAACCACACCTTGACGCCGCGCCGATGCCATCGAAGCTGCATCCGCTCCGTGTCGGCCGCCATCAACGACCGAACAGCGTCAGCGACCTGTTCGAACAGGGTCGTCTCCAAGGTCATGAGGTTGGCCGCCCAAACATGAGAGCGAGAGGATTCACGACCACGGCGACTCGCCACCTCTCGAACATGGTCGCAACGTAGCGCCCCATCGACGTTCCGTGTCGCCCATTGTCTGATCTGTCAAGACAGGGAACTTGGGCCTTGCCCCTCACCCTCGGTTCTTACTCGGTGATGGCCCGTTCCCGACGGCCCTCCTCGATGTCAATCGCTGCATTCAATCGACGAACCAGGCAGGAGCGCCGTTGCCCCAGACGCTGGATCTATAACGCAGGCCCCTGGCCTGCTCGTCTTTCATCACGAACCATTCGAGCACCTGATGGGGCCGTCCGAGGGCCACTGCGCACGTTCTTCGCTCGTTTCGGCTGACCTGGAAACTGCACGTTTGCGTCGGCAGCTCAGACCGAGCTCAGCTTGAATCCTTGATACCCCGCAGCAGCAACTGCGTTACACCGCTCGACGTAGGGCGGGAATCCGAGCAGAGGCATGAAGACCCTGGTCTTACCTGGCACGTTTGCGCCCAGGTACCACGAATTACACGACGGGTAGAGCGTCTGATCGGCAACACTGTTCACGTGTAGCACCCAGTTGTCAGAGGCCTCTTCGGTGGCCTCGATCGACGTACGTCCTTGATCCTTCATATGAACAATGCAGTCAATGATCCACTCGACATGCTGCTCGATCGATGCGACCATATTGGTCAGCACAGAAGGACTCCCGGGACCAGAGATCGTGAACATGTTCGGGAAGTCGGGCACAGCGAGTCCGAGATAGGTGCGAGGTCCCGCTGCCCAGCTGTCTTGAATCCGTTGTCCATTACGACCTTGTAGATCCATACGCATGACCGTTCCCGTCATGGCATCGAATCCGGTGGCGAAGACCAGCGTGTCAATGTCGTGCACAGTGTCACCAACTTGCACGCCGGCGGCGGCGATTTTTGTGATGGGTGTGGTGCCCACATCGACCAGCGACACATTGTCGCGGTTGAAGGTCTCGAAATAATTCGTGTCGACAACGATGCGCTTACAGCCGATGACATGCTGCGGGCTGAGCAATGCCGCAGTTTCAGAGTCGTGCACGACCTCACCGATTTTGGCGCGCACGAACTCAGCCACGATCTCGTTCGCCGCTGGATCGATGATCGCGTCGCTGAATGCCCACATGAATGTTGTGCCGCCGACCTGCCAACGGCGCTCCAGTTCTTCATGTTGCTGCTCAGGCGTTAGATCAAACGCCGAAAACCGCTCATCGGCCACGTACGGGAATCCATAGGCACCAGGCATGGCGTTGTTCCCGGCACGGAAGGCGGGATAGTCGGCCTTCACGTCTTCGATCTCGGTCTGGTCCAGCCTGCGGTTGCGAGCAGGAATCGTGTATTGCGCCGTACGTTGAAAAACGGTGAGATGACCAGACTGTTCGGCCAGTACCGGGATGGCCTGCACGCCTGACGATCCAGTGCCGATAATGCCGACCCGTTTGTCGGCGAGATCGACACCGTCGTGCGGCCAGCGACCGGTATGCAGCACATCGCCGGCGAAGGAGTCCAACCCGGCTATATCGGGAGTGTTCGTCGAGGACAGGCAGCCGGTCGCCATGATCAGGAAGCGAGCGGTCGTCTGTTGGCCATCGTTGGTAGCAACCTGCCAGCGGTCCTGAGACTCGTCGTACTTGGCGCCGAGAACTCGGGTCTCGAAGCGAAAGTGCTGCCGCAGGTCGAAGCGATCAGCGACATGGTTCAGATAGCTCAAGATCTCGGGCTGAGGTGCGTAGCGCTCGCTCCATGTCCACTCTTGCTGCAGCTCCGCATCGAACTGATAGGAGTACTCCATGCTCTCGACGTCGCACCGAGCACCTGGATAACGATTCCAGTACCACGTGCCACCGACGTCGTCGCCGGCCTCGAAACCTTGCACCGTGTACCCGCTGGAGCGCAGCTTATGGACCATGTACATGCCAGCGAACCCGGCCCCGACCACTACTGCATCCATCATGGAT
>Ga0307985_10001719_pt1 | contig 12326 bp, 7 predicted proteins | sample EllFjometageno80_FD_203155 | JGI IMG/M metagenome (GOLD analysis project Ga0307985, IMG submission 203155) | Marine microbial communities from Ellis Fjord, Antarctic Ocean - #80 | ecosystem: Environmental > Aquatic > Marine > Unclassified | place: Southern Ocean | collected 2014-10-09 | reverse complement strand
CCCATGATCCACTTGTTACGACGCGCGGCGCTGAGGTGGATGGGATTGGTGCGCACGGACATGGCTGCGGCGAGTTGATCCGCGAGCAACACGCCGGTCTCTGCGCCAGGGAGCACCGCGCAGACCTTCCACGGCAGCGCTTGGACCTGTGCGAGGACATCAGCCAGCGCTTTCGCAGCGTCGGGCTCGTCGCTGTCAAACTGTACAGTCGCGTCGTATTGGGTTGACATGCCGGCTTGCACAAGGTCCGCGACGGGACTCGTGTTCTCCGAGTTGACGCGGATGCAGTGGTACCCGCGGTTGATGGCCGCGTTAGCGAGGAGAGCCCCGGAGGAGAAGGGATCGACGACGATGATGGCGGGGGTGAATTGTCGGGTGGCGGGGGGATTGAGGGGGGTTTGGTGGGTGGGGGTTGCATCGGTCTTTTGGGTGATGGCGGCGGCGGCTTCCTTCTCGGCGATGGACTTGTGGCCGAACGAACCGCGTTTCTGGATCGGTGCCCAGTCCTTCTCGTTCCAGACTTGGAGGAACTTTTTGGAGGAGGTGCGCTGGGTGAACGCGGCGTCCATGAGGCCGCGGACGGGCTCGGAGTATGATTTGCGGAGGGGCTTGAAGCCGTCGCTGCCGTCGAAACTTCCCCGGCGGGTGGGCGAAGTGACCTCGAACATGGAGGGAAGGGCCTTGCCCGTAGAGACGAAGGTGCTCATTGGAGAAGGGGAGGGGGGGGCTGCACGAGCGAAGCGAGTGTTAGAGAGAGAGAGACAGAGGCACACACACACACACTAAGCACACACACAGGCACACACACTAAGCACACTAAGCACACATACACTAAGCACACTAAGCACATACACACACACTAAGCACACAGTACGCACACACTAAGCACACACCGATGGCCCAGAACTTATAAGTCGTTGTTTCACAAGTGTTGGCTAGCACAACGTGTGTCGCATTACATATAGAGCTGTGTACATGAAACTCCGGGCCTTATCGGGTTGTCAATGGGCAAGTCGTGCCGCGGCGATCATTCGCTCGTGACATTTCAGGAACAGTTCGCTCGGACTGTCCCGGACTGTCCCGGACCATCCGTCCATTTTTTTTAATGGCGGCGGGGGACTCACTTGGCGTTCGTTGGTCGCGCAAAAAATGAATGAAGATCGCTGGCCATCAGCACATCCATGCGTCCTTGACGAGCGAGCCAATGAGCAACGTGGCGTGATTCAAAACGGGAGGGTGCCAGGGGAAGGGGGGGGGGTGGAAAGCCTGGGGTTGGGTGAGAAAAGGGTGTACGGGGAGGAACCAACGACAAATTGTGTTTACCGTCGTCGGCGGCATGTTTTGAGCGAATGGACGCTCGACGTTCGCTCACACGTTCGACGTCGCGAACCTGAAGCGGCATAAGGCACTGGCCCAAGGTCTCAGGTCTCGCCAACGGTCAACAGTGCGCATCGACAAACATCTCAAGCGGGGCACCAGTTGTCTGGTTCGGGCAGCGCGACAGCTGCGCGAGCAACTTGGCGACGCCATTTTGCCTCCCTGACCCTCACGCATCGCCCTTCGGCCCCAAGTAATCCATCCGGCCGCTCCCCATGTCCGTCAAGAAGAAGATCCTCAGTTCCATCCTCGCCTCCGTCCTCGCATGGTCCCCCACCCCCTTTCTCGGTCCCGACACAACCCCAATCAGAACTCTGCAGAGTACCACACAGATCACGGACCTTGATGCTGGTGGTGACGCGAGTCCGTGTGATCCAGGGTACGCAAGCAAGCCCCCCTGCATACGAATGCACAGCGACGATGTGGCGACTGCCCACGTATTGCCCATGTGTTCCCTTTTGTTATTTATCCTGGTGCTACCTGCTCTACATGCCCTGTTGCTCCTTGTCTTGCTCCCGCCGCTTGCCCTGCTGCCACAAGTTATGCTGTCCGGAGCTGCCCGCACCACTTTCCCGCGACTGACACTAACCCCACTGACCCCCAGCCCCACCTATGACCCTCTTGACTGCTGGTTGTACAAGCTAGAGATTGACATTCCCGACACTGCAATCCCTCTCCCCGTCGGCACCATGACACTGAGCGCGCTTAAGTGCCTCCACTTCTCCATCGATGACATCACGTCAGACTACGCTGGGCCCGGCAGCAACGCGATCGACGCCGGCGTTGAGAACATCATTGCAACCTGCAAAGGTCACTACAGCTACGGGTTCAGCGCTGCTCCTCTACACGGGGACTTTACCGCGTCCGTCGGCGACGCGTCCACCGTCGGCATCGAGCTCACCTTCACTCCCGACGCTGACAACTACATGGCAGAGTCCGCCGCGATCTCGAAGTGCGACACGCACCTCGTCATCCCCAAGTCCACGCTCGTCTTCACCGGCTCCGTGAGCGCCGTGATCGTCGAGTTGTTCGCGGGGCCCATCGCGAGCTACATGTCCACGACCATATCCGGCGCCATTTGCGAACCCTTAACCACTGCCGCCGACGAGGCGCTGACCAAGGCCCTCCAGACCGCCGACACGGCCCTCGCCGCCATTGTCGCCAACGGCCCTTCCCCCAACCCCCCCCTCCCCGACCCCGACACCCTCGTGAACTGGGACCACGCCCCCAAAGTAAAGTCCCTCCTCCATCACCTCAACACCTTCCTCAACAAGCACCTCTCCGCCGCCACCGCCTCCCCCTGCGGCGGCGGCGGCGGTCTCGACGGTCTTATCGACAAGTTCTTCCCCAACGGCAGAGTGCACGTCACCCCCCCAACTCCCCTCAACGTCACCGTCCCCATCCCGTCGTACGGCGACCTCGCCATCGCCCTCCAATACCTCAACGTCTCCGGCATCGACACGTTCACCAACCTAACCCTCCTCGATCCCACCGGCCCCTACTCCCTCACGACGAGCGTCGGCATGGACACGTTCAACGCCACCGTCGGCATCGAGCTCACGGTGACGCCCATCGACGGAGGCATGATCGTAGGCACACCCCTCGTCGAGGAGTTCACCCTCTCCCTCTCCCTCACGGACATCAACATCCTCCTTAAGCTCCTCCTCGCAGTCGACAAGACGGCGATGACGGACTTGTCAGTGTACCAGTTACTGAGCACCGCGATCGACTCGACGATGCCGTGCGCGGCCACCACTTTGGTGGCGGCGAACGTCACGTCACTCGCCGCGAACCTCAAGCTCAAGGCTGTAAGGTTACAAACGCCGCCTGGTACGGACCCGGCGGCGTTGGAGTCGGAGATTGACCACCTGGTGGACGACTTGCTGCTGCTGTTCGTGAGTGATTACAACCGGTTGGTGACGGACGCGGTGTACGGGCTGCTGCAAGGGCCGGTGAGGGACATGGCGAACGACGCGCTTGGGGGGTTGTTGGAGGAGGCGGAAACGTTGACGTGCAATGACACGCCCGGGGGGAATGTGTCGGATTATGTGCACTTTGACGAGAGCGATGTTGTGGCGAAGATTGACGAGATTGTTAATGAAGTGGTTGGAGTGGAGGGGGTTAATGATGTACTGGAGTGTTTGGGGGAGGTTGTTGCTGCGAGTGGGGTGCTAGCGGGCACGCTGTTCTCGATTGATGTTCAAGGGGTGCACGTTGACATCAAGAATCTTGTGGTCGGCGACATTGGCAACTTTTATGACCTCCAGGTGCTGGTGCCTGAGATCGACCATTACAAGATGCGGAGTGATGCGGGGTTCGGGGTTTGCAACGACAGCGGGGATACGCACGACCCGGAGTGCCACCCGATTTACCTCGGCGTGACGATTGACGTGCTGTACGAGGAGGCGGGGATTCAGGATTCGCTGAATGTCAGCGTTGCGATGGGGGATCTGTTCATGAGCTTGGGCGCGAGTCTCATGTTTGACAAGAACCGGTTCGGGGCGCTCAAGGTGCCGCAGTTGGGGGACACGCAGTGCGTGATGAGCGCGTTCCAGGAGGTCAGCTTGTACGCGAGCCAGGCGAACTTGGGCGCCTTCGAGGCGCAGATCCACGCCAGGTTGCACTCGGACGGGGAGGTTACGACTCTTAACAGGGTTTTCAATCAGACGCATCTGCTGGAGGCGCTGTTGCAGGAGGGGTTGGTGGTTGCTCAGAACGCGTTCAACCATTATAGCACCGACTTGCTGTTCGGCGCGCCGTATTTGTGCGCGGGGGATCCGATCCCGACGCCGGACGGGCCGGGGTCGAGTCCGACCCCGCTCTGGACGAGCGGCATGGCGATGATTATTTACGCGGCGCTTGTGATCCTGGCGTTGTTTGTTTACGCGCAGAAGTACAGGGGGAGGCGGGGGGGGCTGAGTAAGGAGGGGAAGGAGGGCGTCGAGGAGCCGCTGCTTATGGACGATCCGACGAGGGGGACGAGCGGGACGCAGGAGGTCGAGTCGCGCCCGGAGTTTTCGTTCGCCAGCATCAGGGAGTTAGATTGGGAGGATAGCTTGATGTGGCACGACACGATTCCGGGCGTCGTTAGGTGAGTCCGCGATGGTGCAACTGCTTGACCCCCCTTTGTTCGCCCTTGTGTGTGCGTTCGCACATTGTTATTGTTATGCCCCCGCTCACACATGTGCGTGGCAGGTTCGGCGTGCCCGTGGTCCTCATCTTGACCATCGTACTGTTCTTGATGGCGAACTTGGGCGTCGGCGCGTCTGTCGGCGCCAAGCTCGTGCTCGCGGGAGGGCAAGTCGTGAACCCGCCCCCCCTCTTCTCCTTCTCGCTCGGCAACAGCGTGCACGACATGTGGCAGGCCGGCGTGTATCCTCTGAGCATCATGATCGCGCTGTTCTCGGGAGTCTGGCCCTACCTCAAGTTGCTGCTCATGATGTTCGCGTGGATGGCGCCGGTGGAGATGTGCAGCAGTGAGAAGAGGGAGACATTGTTGATGTGGTTGGATGCGCTGGGGAAGTACAGCCTGGTGGACGCGTACGTCCTCGTGATGATGATGGTCGCGTTCAGGTTCCACATTGACTTGAGCGAGGAGAGCGTCGTGGTCGACATTTTGGTGACGCCGGAGTTTGGGTTCTACGGATTTCTGCTCGGCACGATGACGAGCTTGGCCATGGGGCACATTGTGCTCGCGTTCCACAGGCACGCCACGGCGGACTACGTTATTCCGGCTGGTGGAGCTAGCACGAACGTCATGAGTCACGTTTTCACGAGCGAGAGCGGCGTCAAGTTCAAGCTCACGACGACGTGCAAGGTCTTGACGGTCTTGACGCTGTTTGGGAGCATTGTGCTGCTGGGCGTGGGGGTAACGGTCGAGTCGTTCAACTTTGAGTTCAAGGGCGCGGCAGGGCTGGTGCTGCCGGAGCCGGAGACGAGCTACAGCTTGTTGAGCTTGGGCAAGCAGATCCCGCTCAGTGTGGAGGACCCCGACGACTTTGGCATCAGATGGATCGAGGTCACGTACTACATCTTCGCGCTCGGCATGCCGTTCGGGTGCCTGTTCGTCATGCTGTGCCTTTTCACGATTCCCCTCTCGACGAGGGCGGCGAGCAGGATGTTCGTGCTGGCGGAGGTCGCGAACGCGTGGAGCGCGATGGAGGTCTTCGTCATCAGCGTGGTGGCGGCGCTGCTCGAGATCGAGCAGTTCGCGGGGTTCATTATCGGGGACAAGTGCGACGGCATCAACAAGGTCTTGGAGGCGTTTCTGGACAAGCCGCTGGGCGGGGACGACGTTTGCTTCGACGTTGTTGCGACGCTGGGGGACGAGAGCTGGTACCTGTTCACGGGGGCGGCGCTGAGCACCATTGTCAGCTACAGCATGCTCCAGATCGGGCACATTGCGCTGGAGGACAGGTACGAGCGGTACGCGGGGCTGGAGGAGGAGGAGGAAGAGGGCGGAGGGAAGAAGAACTTGGTGACGAGGTTGTATAATGTCGGGTGTCTGAGGTGCATTTTATATGATGAGGTCGGGGCGGGAAGGGTTAGGGAGTTGTCGGGAGAGGGGGGAGAGAAAGAGAAGGAGAGCTGGGGAGAAGACGGGGGCGAGGGGGAGGAAGAGGAGGAGGGGGGAGAGAACGGGGGCATCTACGCGAGCTCGATGATCACCGGCCCGAGGGTGAACAACCCCAGGCGGAAGTAAGGGATGGACGAATATGCGAAAGGAAGAGTTAGGGGAAACCATAGCCTCTGAGTAGTAATTAAGAGTCCAGTTATTGTTGTTGTTGTTGTTGTTTATTTGTTTGCTTTTATTTTAGTACAACAGTAACGTCCGTCCATGTGGCGCTGGTGCATGGAAGCGCGAGTTGAGTACACTGAAGAGTTGCTGGCCCGTTGCTGGAGAGCGTCTGATTTTCAGAAGGCCATCCTTCACTGTGTTTTTTCCTAACAAGGTTTAGCCACGGCCGCAGCGGCTGCTATGGGCGAGTTATTGAAGCTGACGGTTGCCTCTCGCGTCTCCCTCGAGTTACCCCCCAAACCGTTACACGGAGAAATTGCCGGAACCGCGTCTATTTCATTTTTGCGATCGAAGCGATTTGCTGTGAGAACAGCTACAATTGTACAACTGTACAGTTGTACAACTGTACATCAAAGGCCCAAATCTCAAAGTCAAAGTCCAAGTCAGGCCCTCTCCTGCAATCTTCGGTTCCTGCAATAATCTTCGGGTACAAGCAAGCTTGTATGCTGTCACGTCTCCTCGCGCGGCCTCGACTGCTGCACTCGGGCGCCCTCACGCATGCCACCTTGAACCAAGCCGAGTCCCTGCCCGCCCTCAACCTGTACACAAACAACAAGGTCCTGTCTTCAATCACCTCTTCCCTGTCCTCTGACCTTCAATCACACTTGACACATTGGGGCGGCGAGTTCGGTTCACAGGAAGCCCACTCCCACGCCGCGCTCGCCAATGCCAACCCCCCGCAACTGCAAACGCACACTGCCAACGGGCATCGCCTTGACCAGGTTCTGTACTCCCCCTCTTACCATCAGCTCATGTCCTTGGGTGTATCATCAGGAGTGACCAATCTGCATCTGTCCAAGTCGCCCGGGTCTCACATTGCTCGCGGCGCGCTGATATACATGCTCAACCAGGTTGATCCCGGAGTGTGTTGTCCTATCGTGATGACATTTGCTGCGTTCCACCCCATTGCAAACTCCAAAGGCCTAAAAACCTCGCTGCGAGATAGCATGGTGAAGAAATTGAGAAGCGGGGTCTACGACGGCAGGAACGTGCCGATGGAGGAAAAGGAGGGGATTACGGTGGGGATGAGCATGACGGAGAAGCAGGGGGGGAGCGACGTGCGCGCGAACAGCACCGTGGCGAGGAAGGTCGAGGGGGAGGAGATGTACGAGATCACGGGGCACAAGTGGTTCACGTCGGCGCCCAACTCGGACGCGTTCCTGACGCTGGCTAAGGTCGACGGCAAGGTGTCGTGCTTCGTCGTGCCGAGGTTCGTGGACGGCGTGAAGAATGAAGGTTTGCAGTTTCAGCGGCTGAAGGAGAAGCTGGGAGACAAGAGCAACGCGAGCAGCGAGGTCGAGGTAAGCGGCAGCGGCAAAGGCGAGCGGCAAAGGCGAGCGGCAAAGGCGAGCTGCGAAGGCAAAGGCGAGCGCAACAGTGTGTGGGGGCTCTCTTTCACACATGTATGTGGTTGTTCACACATGTCATGTATGTGGCGCAGTACCGCGGAGCACTAGGATACTTGATCGGCTCGGTTGGGCGCGGCGTGCCCGACATAATCGAAATGGTGCACCATACTAGGCTAGAGTGCACTATCGGCAGCGCTGCGGCGATGGACAGGGCGTTAAGGCACGCGGTTCACCACTGTCGGGGCAGAGAGGCGTTCGGGCAGAGGCTGGTCGATCAGCCCTTGATGCGGCATTTGCTGGCGGACTTGATGGTGGAGAGCAAGGCGGCGACGATGCTGGCCATGAGGCTGGCGAGGGCGTTTGATGAGGGGGAGGAGCGATTGGCGAGGGTTGCGGTGGCAGCGGGGAAGTTCCATATCTGCAAGCGCCAACCTCAGTTTGTATACGAGTGTTTGGAGATTCTCGGCGGCGTTGGCTATTGCGAGACGTTCCCGCTCGCTGCCATGTTCAGGGCAAGTCCTCTGAACAGCGTGTGGGAGGGGAGTGGGAACGTCATGGCGCTGGACGTGCTGAGAGCGATTGGGAGGGACGAGGGGATCGTTGGAGTGCTTGAGGAGGTGTGGGAGGAAGTGAAGGGGCGAGATGAAGGGGTGGACGAGTTCTGGAGGACGGACGTGATAGGAGGAGTTGAGAGGTTGCGCGGAATGGAGAGCTTAGAGATGGAGATGCACGGGCGGGCGGTAGCGAGTGCTATCACGATGGGGCTGCAGTGCGTCGAGTTAACCAAGGCGGTGGAGGCGGGCATTTGCAGCGATTTGGAGCTGCGCATGTTCGTTGACAAACTTGAGGGAGGGACCGGCAACTACGGCAGCGCGATCAGGAGGGTCGATAAGGACGTTTACGGAAAGTACGGGAGCATCATTGAACAGTACTGACGCCTTGAACAGAAACAAACCTTCTAGTTAGCCTCACGCGGCGCTCTTCAGTATGTTGCTCTTGGTCTCGTCGTCTAAAGCGTCGAACGCATCCAGCACCCCATCCCCCTCCCTCGCGAACAGCTTCTCGATCTCCTCCAGCCCCAGCCCCTTCGTTTCCGGCAAGCACCCGAACAGCCAAACCCACCCGACTACGCACACGCCGGCGTAAAGCCAGAACGCCCCGTAAGCGGTGAGCGCCCCCGGCGAAGAGATGGTCAGGAAGCTCGCGCTGATGACAATGTTGCCGACCCAGTTGCTCGCTGTACTCAAGCTCGAGCAGTATGCCCGATACTGCAGCGGGTAGATCTCGCTGTTGACCGTCCACGGCATGCCCCCCATCCCGAGCCCGAACATGAACAGATATAAGATCATCATGGCACAGCTCATGGCAGCGTACGGGTTGGTGCACGAAGACGTGACGAACTCAGTTCCGTCGGGGCACTCCGCAGCGTCGCTCATGCACTGCCCCGCGCAGAACCCGCAGTCCTTGATCTGGACGCAGTCGTAGCAGTAGTCCGTCGCGCCGCTCCAAACGAGCGCCTGTTGCTCCTCGCACGTGTCACTGGTGCTCGTGACGCCCCCCGAAGCCACTCTGGTGAGGTAGAACGAGGTGCCAAGACCAACGAGGGAGAGCGTAACGCCGCTCAAGGAGTACAGCAGGAGCGTTCGGCGGCCCGCTCGCTCGACCAGAAGGATGCTGATGCCGATGCCGGCCACCTGGGGGGGGGGCACACATGTGTGAGCCACACGCCACGCACTTGCGTTTCACAAAGGGGAAGACGCTGCTCCAGCGCGGCAAACAACGCGGCTTCAGCTTCTGAACTTACCTGCGCCAGCGCCGTAAACCCGCTCAGCCAAATACTCGCGTTCTTGCTGTACCCAGCCATCTCGTAAATGCTCGCCGCGTAGTACATCACCGTGTTAATGCCGGCGAACTGTTGCAGGAACATGAGCCCGCACCCGAGAATGAGCGCGCGGCGCGTGGGCGGATGCTGCCACGCGGTTAATTTAGTCGAGGCGCAGAGCGCCTCGTGCGCGATCAGCCCGTCGACTATTGCCGTGACCTCCTGCTCTGCCTCCGCATCCGTGTCCCGAAACCTCTTGAGGATCTTCAACCCGGCCTCCCTCTGCCCGTTCTGCACCAGCCAACGAGGGCTCTCCGGCAGCGGGATGAAGCCCACGAGCATAATCACGGCAGGAACCGCGGCCAATCCCAGCATGAGTCGCCACCCGTACGGGTGATTCGCCAGCAACCCGTCGACCATGCCGGCGACGAACTGCCCGCCCGCGATGCACAGCACGTTGACCGTCACCAAACTACCCCTTAGACGCATCGGCGCCATCTCCGCGATGTACATGGGCGTCGTGAGACTCGCTAAGCCGATGCCCGCGCCGATGATCAGGCGACCGAGGACGAGGACGGGGTAGCTCGGCGCGAAGCCCATGGTGAGCGCGCCGAGGGTGAAGATTGCGGAGGCGAGGAGGAGGGTGGGGCGGCGGCCGTACTTGTTGTTGATGGGGCCGCCGAGGAGGGAGAAGATGGCGCAGAAGACGACTGTTGAGGTCACTACAATCTCTTGCTGCGCCGCGGTCAGGTCGAAGTCGTCCTTAATGAGCAGCATGGCGCCAGATACAACCCCCGTGTCGTACCCGAAAAGAAACCCGCCAATTGCAGCCATGATTGTCAAGTGGAGCAGCCTTGAGCGAGTGCCGCTTACGCGCTGCGAGACAACGTTGGCCACGGAATCGTACGTGGCCACATCGGTGAGCAGAGAATCCTTCATAATGACAGGGGGGCTGCAGGGTTCTGAATAGAGATCAGTATCGCCGTCGGAGAAGTACTCGACGTTGTTGAGGAGAGAGTCCCGGTCGCTGTACTTGCTGGATGCGGTGTCGCGGAGGGCGGTTAGGGAGAGTTCGTTGATGAACTCAGTCCGTGAGGTTGGGGAAGGGGGGGCTGAAGAGTGGGATGAGGTGGGGGAGGAGGGGGGGGAGGAGGAGCGGGGGAGTGAGGGGGGAACGGGTTTGAGGGGGCGGAAATCAATGGTAGGCCTGGATGTTGTTTACAACGTTTGTTTTGTAGTGATCAGGGTGTATTCAGGTAAAGTTGATTTCGCAGTCAAGCCATCGACCGACATCGAACAAGCAGCCTCCACAGGCAGTGCAGTACTTAAACAATCAATGAGTCAGTCGAGCACGTCGTCCGAAGATCCTCTAGATTAGGTGATCCGCCACGAGGCAATCCAAGCCGCCTTTGCTCTAAGTTCGCCTGGAGTCACGAGAGGGACGAGAGGGACTAGGAGAACCAGCCTAAACCGCCGCCCCTCGACCGCGTGCGCAAGTTCTTCGCTAGGTTAAGGCTGGGTCGATAGCAGCTTCACATTCGTACCAAACAGTTATGCTATACCACGGTCTCCGACCTTTGCTGCTTCCACAAAACAAACGCTGCTTCACTCGTCCTCGCGTCTTAGTGTAAAGTGAGTAGTTCAATTACTCTCTCAGACAGTCCCTCACCGCCTGCACCGTCAAACTAACCGCATAAACCCCCACCACGGCGCTCATGGGCACCTTGTCCATCCACTCCAACATGCGTCTGCAGCGACTCAGGAACACAGTGATGATGAGGAGGACGAGGGAGCAGGCGAGGAGGGCGGCGAGGGAGAGATCCAGGGGTGTGAAGTCGCCGGAGATTAGGAGGGCGGGGAAGTAGCAGAGCTCGTCGAGGGCGCCGACGAGCGCTAGGAACAGCACGCCTTTGGGGGAAAAGTCAACCGCTTCACTGCTAGGACTAAGGATCGCGCCGAGCTCCAAGTCTTCGTCCTCGTTTATCACAGAGTATCCGCGGGTTCGGCTGGCGCTTCTGTGTCGATTCTTCCACCATTTACGGAGGAGGAGGAAGAGGAAGAAGAGCCAGGCGGCGAGGGCAGCGAGGATTGAGAGTTCCGCGGAGGGGTCGAGTGAGATTAGACCGTATGTGTGCCGCGCGATGTGTTTGCCAGTGAGTGAGAGTAGGAAACTCATCAGTACAATTCCCTGCATGGCTCCAATGAAAATCAGGGCGTGAACACACCGATGAAAGCGGCTCAGGCGGGGGGATATGAGGAAGGGGAGCAGCCATAGCGCGTCGTCGGCGGAGGTCAGGAAGATGCTGCTGAAGGCGAGGCCGACCTTGAGAGGGGTCATGGGCAATGTATGCATGGGGATATGTAGAGTGACCTAAAGGTGAGTACAAGAACAGAGACACGGATATGTAGAGTATTCTAACAGAGACACTGACAGACTCGTTGCTGGGGTCAGGTCGTCGGGGGTCGAGGGGGGAAGAGCGGCAGGATACGGGGGAAAGAGGTTTAGCGGCGCAGCAACACACACAACAGTTACAGACGTTTCGTCCCACCACCTTCGCATCCAATCTCAACGCCGCAACGCTGCCTCGTCGAACTCTTTTGGCTGCAACGCCCTTCCCCTTTCCAATCCAACGTCGCTTCTCCTTAACATTACGTTCAGCGCTATATAAGGCTAAAAAACAACCTCACCATCCTAACCACCGCATAAACCACCGCCGCGCCAACCACCACCTTGTTCCTCTTCTTCATCGGGACTGCATCTTCATCGACTACGACGATCGGCAACGCGAGCGAAGCTTCATCGCTAGGTTGCGGGGCGGTTTTACCGCCGGCGAGTTTTGCGGCGAGGTCTTTCGCGGCGGCGAGATCGGATTCGTAGACGGCGGCGGCCGCGGTGGCCTTCGCGCGTGACTCGGCGTCATCGAGTTTCTTTACGGAAGCGGCTACTCCGATTGCGGCGATTTTGGAGGCGGCGGCGGCC
>Ga0307985_10001716_pt1 | contig 12341 bp, 10 predicted proteins | sample EllFjometageno80_FD_203155 | JGI IMG/M metagenome (GOLD analysis project Ga0307985, IMG submission 203155) | Marine microbial communities from Ellis Fjord, Antarctic Ocean - #80 | ecosystem: Environmental > Aquatic > Marine > Unclassified | place: Southern Ocean | collected 2014-10-09 | reverse complement strand
TGGGGGAACGGGGCGAGTTTGTGATTTGTGTGGCTTGTGGTTGGGGTTGGGGGTGTCTGCTTACCGAGTCGCGGTGGCGGCGATCTTAGAGGACATCATGTTGCTTGGTACGTCTAGAAAAAGAAGTGGAAATCTAGGCCTGGTGTTAGAAAGTGATGTGGCCCAGAGAGCTGCTTTCCTGGCCCCTTGAGAGATACAGTGTACACGTCATACAAAACTGAGCGGCATAAGCTGCAGACAAACAACAGAGACGACGACCAAGACGGGAAGGGGACATGCTTTCGCCAATTAAAACGTTATGATGGTGGTCAATAATAAGCAAGCCGATACTTATTGACTTTATTAACATTTTTTATCACGCTGTCGCTACCGACACCGCCGCGCCACATGCCTCCCAGCTAACTGGTCCTTCCCCCTCGCCCCCCCCCATCCCCTCTAATCCCTTCCCTGTGCACTCCGTCCCCTGTCGGGCTGTGCCCAAACAAAATATGGCAAAGCACCTGGTACTCGCAGTAGCCCATTAACGAAGCAGACGTACGTTATGGGATAAGGGGCGAGACCGGACAACAAGGAACTGTGACATGGAGAAGGGGCATACGAGAGACTGAACGAAGAAGCGGACTGCTGCAGATTGCGGAGTGGCCAGTGCCTGAACTGTCTTCTTAAAGTGATTTTTTACCTGCCATCGAGAAGACCTGATTGAGAGACCTGTTGACGAATCACAACAGCACGACAGCGAAGCAAAGGCATCAAGAGCACCTGCAAGAGTCACGCGCCACCTAACGTTCACCAATCTGTTCACCACTGTTCGTCACTAACCCTATTCCTACATTCCAGACATTCCAGTTTCCAAGTTGTATTCTTTCCTCAATATCACCCGCCCCCCAATCGCAAGCTCCGACGCACCACGGACCTCCCGCCACGCATGTCTACCACGACCGCCGCAATGCCCCCCCCAATCACGAAACCCACCACCACCGACGCCAACCTCCTCACCTCCTTAAAGCGCCCAAGGAACAGCACCCTCCCTAAACCCTCCTCGCCAACCGCACACGCCGTCTTAAACTCCGGCTTCCCCAAACCCGCACCCGTCCATAACAAGCGCCCCGCCTACACCAACAGCAACTCTGTCCCCCGTACCGCCAACAGATCCGTGCTACACGTTGGACTCACGCCGGGGTCTTTGGCTAGTAGAGTTCTGATTGTGGGCGATTCTGGTGAGTGAAAAGCCCTTTGTTCGCACTGTATGCGTATGCGTGGCTCACACCGTGTTCGTGCAGCCCGCGCCGCCCTCCTCGCCGCCCACTTGATGCCCCGTCCGTCCGACAACGGGCGTCTCTTCATCCACTCCTCCTCCCGCGGCTTCACGACGTACACAGGCGTGTTTGAGAACACTCCCGTCTCCATCATCGCGTTCGGGATGGGATCCCAAATGATCGACTTCCTCGTCCGCGAGTGCCGCGAGGTCGCGCCACCCGGTCCGATGGTCATCGTCTCCTACGGCAGTTGCGGCGGCGTCAAGTCGTCCACACCCGTCGGCACCGTGAACGTGATCGACTCGTGCGTGCTCGTGACTCGCAACCCCGACGCGTGGACGAACAAAACGACGACGCCTGAGGTCACTGACGGCATCGTGAGCTCCTTCCAGAACAGCGCGCCTTACCGCATCAGCCAGTGCGTGCGCTCCAACGTGAACCTGACCCGGCATCTGTACGACTTCCTCAAGAACTCAGTCGGCGCTAACAACGAATGCGTCATGGGCAACGCGTTCACCACGGACAGTTTCTACAGCAGTCAGGGTCGGAGTGACAGGAACTTCGAGGACCGCAACAAGAACTTAGTGAGCAGCGTACTCTCGATGCACGCCGAGGCGAAAACAATGGACATGGAGAGCTTTCACTTGCTGGACGTGTCGCGGTGCGCCGTCGCGCCCAACTTGATCGCCGCCGCGTGCGCGGTGGTGGTGGTCGCGAACCGCCAGACGGGGGAGGTGATTGACGTGAGAAACTTGGCCGAGGTCGAGGGCAAGGCGGGGACGGCGATATTAAGAAGCTTGGCGAACATCAACATCGGAGAGCTGTTCGAGGGCGTCGACATTGACAAGGGAGGGGAGGGCTACGACGACGAGGAGGACGCGGGAGACGGCGAGAAAGGGAACAGCGACGACGGCAGTAGCGACGAGTAGGCGTCATACACGCCACACATGACCATCGTTGGTTAGAGACAATCGAAGTAATCTGTTAATTACTTTGCCAGCTCCAATGAAGTCGCCGAATGAAGCTTGAAGTGTACTGCGCATGTACCATTCAGTTACACAGCAGTCACTCTAGCGGAAGGGCCATTGAAGGGATGGCGTTGAAAAAAACAAGAAAACAACTCCAGGAAATACGAACAGTACCACGCCAACGTCGTCCCCCAGATGCGTCTCTTGCACCGCCTCTCCCCCCTCTCGTCCCCCCCCACCGCCCTGTACTCCACCCGCGATCGCCTGCGCAGTTGGGCTATAGTGAAGCTCCAAGGAACTCCAGTTCCCCCCACCCCTCTAATTGACACTCTGGACTCTGCCAAGCGCAACCTCCTTGGACAGGCAGGACATTATTCAGATCCGCCCACCCCACGCGTTGCGGGCAGAATGGCTGTCGTCGCCGGCTCCTTGTTCAGTCCCAAGCAAATTGGGCACGCCTTCCTCGCTCTGAGAGCAGCTCTATCTCTTGGTGTGGCAGTGGATTTCGTTGTGATACTGCTGTTCGCTCTGAAAACAGAGTCGATTCTGAAAAATATACACAAGTGGCTGGATGGAGATCGATGGATCGATGGATGGATGGAGAGGGATGGCTTCAAGAGGCAGAAACCGGTCTTTGAACGGAGCATGATCAGCAATGCCGAGCAACCGTTGCGGACTCTTTCGTACGTTACAGGTCTCGTCTATTTTCTCGACCTTGCAGCAATCTTCGCCAGAGGGCTCGGGTACAAGGAGGCGGTTCTTAGAACGAGCACTGTACGTTGCTCGAGACGCGCTGCCCCCTTTGGTTCACATTGATGCCCCCTTGTTCACTGTTCACGTGTGTGTGTGGCTCACGTGTGTGTGTGGCCTCGCAGGTGGCATCGCTGATCCTCTACCCGATCTGGTTTGCGGTCAACTTGATGGTCATCAAGAAGAGAATCATCTTGCAACAGTACGCGAGCAGCCGAGGCCGCGCGCTTGTCCTCAACAGAATCGCCGACTACGTTCTCTCTTCTCTGACCGTCATGTTCGTCTTTGACATTCTGAGCGTGCAGCTAGGCGTCGGCCTGAAGTCGTTCTTCGCGTTCGGCGGTCTCTCGACAGTGGTGGTAGGCCTCGCCTGCCAAGGTCCCGTGAGTCAGCTAGTCGCCGGTCTGGTCCTGACGTTCAACGACAAGCTGAGAGTGGGCGACGAGGTGGCGTTCGGCGACGGCACGGCGGGGATCATTGTGAGCGTGGGGTGGGCGGACACCGTCATGAGGCAGTACGACGAGGGCTTTCTGAGCATACCGAACGCGGAGGTCGCGGGTCAGAGGATACACAATATTAGCAGAGACGTGAGGAGTCAAGTGAAGATGAGCATTCGGCTGAGGTACGAAGATCTCGACAGAATTGAGCAGGTGCAGGCGATGATCAAGGAGGAGGTCGCAGCGAGCTGCCCGAGCGTTATCGTTGACGGCACAAGGCCTTTCTGGGTACACTTCAAAGGCTACGAGAAGGACCACATCGTGGTGCTGTGCGACTTCCACTTCAACATCCGGCAAAAGACGACGGCGAGTCACGACAACACGCAGAAGGTAGGCTTGGCGGTGAAGAGGGGGGTGGACCGCGCGGGAGCCAAGTTTCAGCTGCCACAGAGGATCAGTTTGGGCGCCTAACGATGGCGCTAACAGTAACCGTGTTTAACAGTAACCGTGTTAAGTCAACAAAACAAATCCATTTCATCGAGAGCCAAATCGCCGTCACTCAGTCCAGCCCTAACTCCTTCTGCAAACGCCCTCTCCTCCTCAGTGAACGCCCCTCCCAGCTTCTCAACCTTGCATCCCCTCTCCCTCGCCCCGTCAACCACCCCATTGATCATCTTAACCCACATTGCCCCGTTCATAAACCCGTGACCTGCCTCCTCGTCAACTCCAAACACGTGCTTCCGCCCCGCCTCTGTCTCCACGGTGAACGAGAACGCGGCTGAGTTGGGAACGACGGCGCAGACGGTGCGGGGAGTTATGGGAATGCAGTGGGGGGGAGCGTTGAGCGACGTTGGGGTCAGCGTTGCGTGTGTGGTGAGGTAGGTCGAGGGGAGTTCTTCAAGGAGCTAAGCGTTTGAGTAGTGTGAGCACGTACATTATGGGGCGAAAAAGAGAAGCGGGAGGCGAGGAGGGGCGTGGAGCGGGAGCTGGAACAGAGCTATGACGCTCACCTTCAACGTCGATCCAAAAACCTCTCCTCCCCCCCAGTCATAAACGCCCTCATATCCCTCGCCCTCGTCCCCTCCTTCCCCCTCCCCCGGCACTCTCGTCCCCGCCATCCCCTCCAGCTCCCTCGCCGCCCTCTCCGCCTCCTCTCCACTCGGAAGTTCGAACGTGAACCCCGTTGATGGCGTCTTTCGGCAAGTGAAGAAGGCGGAGTAGGTGGCTTTAGTGGAGATGTAGAGGGAGATGGGATTGAGGGTGAAGCATGTTGAGGTCCATTTGGGGGGAGGGGTGTTTGTGAACGTGCTATCGAGGAGGTGGGACTGAGTGAGTGGAAGGGGTTGCGGCAGAGTAGCTAGGATTGCCAGCGCTTTGTTGAGGGTGTTGAGGAGGATTGGTTGGTGTTGGGAAAGGTGAGAGAGGGTGGGGTCGAGAGCGACTAGCTGCGTGGTCGCGGTGTGAATGAGATGCGACGTGAGGATAATGGCGCGGTACAGGTCGGCTGTTATAGTCATGGGTAGGGCGTGAAGGGGGCAAGGTGTGAGGAGGGATGTTAGGCGTATGAGGTCTGTGTGGCAGGTTTGGAAGGTTGACAGGGAGTTACGGAGGGAGGCGAGGGAGGTGGTGGTGTAGAAGTGGGTGAGGGACGAGGACAAGAGAAGGGCGAGAGTGGCCGAAAGGCGGGAGGTTAGGTAGCTGGCTGACATGGAGCTTGACCGGAGATTGATACCGAAGGGTATTAATGTTGCTGATATTAGGGGGGGAAGAAGAGAAAGGGTAGTCAGAGGTAGTCAAGGCAGGGGGGGTCAGCCGGGTCGGTTGGCCTGCACCTGTTTGGATCGCTGTACGTCTTAGCTGTACCTCAGCTTCTCTGGCCCAAAGCTCAGCAAACTTTGCTTATCATTTTCCCCTTAAATATATACAAGCATCCCGGAGTGCACCGGGGTCCGCTAGGGCGCCAAATAAAAAAAATACGACCAAACAGTGAAAGGTCAGCCACAAGCCGCCCGCCCCAAGGTTTTTTGTCCCAATAACGCTAACCTCACGCCTCCTTCCATGCCTTCCAGTGCGCTTGCAGTGTCTTCAATGCAGCCGGGCCTGGGGACGGCCAAAAGCCGAGATCAGATACAAGCAGAGGGTCGCATGCTCCGACCCAAAAATCAGTTAGCGATGAAGCGGTGATAGGTACGAGTTGGGATTGTGTAGCGCCACAAATTTGGACTTCCGGGGACTGAAGTGAGTATGTAGATGCAGTAGACTACGACCGGTATATTGCGACAGCAGAACGACAGAATGACGGCAAATCAACTCATCACGGTGGAGGAATATCGTCACTCAGCGTTGCTAGAAACCATTCTACCTTTTCATATCATCGTTCCCCCCTTATTGCCATATATCTGATGTTGGTATGGCAGGCTCTAAACTGTCCTTTCCTCGTGTCTAGCGCAACGGGACGTGCACGGATCCGGAACTGGTGACCCAGATTGGCGACTGGGGGGAGGATACCCCAGATTTCGAAAGAGTGCGAGTCGCTGTCTAACGCTTCCGGCGATTTCCCACAATCCTTAATGACCTAGGCCCCCTGCAGTCGCTGTTCTTATAGTAAAATATCCATTTTACACACAATTCGGACGCAATCACGTAATACGTGGTGATCTTGTGGCGCAATGGATAGCGCATTGGTCTTCGAATCCAAAGGTTGCGGGTTCGAGTCCCGTCAGGGTTGTCTGTCCTCTCTTTTTGCTCCCCGCCACAACCGGGAAGCTACCAAGGAACAGCTAAGAAAAGGGAGGAGCGATGAAAGCCGCTTCTCCCAGTTTTTTTGCACAAACAAACAAACAAGCACGGCTAAACACAGCGTACAGAAAGGCGCCGCCGCCCGCCGCACCGCGGCCTTCGTTCTGCAACACTCGCGCCGCCACGAGCCGCAGCTAATCGTACGCGCAGCCAGACAGCACCCCACTCGCCATGTGCCGTGCATCCAAAAGACGTCCTCGTCCGGCATTGCGTACGTCGCCGCAGCCCACGCCAGAGCCTGCGACTGTCCTGCCTCTGCGACTGCCCCTCCCCATGATGCTCACCCAGCGCCTCCTCCACTCGCGCGTCACCGGCCCGCTCTTAGCTCTGCCCGTGCTCCTCCTTTCCCTTTCCCTTTCCCTCTCCCTCCTTCCCTCCCTCCTCTTCCAGCTCCTCATCACTGTTGCCCTCTCAACCGTCCTACAGCCTCACTTCGGGCTCGTAGTAGAGCATTTGTACCCGCTCGCGATCTGCCGATTCTTCCACATCGGCGTTCTCAAAATCGCGCTTTATTTTACCGGATCAAAGTACCATTCCACATTTATTGACAACAGAACCACTCTCGCGCCTGGCGTCTTCATCCACCCGATCCCAAATCTAGCAGACAACTATTGCTACGCCATAATCCGCGGATCATCCTGCGTCCTCATCGACGTCGGCGACGCCGCCGCCACTCAAACAGCCCTGCAGTACATAAATGACAAATACGAATATACTTCACGCTCGTCCCGCGACCCACTCACCGTCACGGCCGTCATATCGACGCACAAACACTGGGACCACACCGCCGGCAACGCCTCCCTCCTCTCCCAATTCCCCTCCCTCGAAATCTACGGCGCCAACGGCGAGAACGTTCCCAACTGCACCAACACTGTGAAGAACGGGGACACAATCACGCTTCTCGACGGGGCACTTGAGCTTGAAGTTATCGGATTGCCCTGCCACACTCGCGGCAGCATCGCCCTCCGAGCCGTAGCCTCAGTCCCCCCAGCCTCCCCCCCAGCCACCCCCTGCGCCATCTTCACCGGCGACGCGCTCTTCTGCGGCGGTTGCGGCGCTCCGTTCGAGGCCGGGTTCACGCCTTCCTCAGCCCTCACCACGGCGCAGTGCATGGTCAAGATACTCCTCAAGGGCGGGTTAGACGCGCTCCTGTTCCCGGGACACGAGTACACGAGGTTGCTGTTGGGCAACCAGCAGCAGCAGCTTACGGCGGAAGGGACTGATGGGATGGGACAGGCGGCGTTCTTCGAGGTGAGAGTGGCGCAAGCGAGCGCGAGCAAGAACGAGGCAAACAAGAAGAGCGCAAGCAAGAATGGAACGAGGCAAGCAGGAATGCGGCCCGCCGCGAAACTCTGCCGCCACTGTATACAGTGAATCGCGCCTTTGTTCACTTGTGTGGCCCTCCTCACACTATATATGTGGCCGTATGAATGGCCCAGCTGTGCTCGTACAACTACGAGCTCGCGCACGCCGACGGCAGTGGCAGCAGGGTGCCTCGGTCGACGGTGCCTAGCGTGCTCAGGAGGGAGCTGAGACTCAACGCGGAGTTCAGGAGAGTGTTGTGGCGGGCGAACGTGCTGAAGGTGTACTTGGGACGATGGGCGGAGACGTCTACCGACGCCGCTGTGGACCTTGGCGACGTCGAAGTTGGTCTTGACGGCCTTGTGGAGCACCCCGATCGCCCCGCCAGCCCCTCGTTCGGTCCCTTCGAGACGTTCTACTCGGCCGACCTCGACGCTCTGACGGAGTCGCTGCTCAACCCCGCCAAGAGCACCACCCCCGCCGAGACCGCCCAGAAGTTGTTGGCCCTCCGCAGCGCCGGGCTCTCGCAGCGACGAATCGACCAGCAGCGCACCGACCGGACCATCCTCGCGACGTACTCTCCCACCCCCCGCTCGCCGAACGCCGACCGAGCCGCGCTGGTCGCCGCCCTCGTCGCGCTTGGCTGCTCACCGCCGGCGCTCTGCCAGGCCGACGTCGAGGGGATGAACCTCAGGGCACCGGCGGACGATCTAGAAAGCGAGGAGGTATGTTCAAAGCAAATGGCTTCGCCCCCATGTTTTCACACACGCACTAACACGCGCTCGCTCGCAGGTCGACTACGACCGCGTTGTCAGGAGCATGGTGATCCTCAAGAAGGGCAGGAACGGAACTCTCCAGTCCCTCTCGGCGGCGTTCACGGGCAAGCGCACGGCCACGATACGAGACCTGGCCGACGTCCTTCTCGGCGCCGCGAAGCCGGTCCCCAGCAGACTAGCCCTGTGCCTGCCCTGCTGCGGCGGCGGAAGTACGGACCCCAACGCCCCCCCCAAGGAGGACGCGCTGTTGCAGCAGATTACGCGAATACCGAGCGAGAAGCACGAGGCCGAGTGTGAATGCAAAATATGCGGTGAGCAGTGCAGCGCTGCCAGTTAACGAACTGTTGCGCGAATTAGTTGTTGCGGCAAGCAGCTTGCATGCATGTTGCAACAGACATGATGTGCCACCAGGTTCACCATGTTCGCATACTGCGTGCCGAATAGGTCAATCCGCTTAATTACTTAACCCTTTTCAGAATTAAAATGTCCGGATTTCCCCCTTTAACTTAATTACGAATCCGGACATTTTAATTCTGAAAAGGGTTGAAGACTCTAAAATCGTCCGTTTTATCTTTGTTTAATGTGTTTTTTGCTCAGAGGTTTGCTTGATAATTGCTCTACTGCCCCCCCCCCCTTATGACCACGCAGCCGACTTCAGAGTCGTCGGCCGACGTCATGGACGTGTCCAACTTCATGGATACCGGGAGCCTGATGGCCATGGTCCTTGGCGGCGGAACAATCTTTGAAGATGAACCCTCTCCAAGCCCTGAGAGCCCCCCCCCCTCAACAGTCATTGGGGGACACGACCGCGAGCAAGCCCCCGAAGCAGCACAGCGAGGCCACGCGGATCACCACCAACACGCCGCGCTGCACGAGGACGCGTTTGACTTCACTTCAGTGCCCTTTTCTTCAGGACCAACTTCCCAATCAACTTCCGGGCTGCGCAAGGAGACCAATGAACTGTCAGGTCTTAACATAGGGTTAGGGTCGTCGAAAGACAATAATTTCCTCTCACTTTCCGTGGAAACTGGCATCGATTCCCCTCGGCTAGCCGCCTCAACCCCCAGCAGGAAACCAACCTTAACTCCTGGATTTGCCTCTCCCGGCACCTCCACAGGCTTCCCATCTCCCGACGCCTATCAAAACAACGACTTCTCACTCTCCAGTCACTTCACACCCTATCGGCCCGACGCTAGATCTGGCCCCACGCCCAAACAAATCTTGCAGAAGGAGAGCAACCATGTCAACTTTTTAACACGCGCCATTCGCGCTTTCAGCCACGACGAGGCAAACGCCTCGGCTGTCACAGACGCACACATGGCCGCCGACACGGCCACCGACACCGACACCGGACAACCCACCTCACGAGCCGCATTCGAAGCAGCCAATGACGCCCCCCCGACCCTCGTATCCCAAGCTCACCCCAGTCCTGACGTGCTTCGCCGCGCGAAAAACGACCTGAAGAAGTCGTCTGGTCCTCCCCCTTCTCCCCACGCAAACATGCTCCAAACGTTCTTCGGCGGCGTGGTCGGCGGCACGATGAACGCCAATCGAGTCAGGCGCGTCGGAGCCGGGCTACACGTCGGTACTGCGGTGGTCGATAGCGTGAAGACGCTCGCGGGTCTCAAGAACCTAGCCACAGGCACCGTCGCCGAGAACACGAAGAAAAGGGGGTCGAAACACCTCATCGACGTCGTCGCGATGGAGAAGATCAACGAGGAGAAGCTCAAGTCCATCCGGGAGCTTCGGTCGAGCGTGGCACAGTTCCGGAACGACTTGTTTGTTGACAAGGTGGGGCTCTCAGTGCTTAGCGCCTCTGAACCGGGGGGGCTGAAATTGCCCGGCGTGAATAGGTTGTCGGCGGGGCTGTACAAGTCGAAGCGCAGGAACCACAAGGGTGCTGTCATTCCGCAAGACATCATGGAGATGAGGCACGAGCGCACGGTACACAAGAATGGAAAGGAGGGATACATTTCCAAAATGACGCCGACGACACACGATGCAGGTGAGCCCCCCCCCCCTCCCTAACTCACCCAGCGCTCACTGGGACTGGGCGTGTGCTGTTTCTTTCGCTATGCAGTGCTCAGCGAGACCGACTGAGCTTCTCGGCTTCTCGGCTTCACACGGCACTCACAGGGTGTTCACAACGTGTTTTTACTGTTGTGCGCGTGTTTATGTACACTGGCTTGTGGCTTGTGGCACGTGCTCACACTGCGTTCCAGCGGCGAGCCTGTTCGACTGGGTCCTCGATCGCGACTCTGTCACCTACCAGCGCTTCTACATGTTCCAGATCTTCATGGTCCTCATCGAGGCCGTCTTCCTGCCGTACCAGCTCGTGTTCATCGAGCAGGGAGCGACCCGCGAGGCGCCGTACTTCTGCCACGTGCTGCACGCGTTTACGACCACGGCGTACTTGTTCGACGTTTGGATTAGCATGCACCTCACGTACGTCGATGACAAGAGCGAGACGGTGATTGATCTCGAGATGATAAAGCACAAGTACTTCAACTCGTACAGATTCTCGGGGGACGTTCTGGCGTGCATTCCGTTCGATTACTTCACGGTGATGGGGGTCAAGGTGTGGTGGTGGGCCAAGTACGTCAAGACGGTCAAGATCTTCCGCCTGTTCCGGCTGTCGAGACTGAAGCGGCTCAGCGACAACCAATTCATGATCAACATGGGCCGGTTGGGATGGTCCCTGGTCCTCTTCGTCATCATTATGCACGTCATGGCGTGCATGTGGTACCAGGTAAGCGAGCCACCCGCAGTCGACCCAAAACGCGGTGCGCACGAGGAGCGGCGAGCGACGAGCCCGCTGCACTGGAGGAGCTGAATCAGACACGACGAGACACGCGCGGTCGTCGCTGGCTCTCGGCGGCCCAAGCTGTGCGACCTTAACTCTGAACCTGAAAGCCCTCGTTCCCCAAACTGACCCCTCCCCCAGCTGTCGCTGTGGGAGGAGAACCACCACCCCTCGAAGCGCTCGTGGATGAGGAGGCGGTTGTTCCAGCTCTCTCTTGAGCAGTGTGGGGACGAGTTGGCGGCGGGCATGAAGGGGGGCGGGGGACCCGGGGGAGGATTCCGCGATGACGACGACGACGACGACGACGAATGCTACAGCGAGTTGTACCAGAAAACTCTCAAGGATTACGAGTGTGGCACGGACGAGAGCTACGGATATGTGCTGTTCAGCGACATCGAAGAGTGCTTCGCTCCGATGCGGCGCTACCTAATCAGCTTGTACACGACCATGATGATCATCATCGGCGACGGAATCGACCCACATTCGGAGGTGGAGTTCCTGTTCAGGTGAGCGAGAATTCAGCCCACACACATGTGCGAACAAAGAGAGCATCGGTGTGAACAAAAGGGGCCGACATACATGTGTGAACGACCTAACCCAACACCATCGGCTGCCTTATCGCCTTATCGCCTTATCGCCTTATCGCCTTATCGCCTTATCGCCTTATCGCCTTATCGCCTTATCTAACACCAACTTCGCTGCGCAGCATTTTCGGGGGACTCTTCGGCATGATCGTTATCGCCATCGTGATCGGCCAGACGGCTGACATCATTGGGAACTTGCACCGCGCCGAGAGCAGGTACAGGAACAAGTTGGACGACGTGACGGAGCAGCTCAAGAACTTGAACATCGGCAAGAAGACGAGCGGCAGAGTGTTCCAGTATTTGGACTATCTCTGGACCGTGAACAGGGGCCTGAACAGGGACGTGGTGCTGAAGGACCTGAGCGACTCGCTCAGGTCCGAGGTGCTGGTGGCCGTCCACGGGAAGGTCATCAAGAAGATCCCGTTCTTCGACATTGACGAGATCCCCGAGCTTCTGGTGCACGTCGTGAACAAACTCAAGTCGAGCTACTACTTGCCGGGCGACGTCATCATCCACGAGCACGAGAAGACACTCAAGAGCAGCTGCATGTACTTCATCGTGCACGGCAACGTGGCCGTCTACCACATGAAGCACCCGGACACCATCATCAGGATGATCAGCGAGGGCGACTTCTTCGGCGAGATTTCCTTCTTGGCCAAGGGAAGG
>Ga0307985_10001714_pt1 | contig 12344 bp, 16 predicted proteins | sample EllFjometageno80_FD_203155 | JGI IMG/M metagenome (GOLD analysis project Ga0307985, IMG submission 203155) | Marine microbial communities from Ellis Fjord, Antarctic Ocean - #80 | ecosystem: Environmental > Aquatic > Marine > Unclassified | place: Southern Ocean | collected 2014-10-09 | reverse complement strand
GTGCCGTCCCACCTTTTCCCACACGCCCTGTGCCACGTTGTCTCACATCCCTTGCAAACGAGCGCGTCCACCCCCCTTCCTCTTCCCCAGCAACTCTCAAAGCAGAAGGGGCAACCAAAAGGTCCATCTGGCTCATGCTTCACCTTCACATTCTTCAGGGGCGGCTCAGAGTTGCTCATGCTGCCCATGCTGCTCATGCTGCGCTCGAATAGCTAACCCTGCTAAAAATCCACGCGGCAAGTCTCAAACTCTGCAGCAGTCAATCCCCCGATCGTTCGCAATATTTTGAGGAATTTGCAAGGGTTATTTGGCTGCTGTAAAAACATTTACATAAAGCAGAGAAATTTCGCACACCCTCGGGTCGATTGTGAGCAACGACAGGACGGTGAGCGGGAAGGCGATTGCAGGCGACGCGCGTGCCGCCGGATTGCAGCAGTCCAACACAAGCTTCAAGACAAATATACCGGAATACCATCGTGTCAAGCGTGCGGCACGCGGAATACGCGACAGGTCGCAGGTTGAATACGTAGAGGGGTACTCAAAGATACCAGAATACGTCAAGTGAGTGCCGCCGCCCCCTTTGTTCGGGTTTGTTCTCACCGCTGCCCCCTTTGTTCACACATGTGTGTGTGTGCACGCCGCCCCCCTTGTTCACACCGCCGCCCCCTTCGTTCACACATGTGTGTGGGCACCTTTTGTTCACTCCGCTCACACCCTCTCTCTAGGCAGTTTAAGGAGCTCAATCCAGAGTCGTCAGCTAGCTACCAAGTAGATGCCTTTGGCGTTTCCTCCAATATTTCCCTTCGAACGAGCTTACGCACAGCCTGTGCTTCTTCCGCCGCAAACCCTTCTTCCTTCATGAATTGCAACGTCAAAGACCTAACATTTATAAGCATTAAACGTCGAGAGAGTTACTATACCCCTCAACGTCAATAGTTCTGCGGATTGTGGAACGTCACCCCGATCCCAGTAGTTTGGTAGGTCGTCGCCATTCGAGGGCTTTTCGTGCTGTGCACCCACGGTATCTCACCCGGCGGCGCCTGCGGCACCTTGGCCTCATCTTCTTTCTCGACCACAGTTTTGAAGTTGATGAGATCGGTTAGCTCCTCCAAGTGAGTCCGCGTGCCGATGTGCTGCAGGTGCATGGGTAAAGCGATCGGCTGGCCCTCCACCTGGTCGTGCTTCAGGAACTCCACCAGCTCGTCCTGCTCAATAGTACCTCCGTTGTCTACGTCTAGGAACGCGAACAGCGTCTCGAGCTCGAAGTCGGATACCGAGGCGGGCGAGATGTGCAAATGCCGCCGAACCACGCCCTTGAGCTCCTCGCAGTCCAAAGTCCCGTTGCCGTCCTTGTCGAACTTCTTGAACATGACGTCGAAGTCGCTGCTGAAACCGAAAGACGTGTATGAGGCGGCCAGCAGGCGGTGTCGTATTCTGCCGGGACAAGAGCGAAGCGAGTGTGAGAGGCGGCACGAGCGAAGCGAGTGTGCCACACACACATTGTGAACAAACGAGGCGCTTGTTTGAGCCGCGCGCCACACACAGTGCGAACAAATGAGGCGCTTGTTTGAGCCGCTTGTTAGGGCGCTTGTTGGGCCGCATTTTTCGCCGCGCCACCCTAAAAACCCCTCACCTGTTCAGTTTCTCGTGGTCGCCGGAAACGAGGGCCTGTGCGTTGAGGAGGCGGCGCTTGTCCTCGCGCTCCTTGAGCTCAACAGCCTCCCGCTTCTTCTTCACGTCGGCCTTCACGTGCTCTTCCTTCTTCCGCGCCTTCTCGTCCTTGTACCGCTGTTGGTTGATTTGCGCCACTGCATAGAACTCGTCGACGGTTGCCCGAGTCTCGAAGTACTCCCGAAGTGCTGCTGCCAGCTCGTCAATCTCAATCGACTGCGAGTCATCCTCGTCGATCTCGTGGAACCTCGACTTCTTCGTCTCCGAGTTGACGCCTGCGACGTTGCAAGTCGAGTGTTAGAGGAGCTTAGAGGAGCCACGCACACACCACACAATGTGTTTCAGAAAGGAAGCGGCTCAGAACGCGCTGCCCTGCCCGCCACGATCAGTTGAGACCGCTCCAGTCGCAAGCTCGTGTTAGAGGAGCCACGCACACACCACAGCCACACACGTGTGTTTCACAAAGGAAGCGGCTCAGAACGCGCTGCCCTGCACTTCACAATGGTGTTCTCACGCTCCAGTCGCGCGCTCGGTCGCCCACACGGCGCTCTCGCTCTCTCCTTTCTCTTCTCACCAGTTAGCCAAACCATAAAGTCCTCATACTTCGTCGCCTTTAGGAAGATCTTCATCTCATTCACAGAGATGGCACGGTCCACCGTCCCCTGGTCAGCACAGCTGATGATGTCATCAGCAATGTACAAGCACTTTTGGAGGGTTTCTGGAGTCACGGCCACGACGTTCCGGCGGAGAGTCGCGCGGCCCTTTTTCCTTACGAGAGGGCGTGAGAGACGATGGCCAACGAGGGTGCCGTTGAGTGAGGCTTTGTGGCGAGCGGCGTCGGTTGTTTGAAGGACCATTTGCTTGCGGATGGACTGAGTGCGGGACTCTTGCTGCTGTTGCCACATTGGCTTGGAGACCAATGGGTTGAGGGGAGCATTTAAGTAACTTGTTGTTTGAGGAGGGGCTATTGTTTGAGGAGCTATTGAGGGGAGCGACCGGGGAGGTTTAGTTCGAGGGGAAGACGTGTGCGCGTCGTCTTCATCGTCGGAGGACGAGTCGTCCGTGGCGTACGCCGGGGCCCTGCTTGGTCCGATTTTGTTAACAGGGGGGGGCAGGGAGGAGGGTAAAGTAGAGGGGAGGGTCGACATTGTCGAGGAAGGGGGCAGGTTGCGATTCTTCGTGTTGGTCGTCTTGACCGTTGAGGTCGAGGATGAGGGGGAAAGGCGGAGGAGCGGCACGGGCGCCGTTCGGGTGCTCATGAGACGAACAAGGGTGATCAGGGCAAGGATTGACCACCAGCCCACAGTTAACAGTTAACCGCTTGCGCCAGAGGTGAGGGGAGAGGTGAGTAAATAATTTGGGAACAGTTTAATAATTCATAAGTTTGGTACAGTAGTAACATGGTACAGTAGTAACAGTGTTGCAGTTGTACTCATATTATATCAGTTATATGGGGCGTGACCGCAAATTTTGGGCGTGATCGCGGCAAAAAAATAACCGTTTGCTCGTCGCGTCCTATCTACCCTCTAGTTTTTGTGCGGGTTTGCGATGAAACGATGGTGCCGTGTTCACGGGCTAGGCTCAGTCTTGACGTCCTCTACGTGCACAACGTGCGGAATAATAATCACGGTCAGTGTTCTTTCGGACGGGACTGTGGTTGCCGAGGCGAGGACTGTGGTTGCCGAGGCGAGGACTGTTGGTGGCAAGGGGTTCGACGGGCAGGGGGATGGACACGCGGGCGCGGTCACTGCGAGGCTTGTGCACGGTTGGGGAAGTGGACGATGCTGATTATTGCATCGGCCACTCTTCGCTCTTCGGAGTGTTGTCGCGAGGCGGAGTGCGTCTATAACAACCCCACCAAGCTGTGTATGAGGGAGTGCACGCAGACTTGTTTGAAAAAGTGTTTCCCGCTAGGATTGTGTCCTCATTGTGACGAGATATGCCCTAATTGCTGTTGGATGGAATATTGGATGGATGGATGTCGCGCTCGTAGAAGGTCTGGTGCAAGCCGCATGAGACAGACGAGGAAGCTGACGCGGAGCGATGCAGCGAGTGCAACAACGTGGTAAGCGACGACAGATGCACGGACGAGCGAGAAATTATTCGTTGAATACACATAAAAGAGCTAAAATTATGGGTCAACTTCAAGACGCTCGGGAGGATCTGTTTCTGCCGATACCATGAATCGCGTCATTCCATCCATCCTACGCCACCGTACCACCCTACTTCTGCTCCACCACAGCCGTACAATCACGGCCGCAACCTTGAAATCCCCCCCCTCATATCAAAGTAAAATACCTTTGCCGACTTTCTCCAGACGATCTTTCGCATCATCCTCTCAAACCCCTCCTGCGTGTCCCGTCTGTGCATCAATGGACGGATACTGGGACGGCGAACAGTCTTTTGTCTGCATCTCCTGCTCTCACGAGTGGCCCACCACCTCTTCTTCCCCTGTTCCTACCCCTGTTCAAGATCATGACCTTGCAATAGACTCAAACGGCAACACCATTGTAACCGGCGACACAGTAATCTTAATCAAGGACGTCGCGAAGGGCCTGAATAAGGGTCTCAAGCTCAAAAAGATCCGCGTCGGTGACTACGGCGACAAGCACAACCTCCAGGCGACTATTAAGGCGCTGGGAACGTACAATATTAAGTCGGAGTTCGTGAAGAAAGTTAAGTAAAGTTGTAGGGGAGGCTGAGGGAGGGGACAGCAGATATTAAGTAGCGCATAAAGTCCAAGCACTGTGTTTGCATCTAACGACCGGCGAGCATGAAGCGCCCAATGCGAACGAGAACGGCATCAGGGGCGCGGATCGATCAGACGCCTTACCCTGTACTCACTCGCAACCAGCGCGAGTGAGTACAGGGTAAGGACAGGTTGAGCTCGTCAACGAGAATGCTCAATTCGATCACGCTTCCACGCCCATCAAAACCCGCGATCAAATAACCTGCCCCTTGTTCACACCGACTTATAAGTTCTTGGCCAGAGGTGTGTGTGTGACCTGGCTCTTCTTCGTAACCTCGCCTTGCCTTTATTCCCCTATTCCCTTATTCCCTTACTCCCCTACTTCCCGCACTCCTTCCTATGTCATCTCTTCCGCCCGGCCCCGATCCTGTCCCTCCTCACCGACACCACCGCTGCCCTCGCCGTCCGCAACCACGCCACCCTCGCCGCCCGCGTTCACTCCACCTCGCGCGCCATCAACATCGCCATCCTCGGTTCCCGCCTCTTCGTCCGCGTCAGCTTCCTGATCTGTCCCAAGCGCGAGCACCAAACCTTCTACCAACGCGACGGCGACCACGCTTGCACCAGCATCATCTTCGAGTACCTCTGAGTGACGCGTGGTCGGAGAGCCTCTCGTTCATGTAGCTGGCGCGCGTTCATGCATGTGCTCAAGTAGTCAAGTGTCTTGAGAAGAAAGAACCATAGCTTGCAACTAATCAACTACCGGGTGAACTCTAGTTGTGTCTGGCCCCGCCCCCGCGCCGCCCCCCCGGCCTAGGGTTGGCCTACCCTTTCTGATATCCTTGAGCTTCTGTTGATCTTCGTCGGCCGGGATGAAATCTTCGGGAACCTTGCTAATCCACGCCTCAGTGAACCAAAGTGGCTTCTCCTCTACCCACCGCCAGTACCCCGCTTGCACCCACTCCTTGACCTCCCCCCTGATCGGCCGCCATATCTTCTTGTTCTTCTTCAGCACGGTCGCCTTCATCGCATCATCCTCCGACTTAAACTTGTCCATGATCTGTTGTTTGCCCGTCATAGTGCTGTAAAATGTCTGCCTATACTCCTTCTTCATCAGCAGCAAGAACACCCCAAACACCACCACCCACGCGCCGCTCAAAGACCCCACCAGTGTCCACGCCACTCGCTCCTCAATCTCAAACGCTGTCGAGTTCTGGCCAGTCGTGATGAGCTCCACCGCCTCTCCAGTGTCCGCATAATACACGAACACCGACACGAAGCTAGCCAGCAGCGCCAAGAACATGTTCACGGTCCAGTACAATCCTCCCATCTCTTGTGGTCCTCTGAACTGAATCAGCCCCGTGAAATCAGCTATCGTCTTCACAATCACTCTCACCATCAAGCTCATAAACAGACCCAACGCGCCGTTTACTGGAACCCAGTAATGGAAGTCCCCCCTCGCCACCTTCTGCAGCAAGTACAGCGCCATGTCCGCCGCCCAATACACCACGAAGTATCTCTTGTTGACGTTCATGATCACGGCCGTACTGAAGCTACGAATGAGCAACATCAGAGCACTGTTTACGAGCATGCAGCCGAAGATCACTGTCCGACTTCCTCCGTCGGGAATGAAGCCGTAGAAATGGGGCTCAAGCTTCCTCTTGTCAGGATCGACGTCGAAATCGAACCTGTGACGCGAGTGAGAAGAGAAAGATGGAAAGAAGGGAGAATGTCGTGATCGCTCGCTCGCGAACTCACGAAATTGTTGCGCTGCTGAAGCCCGTCGTCATCGCTGAGACCAACAAGCTTCCCACAGTCGCAACTGAGATGGTATCACTCTGCTTGAGAAGAACATAAGCTTGTATCGCGCATCCTGGTATACTCTCCGCCACCATCTCAATACTTTTTGAGAACACGAGCTCGGTCTTCGCATCAAACACGTGATGTTCTTCCATGGCCTTCCCTGAACAGACCCTGTACGATCCGAAAGCCGGCTTCAACCCAGTCAAGACGACCAGCACCTCACTCGCCACTTTCCATGGCCTCGCCTTGTTCTGGATAATCGCCACCGCTGACTGCAGCGCCAAGCACGACACAATCATCCCCAGCAAGATCCAGCCGTAGTGCCTCGTATCATCCTTCCCCACGTACCGCACAATCACGAAGACGTCGGTCGCCAAGTCCAGTATGCTCAGCCCGGCGCCCGTGATCACGCGCATCTTGAGCCCCCACGATACCTCCCCCAACAGCCGCTTTGCCACAACGTCAAGCATGGTCCTGAACCACGCCTCCTCCTTGTCCAACTCGTTTAGCGAGGCGAACCTCCCCATCCACTCGTTTACCCCCGCCTCCGCCGTTAAGTGGCTTGCCAGGGCCAGCGAAAGACCAGCCCCGATTTTTCGCCCTTCCCTGACACTCACGCTGCACAGCTTCGTCTCGACGTCGCCCGAAGTCCGCAACTTGTTCTCCATCACCCTCACCATCATGGGCTGGAAGAACTCGTACTTCTCAGCAATCTGTCTCAGCCCCTGTTGCTTCTTGAAAAGCTCCCTTATCCTCGCCCCCACCTTGGACTCCCCCTTCTCCCTGTGCCTCTCCGCCTTGGTCTTGATGCACATGACTTCGCCCACCGCTCGCCCGTCGTCCGCGTCCCACTCCTCCAGCCCCCTCAGAGCCTGGAAGTATTCTTGGACCTCCGTAACTTTCGCCAATGTTATATTCATCCAGCGGCTCGCCACGAAACTTGGGATGCTTCCGCCGGAATCGGGATGAATCACGTAATCAAGAGTCGCCTCCTTGTCGTTCTTCCTCTTGATTCGCATGGCGCTCGGGTATTTTCCACGCACCACCCTTTCATCGCGAGATTTGATCGATGCTGGCAACACACCGCTCAAAGCTCTCCAACTGCCAGAGGAGCAGCTCTGGACTCTCCGTCCGCTCTCCTCTGGACTCGACACGAGCACGAACCCGTCTCCCTCCTTCTTCCAAACAGCTCTGCCCAGGAAGTCTCGATCCGCGATGATCTTGGGGGTCCGCTTCTTGTTGTATACGAGCATGTTATGCCCGTTGACCTGCTCCTCCACACTCTTCTCCAGGTCGTCCTCTCGTTGCGCCGAACGCCTCATCGTGTCCCAAAGGAACGCCAGCACCTCCTCCGGCCTCGCCCTCACAGTTGTCGTGGATCGCCCCCACGCATGGCTGTCCTTCTTCTTAAACGCGATCTCCCCCGTCGTGAGCGGCGACGCCATCTTCAAACTCCGCGCCTTCGTCTCCTTAAAGTCGGCGAAGTGCTTCCCCCCCTCCTCCAGCACAGCATTCTCCTCCTCCGAAAACTCATCTGCGTGTTCCGCGATCAACCCAACGTTCCGCGCCCTGGTCGCGCAGTCGATCTCCGAGCTCTTGTCGAACCGCTTCCTCAGCACACTCATAGCTCTGAACCCCCTTGAAGCTCCAATTTTCAGCCCTGCTCTCGGTATGTTTCCGCCCATGCCGATCTCGGCTGTCATCGTGACAAGGGTCTGTGGAACGCCAGAGACTGGCGGCAGCTTGGCGTATGCGCAAATGGTTCTCGAAGATCCGCGCACGTACTCTGATCTCATAGGATAGTCAGCGTGCTCGAAGTCCTCGTAGACGATGACGAGGCTCTCGGCGTCCTGCTGCCGCCAAACTCGGCGCGCAACGAACTCACGAGGCAGGAAGCCCGGAACTTTCACATTGTCGTTGACTGTGTGGTACACGTGGTTGTGGCTGTTCACGGCCGTGAGTGTCTTCAGCAAGCTCGGCTTCTTCAGCTGCTCTCTGCTCATCTTGGCCATCTCCCATGCCGCGCACACTTCAATGGACGCGTCGATGACTGCACACGCCCTCCCCACGCCGACTGCTTCTCCCAGCATGTTCATCTCCATCTTGACGAGGTGGTCGGGCGACTCGAGCTCTTCAAAGTCCTCCCCCTTGAGCGCCCCAAGTTTGTCCTGGACTCGCTGGATGAGCGAATCTTCGTCCTCGGAGTACACTTGCCGCTCGTCCTTGATGACCCTCGCCAGTTCATCCCGCTCCATTTCATCCACTTGATCGTCCCTCTCGAAGTTCTCGCGGAGTGAGATTACAAAGCCGACAAATTTAGGGAGGTGAGCATTCAGCACAAATACCGGAACGCGCCCTTGCAAGTCGAAATGCTGAACTAAGGAAAACTCGCACTGGTCTGTTCGGCCCTCGACTGGCTTGAAACGCATCACGGCAGTGGTGCTACCGCGGATAGCCCGATTCTTGAAGCCGTAGTCCACCGTCTCGTCCACGGACGAAGAGAAATAAGAGAACACGCCGTCGTCGGCCAAACAAAGTTGACGAAACACGAACTCGCGATGAAGCAGCGGAAACGGTGCCTTCTTTATGGTAGCGACGAAGTTGTCGTGGGGGCTGTTCTGCTTCCAAACCAGCCGCGCGGGATTGCCACTCTCGATACTTTCCTTCTGCCGCACCCTGCTGCCGAAGTCAAATAACCATGCGAGAGCCTGGTGGGGAGAACAATCAACGATGGTTGAAGTGCGCACAATCGCAATCTGTCGCTCACCCATTTTCTTCTCCGGAAGCCGCGACCACATCTTCACGAAAGGCGACCTTGAGCTTATCGGGGTCCAGTCGGCGAGCCCGCCGCCTTCGGTCTGCTCCAATGCGACGCAGCGGTCGACCGTGAGTCGCTGTTGTTCGTCGAGTTGAGAAAGGCGGGGTGGGAGCGGGAACGCCGCGCGCATTTCGGCGTCAACAACGGCTCCCTTGCGCTCGTACTTATCTCGGGTCGTCCGAACGACGCTTTGGGGGGGGGGCAGTGTTAGTGGGAACAACGTAGAGGGGCAGATGACAATCAGGCTCACCTTAACGTTTGCTTCTTGCGCCGAGCGAACAGCTCCTTCGGTATGGATCCGCTGAGCGAGACTTGCACAACGTAAGAGACTTCGCAGACTGAAGGCGCGAGGGGCCTGAAGCGCCAGAATCCGCGCACAGTGGCTCGCACTGCCTTGGAGGCGATGGGATCGCGGGAGACCAGGTCGTTCAGCTCCGTTACGAGGGATGCCTGCGGGGACGCCGCTGGGGACGCCCCTGGGGACTTCTTGGGGCGCAGCAGCTTGGCGGTCATGTTCTTGATCGTAGACATCGGATTGCGCCCCGTTCCCTTCATCGTACCAGATTTCGTCCCAGTGCTCGTGTCCTGGCTCGTGTTCTTTTCAAAGTCGTCTTCGAGAAAGTCGTCTTCGAGTGACGCCTCTTGCATCTTTTCCCGCTCAACTTGCGAGGCCGCTAAACGCTCCGCCAATGGGAGCTTCTTGCTAGGCAAGGGCTCGGCAGGCTCGGCCTCCGGGGATGGTTCGGCGAACTCGTCGAGAGGCGCGAAAGCCAGGAGGAAGGAGCCGTCTCCCTGTTTCCGCCAACACGGTGTGAGCAAACTAGCAAGGCGAGTCGTGTGTGTGTGTGTCGTGTGTGTGTGTCGTGTGTGTGTCGTGTGTGTGTGCCGTGTGTGTGTGTTGTACGTGTGTGCTTAGTGTGCTTAGTGTGTGCTTAGTGTGCTTAGTGTGTGCTTAGTGTGCTTAGTGTGTGCTTAGTGTGCTTAGTGTGTGCTTAGTGTGCGTATGTTTGTGCGTATGTTTGTGAACACAAACAAACACCGCGTTTCACAAATAACATTCACAAATAACACTCCTTGTCCCGCCTGCCCACCCACCAAGCCACCCGCCCTTCGGCGTGTTTCACAAAGAGGGCGTCCAATCGTAGCTCAGTCTCGCGGTCGCAGTCGCCGCACGCCTCGCACTCCTCACCTGTTTGCGCCAAGCAAACCTCGTCTTGAAGACGCGATCAGAGACGCCGAACCCGAGCCTCACCACGTTGACCGCGAACATGGTACGTGTGTTGGGGACGTTGATCACCTTGTAGAGGGCATCAGCGCCTTCTTCGTCGATCTGATTGTGGATGGATTCGTAGCTGCTCGGAAATATGTATCGGTGCGCGAAGAGGCGGGAAGCGGGCGCGTCAATGGTTGCGACCGCCTTGCCCCAGTTTGAGTTGTTGGCGGTCTTGTGGAAGAAGGCGACGGACTCTCTGACGGTGCCTGCGATGCGCTTCCAGCCACTGGAGTTGGTAACGGACGAGCTGACGAGATTGTCTTCGTGGGGGAGGATGGGCGGCGGGTTCTTGACCTGTGCCTCAAATGCAAGCAGGCGTGCTTCGTCGACCTCGTCGTACCGGGCGAAGCGTTTGTGGAGTGTGGGGACGAGGGAGAGGATGTGTTCGAGTGCTTTGGGGTGGGAGGTAGTGGTCTGGTTTGCGGACTTTACGCGAGGACTTTTGGGCAGCGTCATAGTCTTAGTGCCGCCCTCCTGTGCGAGCGAAGCGAGTGTTAAAAGGGAGGAGGGGGGGCACACACATGTGTGCCGCACACATATGACCACAAATGGGGCGGCGGTGTTTCACAAACGTTGGCGACCTGCCGGTCGTTAGTCTCGCAGGTCGTTAGTCTCACCGGTCGTTAGTCCCCCCCGTCGGCTTGTGTGTGTGTCTTGTGTGTGTGTCTTGTGTGTGTGTCTTGTGTGTGTGTCTTGTGTGTGTGTGTGTCCTGCGCGTTCTTTCGCCTCACCTTGGCCTCGCCTTGAAATAGTGCTAAGCCCTCAGCTACGCCCTCCTTGTCCTCCTTGCCCTCCTTGACAACTTGTGGTGACACTGAATCTGTGCAGCCCTGTGACACGCCCTCCAGTATTAGCTGTAGTTTGAGTTGTGTGGTGCCGTGAGCCTCGGGGGAGAGGGTAATTACGCCAGTGATGGGAACTGGAGAGGATGCTAGTACGTCTGGTACGGTAGTGATGGTAATCAATGTGTTGGTGGGGTCAGTGACATCATTATCAGAGTGGAGGTGTAAGGAGTAGGTGAATGACTGTAAAGAGGGTTTGCCGCTGGCTGAGCGGCTGATTATTATTGAGGAGGTGAATACGTGGTTATACGGGACAGACGATTCGACTGATGAAACCGCGATAAGGTCGGTAAGTTGAGTCGTGATAATGCCATGGACCGTTGCTATATCTGTGTGTACTAGAGTCGAGGACGCAATGGTCCAGTTATTGGGGGGAGCCACGGGGGATTTGACGTTTATAGAGGTCATTGAGGGGGTGGGGTGGGGAGAAGGGAGCTGAGGGAAGAGGGGGCGACGCGGGGCTGAAGCAACGCAGCGCTACTGTATCTGTGAGCAGTGAGCAGCTGCCCCGACGCCTCGAGCGCGTCAGATATACTTGTACGTACAGTTGTACAATACAGACAGATCTACAACTGTACTCCTCGACTTCTGTACAACTCCTTTTCGACGCAACACACCCCAGAATATACGAATATAGATCACACACACAAACACAGCTTAGCATGCAAAGAGTTACCCTAACACCTCTCATCAACTGAGCTTCAAGTACGCCTTGCCGGTGTTCTTCTGTGCCTTTTTGAGCGCTCCCATGGTGCCCCTCTGTTCGTTGGTCCGCTGTTCCCTCGCCTCGTTCTCCCTCTCGATGATCTTGAGCCGCTTCTCCTCGTTCTTCTTGCCGCTGCCGTATCCGTGGAACTGGTAGCACAGCTGGCGGAACGCCTCCTTGCGCGTGAGCAGCCGACCGTGGTCGTCGCGGTACTCCAGCTTGACCTCCCTCTTGGCGTACAGCTTGTCCTTGTCGGTGGCCTTGTCGCGGTCGATCCGAACGACGGAGTCGAGGTTCGTCGCCTTGTAGTCGTCGTACGTCTTCTCGTCGTGTCCCCTGGGCAGACAATTAGTGTGAGCAAGGAGAAGGGAAAGGGGTGACTTAATGAGCTGGGAGCAGCTTGTTGGGCGCAGTTTGTTCGCAGCGGTTCACACCGTCCTTGGTGTGTGTGTGGCGCACTCACCTGCCCCGAAGCTCCTCCTTGCCGGCCTTCTTGCCGGACAGATCGCCGGTGGACTTGAGCATCGCGAGAATGCCGGACA
>Ga0307985_10001712_pt1 | contig 12345 bp, 11 predicted proteins | sample EllFjometageno80_FD_203155 | JGI IMG/M metagenome (GOLD analysis project Ga0307985, IMG submission 203155) | Marine microbial communities from Ellis Fjord, Antarctic Ocean - #80 | ecosystem: Environmental > Aquatic > Marine > Unclassified | place: Southern Ocean | collected 2014-10-09 | reverse complement strand
GAGGAGGGGAGCGCGAGCGGAGCCTTTGAGAAGGTCGATTAGTAATATTAGCTGAACAAGCAGCTTTTCATGTTATACGTGAGCGACGACCAGCGAAGCAGCACGAGCCATTGACAGAGTGTGGTAACCCGAACCCTAGCTGTAAAATCTAACGAACACTGGAGGAGGAGAAGCAGCCTAGATGTGGTCGCGAGGGAAGAAAGTTCGAGGAGAGTTCACCCAATATCGTAGTGCGGTGGCTCAGATTCACTTAAACGCTTAAAAGGGAAATCGACTGACGTTGACGGCGCCACTATACTTGAGATGAGAGAATGAGCGAAATCAAGAGCTCGAGAAAAGGAGGAGTAAGAGTAGGAAATGGTGAACGGGAAGCAAATTCGAATGTGTTATGTCTGTTATAACGGCAATCTTGCGAAGGCGAGCTCCTTGGGCGCATATCGCCGCTCTTGCTCTTGCTCTAGCTCATACATGCGCTCTAACCGAACGTGAATTCCCTCCAGAAGCACAAGATTAATTTGGACGCAGAACACTCTTGTGGCCATTACAACTTCTCTAGAGTCCATCATATGGATTGCTTTCATACGCTCACTTTTTGTCGCGGCGTGGGGCTCCTCAACAGCTTATAAGGGCAGCCCGTGGATGCACAAATAGAATAGAACAGAGTAGGATAGAGCGCAGGCACTGGCGACTAAGTTGAAAGTTCAGGGCTGAATGCTGACAAAGGTAGACGGAAAAAGAGGAGAACGCGCTTACAAAGAGGCGCGTCTGATCAAACAATAGCAAGCGTCATAGCAAACGTCTAACTTAGCTCTCACACTGTGTTAACACGCAATCACCCTTACTACTACATAGTACTACTACTTCTCACGTTCCGTTCATCAACTTTTGGGAAATTTATGGCCCGTATGGCTCGTTTGGCTCGTTTAAGCAGAAAAGCATTAGGCAACCTACGCCTGCCGTCGCGCCGAGCTTGTCTGCGAGACCGTCTTTGCTCCCTCCCTCCCCCCTGCCCACCCCCGCTACTGACAAGCTCCTAGCCTCCTCCTCCGTCTCCCCCCCCCCAACAATGCCCCTCCCCTCAACTGACCTCTTCTGTGACATGGCCACCCTCCCCTCTTCTGCAACAGAACTCACCAAATCGTGCACAAGCCTCGTCCACACCGACCCCTCCACAATCTCATGCAAGTTCACGACGCAGCTCTCAACCCTCCTCCCCGGCTCCGTGTTCACAACCAATTCCTTCAACCACAGAGCTCGTACCTCCTCTACCCCCTCTGGCAAGCCCGTATTCACGACCCTGAAGTACATCTTGAGCTTCACAGTCACCACCGACGGCCTCTCCTTCGCCTCAACCATCGACGAGGACACGGAAGAGGCCGACGATGCCACATTTGCCGACGTGCACGGCCAGATCACCCTGGAGCCCTCGCCCTTCGACACGACAAGGGTGACCATGAGCGCGAGCGTGCAGCTGGCCGCTAGGAGTGAGGGGATCAAGACAACGGCGACTCGCCTCGTTAAGAAAGCGACCGCAGTCGCCCCACCGCTGGCCCACGCCACGCTCGACCACCTGCTCTCTTGCGTCCCCAACCTTCACGCAACGTACGCCCGGTACAACGAGATCGACGACGCCACGTATACCAAGTTCGAGCGCGACATTCCCTGCGCCCCTCCCGTTCTCCCCGACGAGAACGCGCTGTGCGACAAGAGCCGAGCCTCCGACGACCTGGTGAGGAACGGAGACGCAAGGAGAGCACGAGCAAGGACGCAATGAACACACACTAAGCACACACACTATGTTCTCACTCACACTCTGTTCTCACACACACACTTTGTTCACACACACAAGCTTTGCTCACACACACACTTTGCCCACCCCGTGTTTGTGCAGTCTGTCGCATGGAGGCGCATCCCCAACACGGTCCGCGAATCCGTCTCGTACTTCAAACGGGCTGAAGGTGACGCGTCCGCGTGGGGCAAGGCGGTCGCGACTGTTGACACGTCTGCCGCTCGTGCTTTCGCATACAACTGGTGCGTTACCAGCTACGAGAACGTCGAGCGCTTCGTCAAGAAAGAAGGCACAAGCGCTCTTCGCAAATTGACCGACGAAGAAGACTCCCGCACCATGCTCATCGTGCACCTCGTCCGTCTCGGCGGAGTTCTCGCCGATCGCATCTTCGCGTCGAAATTCTCGTGGCGCAAAGAAGACGACGGGTCCTTCCTCATCGCTTGGGCTCCAGTCGAAGAGGACTCTTCCCCCGAGCGCGTGGCGCAAGCCGACGAGTTCATCAGAAGCGACGCCGCCGCCGCCCATGCCACCCGCGCCACCAAGCGTGGCTTCCTGCACTTCAAGGCTCTCGCGCCGTCTGTCTGCCAAGTGACGTACGTCGTTCAATCCAACCTCGGCGGGTCTATTCCGAAGGCTGTCATTGCGTCTAGAACCAAGCGGACCCTCGGCTATGTGCAAGAGATGCAGGCCAAGTTCGAGCGCAAGGGAAAGGTTGTGGACGCCGAGATGCGCTCCGCATTTCCCCTCCCGCCACCGCTCGCCGAGCTGAACGACGAACAAAAACTGGTCGTCGAGAACTGCCGGGCGATGGAGACGGAAGAAGCGTGGGAGGCCCTTGAGTCGCCGCACCCGCTCGTCCGAATGTGGACGAAGCATGCACCGCCGAAAAATGGGGAGCGAACCATTGTGCTGGGCAAGGCTACGGCGGTGATTGACTGCCCAGCGCGCGAGGCGACTGCGTACACATTCGCATGCACGAGCCGGGAGCGCGACAGGATGAGTCGCGAAGAGCAAAACCCTGCGCGCATATTAGCGACAACATACACCAATCACGACAACATCGTCGCCACCATCAAGAAGTTGCCTCTTCTTCTGCGAAACAGGGAGTTTGTGGATCGCCAAGTTTGTGCCGCGGACACAAGCGGCGACTTTTTGGTTGCTGCGGATCCCGTTGATGACAATATTGATTACGGAACGAGTATCCGCACAGTGCGAGGGATCGCTCGAGTTTTTACTCGAATTACCCCGCTGGGCTTCTCGCAGTGCCGCGTCACGATCCATCTATACTTGGACGCGGGGGGCGTCATACCAAGATCTCTCGTGACGTCAAAACTCCCCGACGCAATGAGTCCAGCCACTGAAATGCGAGATGCATTCCAGCGCGACGACGAGATCGACAAGGCGGAGCGGGACGAACTGGTGAGAGTTATCAAGGACGAGCCCCAGATTTACACCGCCGAGGAGGACATTCTCATCAACAAGGTCAACGTCAAGCTGGGCATACTTGAGTGGGAACATTTCGATGAGCTGGAGTCGCTCGACCACCTCGTGAAGATGGGCAAGATTTTTATTGATGGCGGCGGCGTCCTACGGGCAAATGTGACCGTGGATGCTTCGATAGAGGTGTGTGCGGCGTGGGAAATGGCCAAAATGAACCGAGAACAAATCAGAGACGCTGGGAGCTTGGAGAGATCGTTCACGAAGACTAACGACCATCACGGCGTTTATCATGTCGTGTACGACATCATGATTCCAGGATTCCAACAGAGAGAGTTCCTTTCTTCGCTGGTCTGGAGGCAGCAGGGGGACAAGCTCGCGGTGTTATATGAGGACGTCGAGCATGCGGACTTTCCAGTCAACCCATCGTTAGTTCGAGGGTCGTCGACGATTTACTGCGAGTACGTGCGCAAACGAAGCGAGCGTATCTCATTAACGAGCAGCTCAACTTGTACTCACTCTCGCCTTGTTCCTCTCCCATAAACCCTCACTCGTCCCTCAATTACTCACGTTCGCTTCGCTCGCAGGTACGAGAAGCTACCGCCGGTTGGAGGTTGGCCTCAGACCAGGGTGACGCGCACGCATCAAGTTGACCTCGGAGGGCTCATCCCCAAGTCGGTTGTGAACGACCAAGCCGCGAATCAGCTCATGTGCCTAAGCAGGATGAGGAAGCGGTTCGACAAGAGTCTGGAGGTTGACGGCGCGACCCGGGCGCTGAACGTTGAGATGATCTTGGGGCACGACGGCGTCGTGTATTCCGAGGAGGAGAACAGGATATTGGCAGAGGGGGAGCAGCACTTCACGGACTTCCAGAAGATGAAGGCGAAGTCGCTCGAGATGGTCTCGCCGCTAACGACCGCCAAGATCGCCTACAACAGCGGGGACAGGCACGCGTGGGGTTACTCGATGACAACTGTGAGGGCGAGCCCGGAGGAGGTGCTGGCGTTCTTGTGGGACACGATGCGACGCTCGGCGCAGCGAGAGGACGACTTGGAAAAGATCGTGGAGGAGCAGGCCAACGGGCATAACATGCTCGTATACAACAAAAAGCGGACCCCCAAGATCATCGCAGATAGAGACTTCTTGGGCAGAGTAGTGTGGAAGGAGGGCGACGGGTTCTTGCTCGTGACGAGTCCAGAGGAGAGCTATGCGAGGCCGATAATGGTCGGCGTGGTTCGAGCAAAGTACCCGAGCACCATGAGGATCAAGAGGAAGAACGACACGGAGACTACTCTGGAGTACGTGATTAATCCAGACTTTGGAGGCTCAGGCGGATTCGTTTATCTCACGAACTATTACAGGAGCAGGAATCTGGGCCGCGTGACGGAGATCCAGGAGTACTTCCAGGCGCAGAGGGGAGTTGAGGAGTGGGACGCCGACGATGCGAAGGCGGTGGGCGAGGTCATGTGCGTGAAGACCAAGGCGGAGAAGCCCCCGGAGAAGGGCGAGAACAAGCAGAGTGCTGGTATGAGGAAGCTGTTTAAGCGGTTTCGCGGATTGGGCGAGATTGGGCGCAGGTACGAGTTCTTCCAGCCCATGATGGCGCGGGTGGTGCGGAACACCTTGAAGCCGGCGGGCGACGTGAAGTCCAAGCTGTGTAGCGTAAGCTTGAAGGAGGGAGAGACGATCGGCAGGGGACTGGCGATGGCCCTGGCGAGTAACTTGACGGCCGAGGCGGCGGTGGACGAGTGGGTCTTAAAGTACAAAATGAGCCTGGGGGAGCTGGACAGGACGGAGGCGTGGTTCAGGTGAGGCGATCGAAGCGAAACGAGCTCTGTGGAGCAGGACTGGCGCGACAAGCAGTTGCGACGTTACCCCGGCTTGTTATCCCCGCTCCTGCTCCTCTCTCTCCTCTCCTCCTCTTTAACACTCGCATTGCTCGTTTTTCAGGCCCATGCTTAACGTCGTGGCGAAGCGGCTGTTGGGGGAGGTGTCATGGGGGCTCAAGATGCGCGTGGCGATGGGCGCGGGGCTGAGCATATTGGACATGGCGACCGACATCTTCGTGATTATGGGGTACGTGGGGAAGGAGAAAACGAAGGGGTACGGATGGAGCTTGCTGGGGATGATAGTGGCGAGCATGGTGATCCAGTTGTTGATGGTGTTTGCGCAAAACAAGGGAAAACCGTGGGTGATCGCGAAGGAGGCGCTGATAGTACTGACGGCCATGAAGCCGGCCGTGGACGCATCTCGCGTCGTCAGCGGCCACGAGATGGAGGAGCACCACGCGTGGGATGCTAAGACTGAGCTCGTGTTCACCAAGGGGATAGAGATGGTCTGCGAATCGATCCCCGGATGCCTCCTCCAGCTCTACGTTTTGCTCAAGGTCAGGAACGTGTCGCGTGCGACAGTGGGCAGTGTGCTTGTATCGGCGATGACGACGGGCTTCAACAGCGCCACAATTTCGTTCGAGTAAGTGCCGAAGAAAGTCAACAATATCCAACCCTAACCAAGCTCTCCACTAATCCCACGTCCCCAGCTTCGACGTGGATCCGCAGAAGAGGAGAGCGACGCCCGACTTTTACGGCTACATTCCTGACGGCGGGAGTCGGACCGTGATCTTCGGCTGCATGATGCTGAACAGCGCATTATTGCTGTTGATTCGTGGCTTGAGTGCGGCCATGCTCATGGTCGTGAACAAGAGGTACTTTGTGGGGTATATGGCGGGGGACATGGCGCTGTATTTGCTGCAGAAGGTGTTGAGGGGGGACTTCCATTACTGGCTCCCAGTCGACGGCGCGTTTGGTCTGTTTATGAGCTTGATGGTGAGAGTGATTGTGAAGATTCTCACAGATTTCACGGGCGTGATTCAGTTTAGGGGAGATGCCGAGTTAGGCGGTTTGTTCTGGACTGCGAACATGTTCTTGGCGGTAGTGGCGAGCTTTGTCTGCGTCTGGATTAGTGACGGAGGGAGGACGGCGTGGATGTTGGTGGGTGGGGCGAGCGGCGCCTGGGTTATGACGTTCGCGCTGTTCTTGCTGCTGATGAAGAAGGAGTATAGGAGGACGTTTTGGAGTACGAGGACTGGCAAGCAGTGGACGATGAACTTCTTCCTTAAGGGGGGGGAGGACGGGGTTAGAAAGAGCACCATGGGGCACAACAAGAAGCAATGGAGGGAGATTAGAGGGGATGTGAAGGAGTGGGCGCTGGAGAACTGGTGGCGATGGGAGGAGGAGCGACCTGCGTGGTTCACAGAGGCGTGGATTGCTAAGGTGCCGCCCGACATGATTCCTGAAGAAGCCGAAGCAGAGGCCAAGGGTTTCCGGGAAAGCGCGAGGAGGAGAAGCAGCCCAGCTATGGTCGCGAGAGAAGAAAGTTCGATGCGAGTGCATCCAATATCGTAGTGCGGTAGCTCAAATTCACTCAAACGTTCTAAAGGAAAACTCCGCAATGCGCTACTACTCTTTACTCGCCGCCACCAAGAACTCAATCCTCTCTTCCGCCTCCTTCCGCTCCCTTAGCAAGTCCTCCACGGCCTGCTCGTACGCCACCGTCATTTCCTCCAGCTCCCAACGAGGGCAATTCTCTTCCACGCTCTCTGCTGCATCTACTTCTACGCCCCCCCCGCCCCCCTCTGGCAGCACTGCCGACAACTTCTTCACGGACTCCCCCCTCTCCTTCACCTTCTTCTTAACCCTCTTCTGAAACAGCAGTACCACAAACAAGAACTGGCAGGCCAAAAGCATCCCGTCTAGCGCCTTCTCCCCAAACACTCCTCCCTCCGCTTCCCTCCCCCCCTTCACCAGGACGCATAGCAGTAACGTGCTGATCGTCTGCCACATCATCACCTCCGCCACGTCGTTGTTGTCCGGCGCAATCGCATCCACCGTGCTGTCTGCGTCCATCAACCTGAGATACGGCCGCCTGCTCCCCACCGCCTTCAGCTCTACGACGCTCACGACCACGCAGATGACGATCTGCTCGAGGCTTCCGCGAGCCAAGATGACGAGGCCGCCCGTCATGAAAATTCTCCTGATCATCTCCAGCACTTCCCAGTACCAATACGCCGGCCGGTAGCTCTGAAAGAGGAACCTGATGAAGTCCAGACTCTTGTCAGCCTCACGAAGGCGGAGAGCCTCGTCCTCGTATACGTTGGGCGGGTTGATCTTGGCCCTGTTCACGAACAGCAGGACGAAGCACCCGCCGGGCAGGCCAACGCAGATGATCAAGAACATAAAATACGCGTACACGATCATGCCCTTGTGACCTTGAGGGGAAGGGTTAGAGGAGTGCAGTGCTGGTAGAAGCGCACCGCTCGTTCTGCGCAGTTTGCCACTCACCTTCATCGTCACAGCGAATGCTCTTGTCCGCCACCAGCCACCTCTCTCCTGTGTCTACCTCCACGCACGGAAACGTCGTGAAGATCAGCCTCGTGACTGTTGGCAAGACGAAACTAAGACCGATCAAATACGTCTTGAACTGGCTCTTCTTCTTAACCACCGACCAGGCTCCGACTAACGCGCCCGTCACCACGATGGTAATGCTGAACATCAGCAGCTTGTCGTGGGTGTTCATCGCGAAGGCGCAGCCCGTCGGCACGATGGCAAACGCGTCCAGGTTGCTCGCGCTCGCCCCGTTCGCAAACCCGCTCATGACCGGCGGAAATTCCAGATTCAGCGCGACCTCAAGCAAACTGATAATCTGGTAGTACTGCAAACACATAGCGTGAAAAGGGGAACATTCATATTGACAAATAAAGGGACTCACCTGCAGCAGCAACTTCGCCGGGAGCTTGAAGCGCTTGAAGAAGAGCCCACCCGCCCCTACCACTTCCTTCGTCTCGTCTCTGTCCTTGATGCTGTTGACGCACCAGCCCAATGCCCCCAGCACGACCACCGCAATAACAGCAAGAGCCATGCTTGCCGCCTTGCCGTCCTTGCAGCTAACGCACGCGCCGGCCGCGAGCGCGAATCCCTCTGCGCACATCTCGCAGAAAAGGCCGACGTGGCTCAGCGCGCAGACGTCGGTGGAGTTCGTGGGAGGCGTACACGCGGCCTCGTTGTCGCACTTCAGGATTTCAGCGCTGGAGTTGCTCGTACGCCAGTAACTGGGCATGATCGGCATGACCTCGAGCGCGAGGCCAAGCTCCTCGCAGACGCCGCCCTCGGGACAAGGCTCGCACGCTTTGTTGACCTGGACCTCGCCCGAGCCGCAGATGCAGGAGGATGAGGAGGTGGGGAGGGCGCCAGACCGGGTGGAGAGGGAGCCCTTGACGGCCGCGTTGCAGGTGGTGCAAGGGTTGTTGGACGTGGTGGTTTTGAAGTACCCGTTGTCGCAGCGATCGCAGGAAGTCGAGCCGTCGAAGGAGAATCCGGCGGCACACGCGCAGGTGCCGTCGGCGAGAGCGGCGAAGGGAGGCGTGCAGGTGCAGGTGTTGGAGGCGAAAGGGGCGGATTTACCGATCGGACAGGCGGTGCACTTGTCGGCGTTGGTTGCGCTGAACTTGCCAGGCTCGCAGTCGTCGCAGCTGGTCTTGAGCGCGTTTGAGTACGTGCCGGGCACGCACGCGGCGCACGTGGTGGAGGCGGGAATGGAGGAGGTGCCGGGTTCGCAGTTGACGCAGGCGAGGATCGTGTCGGCGCGCTCGGTGATGGAGTACTTGCCGGACTCGCAGTGCGTGCAGGCCGTAGCTCCAGTGCTCGTGACATACTCCCCTACGGGACAGTCGGAGCAGGTGGTGGTTCCGTTTTTGTTCGTGAACGTGCCTGCTTGACACGGCGAACACTCGTCAGCGTAGGGAGTGTCGATGTAGCGCCCGGCAGTGCAGTTTCGGCAGCCACCAGGACCTGGTAGATACGACACGGCTGCGTTGGCGTAGTAAAAGTCATTTCCATCGACAGTCGGGGCGTCACTTGAGGCGACGCCAACTTCACCTGGATTGGAGGAGCGAGTTAGAGCTGAACGAAGGCAGGCAAGTGGGCGATGTGCGTGCGTTGGCGCCCACATACATGTGCGAGCAAGGGCGAGAACAAAGGCGGTCAAAATGCGGCGCCCACACACATGCGTGAGCAAAGGGGGGCGGCGGTGTGAACAAAGGCGGTCAAAATGCGGCGCCCACACACATGCGTGAGCAAAGGGGGGCGGCGATGTGAACAAAGGCGGTAAAAATGTGGCGCAGCAAATCTCCGTTACTTCGCGGTGTCGCAAGCGATTTGCGACCGGAGTAGTGTGCTGGGAGGGGAGTGGGTTGGGCGGGCTCGTCGTTAGGAACAAAGTGGACTTACCAGCGTCGCAGTTGGAGCCTTCGAACGTAATGGTGGCGGACCCGGTGTAAAGGTTGGTGTTGGAGGGGGGGGGAGAGAAAGTGCAGCCGAAAACATGAATCTCGCCACCATTGTTCCCATAGACGTCGGCCCCATAACTTGCCGTGTTGCCCAAGAATACGGTGGCGTGCAGGTGCACGATGCCGCTGACAGAAATGCCACCTCCGTTGTACGCGCGATTGGAAGAGATCTCGCAGTCAATAACGTTCACCTTTGACCCACCATCGACCCTTGTCCCACCCCCTTTAGAACCCAATCGATTCCCCCCCCTTACAGTTAGCGAAACAAAGTTGCTGGCCGCCTCACCATCGTGCTTGACCTTCAGCACTCTCCTCTCGGAACTCCCACTCCCACCGGCCATTGCGTCGATAATGCACCTCACAACGCGGCTCGAACACATGAAAGTGAGGGCCTTGGTAATCTCCCACCCGTCCAATTCCGACCAAGTCTGCTCGAGAACTCCCGACCCGCTTTGCCAGTAAACCATGCCGCCCTCCTTAACACCGCTGACTGCCTGTCGAATGTTTGAAGTCGGCAGCGGTGCCTCGCAACTCGCAGAATTCGTCACCGACTTCTCACCTTCGGCGCATGCGTGGCACTGACTTGAGTGAGTTGCTCCAGCACTCGGGTTGTACGTATCGATCGGGCAGGGTTCACACGAGCTGTCGGCGCCCACGTAGTACCCAGCGTCGCACGCGCAGTCGTCGGCCGTAACGCTCCCTTCTCCAACAGTGACCATGTTTGCACTGCACAAGCGAAGCGAGTGTTAAAGAGGAGAAGAAGGGAGAGAGGGGAGAGGAGAGGAGAGAGAGGGGAGAAGGGGAATAAGAGAGAGGGCAACAAGCCTGCCAAGCCGGGCAACAAGTACACACAGCTCGTTTCGCTCAGCTCGCCTCACCTGCAGGCCGAGCACCACTCGCCGCCATCAGTGAGACTGTAAGAGTCTTTTGGGCAAAGCTCGCAGCTGCCATCGTCGTTGGTGTTCGGCTGTTCGCCAACACCGCAAGAGGTAGAGCAAGCGAAACAAAAGCTCGCCTGTTCGTCCTTAACGGCCTCCGCAATAATCTCCCCATCGATCGTGTCAATCTCCAAGCTCCACGAAGCCTCGTTAATACTGCCTCCTCCCGCCTGAGCTGTATAACACCCGCACCCGGTAACACAAAACGGCCCTTCAGTCCAACTCGGGCCGGAAGTGAACTGCGCCCCAACATTGTCGAAGAGAACAGTGGCTTCGGTAGTTACGCCAGAAAGAGCGATAGTCAGCTCAGTCTCGAACCACCCATCACTCCACGAATCTAATAAATTCGCAATAAAGCACGTCTCCCTCAGCCCACATTCGTCTAGGCTCGAGGCGCCCTCTGCGGCTGACGGGAAGTTATCTGGGCAGGGAAGACAGGCTTCCAACGACTTGCTCCCAGCACTCGGGTTGTAACTGTCGACCGGGCAGGGCGTGCACGCCTCAGATACACTGTCCGAGTACCCCCCCTCCTTGCACACACCACACTCATACACCGGATTGTTGTCTATTGCCGGGTCACATGGCCTCCAAGTAGTCTCTGGCAAGGCAAGAGCCTCGTTGGCAGACTCGCAGGCTAGTGTGGTGTGGCAGAAGTAGTTGCCGTTGGTGTGATCTTTGCAGCCGGCGCGATCAGTGTAGGAATCGGATGCGATGCAGACGCAAGGGAAGGTGATGAGGTCTTGGAAGATTCCCGAGCCGGCTGGACAGGTAAGAGAGGAGGTGACACTGGGGGGGGAAAGGGTGGATAATAGGAGGATGATGAGGGGGACGAAGAGTTTCATGATGAGGTGCGTGAGGGGGTGGCGGGTATGACAAGGTGCGAGTGTCTCGGGTATCGGCAAGTTGAGGTTTCACAAGGGGGGGGGCGTTTGGCGTGTGGCGTGGCAACACACATTTAAAGATGTTTTTCCTGTCTGAACACGTGCCAAATTAAATTAAAAGTTATTCAACCGGCACGAGACTGCCAGTCTGAACACGGTGCCATATTTATTAAATTAATTCAAAGTCAATTCGACGACACGACTTTACGATTTTATCATCGTGGGTTAACCCTACAACTGTAATCCAAACCCAAACGCGGCCGCAGGTGTACACTTGTATCCAGAGCCTATCGCCGGGCAGGTCCACGCCGATGATCCGATGATCAAGAACATGAAATGCGCGTGTCTATTATCTTATTGTGTCTTGTGTCTATGTCAGCCTGGACCTGATCGCCGCACTGAGCGTTGCCGCCAGGAACGTCGCTGCAAATTGAGGCGCCGCTGAAGCCAGTGGTCATCGCCGAGACAATCACGCTGCCCACTGCAACACGCGACTCTTTCCTGACCTTGAGCAAAACTTAGAGCTGGAGCAGGCTTCCGGGGATCGATTCACAGACCATCTCTATCGCCTTGGCAGCAACGAGCTCAGTCTTCGCATCGACCGAGTGTTGTTCATCCATCTCCTGACCCGAGACAACTTTATAGCAGTCAAATCCAGGCTTAAGCATCATCAAAACGATCAGCATCTCTTTGGCCATCACCCACGGCGTCTTCGTGTTCTGCACAAACACCAAGAACAACTGCAGCACCATGCTCGCCACTATCATCCCCAGCAAGCGCTCGAACTTGACCTGCATGCGGACGGTTGCGAGGGTGCTCTTTATGCGCTTGTTCATCAACGCTCGGGGCAGACACCCTCCGGCTTGCGCCTAGACGAGGTACGTGACCTAGCAGACTGGGGACCACACACATTTGTGAGCAAAGCGACACACACACACAACATGTGGGCAAGATGGC
>Ga0307985_10001711_pt1 | contig 12348 bp, 8 predicted proteins | sample EllFjometageno80_FD_203155 | JGI IMG/M metagenome (GOLD analysis project Ga0307985, IMG submission 203155) | Marine microbial communities from Ellis Fjord, Antarctic Ocean - #80 | ecosystem: Environmental > Aquatic > Marine > Unclassified | place: Southern Ocean | collected 2014-10-09 | reverse complement strand
GGACCTGGCAATCTTCCGGGGTACCCTGCTATGCCCAAACAGTGCCTGGAAGTAGTCACGGAGCACCGGCCTTGTTCACACCGGCCTTGTTCACACCGGCCTTGTTCACACCGGCCTTGTTCACACATGTGGCGTGGCTTTGTTCACACACCTCTTTAACACCGGCCTTGTTCACACCGACCTTGTTCACACCACACATGTGGCGTGGCTTTGTTCACACACCTCTTTAACACTCGCTTCGCTCGAGCACCTCTCTAACACTCGCTTCGCTCGTTTAGGCAATGATCTCCTCCATGACCCCCCTTGAGAAGATGAACTTTGTGTTCACCTGCTACGACTTCGACGAGTCCGGCAACCTCACAATTGACGAGATGACTCTCTCCCTCAAGTCCACCATTACGGGCTTGTGCAAGATCTCGAACATTCCCATCCCGACTCTACCGGACTTCGAGAAGATTGCGACCCTCGCTTTCAAGTCCTCTGATCTCGACACGGCAACCGCCACGATCACCTCGACTCAGTTCCTGACGTACATCTCCACCAACCCCACCGCCTCCTCCTGGCTCAACTCGTACGACGACCTCGACGCCGACGAGGCGACCACCGTCACCACCGACTCTCTCAAGGAACCAGGCTCAGGATTCACTCCCACTCTCCTCCTCGAGACGTCCGGCGGCAAGAACTTCGTCCCCCCCCAGCTCCCCCCCGCTCTCCTCCAGGACTCCGCCTTTTTATCTACCCTAACAAAGGCGGCGCCTCCTCCTCCCCCGACCCCGGCAGAGGGTGAGGACCCGCTCCCCCCTCCCCCTGTAGAGAATACTCGCCCCCCCAACTCGTCTCTGACGTTGTCCTGGATCCACGGCTACTCCGGCACCACCTCGCGTGGAACCTGCCACTACACCGCGAACGGCGGCATCGCGTACCCCGCCGCCACCAACGTCGTCGTCTACAACAAACCCGACGAGGAAGCTGAGCGCCCTGACGCCACCCAGTCCTTCTTCGCCGACTCTGAGACCGCCATCACTGCGACTGCCCCGTGCCCGTCCGGCCAACATCTCGCCGTCGGCAACGCCACCGGCACCATTTCCATCTTAGACACCACGACGATGGCCACTCTCAACACGTTCCAGCTGGCGGGCGTCGCCGCTGTCTCGCAGACAACCTGGTCGTCCGACGGCACGCTCCTCGCCGCCACCTTGTCCGACGCCGACAACACGCTCGTCATCTACCACGTGCCCACCGGCGCCGAGCTCTTCACTACCAAGACCGGCAAGTCCACCGTCCTCGACATTGCGTTCACGTCCTCGTCCATCCACACACTCGCGGTGGTCTCCGCGGGCACTGGAGGCGTCAAGCCGATCGTGTTCTACACGCGCAACAAGGACCAGCCGGACACCTGGTCGCCCAAGAAGGGCGTGTTCGGTTCCTCCAAACCCACCCCGATCGCCGCCGTCTCAGCCATCGGCACGCCCTCAGCCGAGTCCTTCGTCGCCGGCACCGTCGCCGGCGAGCTCCTCATCTGGTCCGGCCGCAACCTCGTCTGCACCATCCCCGCCCCCTCCCCCTCCCCAATCACCTCCCTCCACTACAATTCCGCCATCAACACCCTCGCCGTCGCCGCCGACGACGGGCAAGTGCGAACGTACACCGTCAGCGTGACCCTCCAGCTCACTCTCGCGGCCACCATTGACCTGAAGGCGACGGGCAGCGTGTACCTTATTGCGGACACGGCCGTCGCGTCCGTGTCTGTGCGCGACGGGGCGGTCCTCGTGGGAACTCGCGGGAACGAGATCGTGGAGCTCTCGCTCACCTCGACTGCCGTCGAGGAGGGCGCGGAGGAGGGCGCGCCACCCCCCTTCCCGCAGATCGGGGACGTCCTCAACGGCGGCCCGATTACGGTTGGGCACGGCACGACTGGTGGGAAGACACTCAATGGCGTCGGAGTCAACCCGGCGAGCTCGGAGTACGCGACGGTTGGGAGTGACTGCAAGCTGTACGTGTGGGACGCGGGGAGTAAGAAGATGGTGAAATCCGTATCCTTGGATTCGGTAGGGTCGTCCGTCGCGTACAACGCGGATGGAGCCCTCATTGCTGTTGGGTATTCCACCGGACCGAAGAAGGGGACTGTCTCAGTCTTCACGGCGAACGCGGAGGATCCGATGAAGCTGGAGTTGAAGGGAAGTGCGGTCGACGGGCAGGATCTCGCGGGCGTCACGGTCGTGAAGTTCGGACCGACGTTCCTCGTCGCTGCGACGGACCTTGGGGAGATCTACATGTTCTCGCTTGAGGTTAACGCCGAAACGAACCAGTATCCGTTGCTTGCCAAGCTGACTGCGAGCGAGACTGCGAGCGCCATCACCGCGATGGACCTTTCCGCCGCCGGCACTGAGATCATTGCGAACCTCGTCGACGACGTTGTTTACTTCCAGAAACCGGCCGAGCCGGAGGACGCGCCGTACGCGATCTGCGAGCCGTTTGTTAACACGGCCGACAAGCCGGCGCCTGAAATGGCGAGCTTCTCCACGCCGTTCTTCACCGGCCTGCAGGGGATTTACGGCGATAATGGATCCGGCTCTTACACTGCTGTCGCGAAGCCCAAGGCGCCCGAGACGCCGATTGTTGTCGCGACGGATACGCTTGGACTCGTTTCGTTGTTCCCGTTCCCGAGTACTGAGTACGGTGCCGCGAACCGCGCGACGTTCAAGGGGCACGCTGGTGGCCTTTCCGGGGTTGGCTTCACGGCGGAGGACGCGGTTTTGCTCACGACCGGGCAGACCGATGGATGCATCTTCCAGTGGACGTTCGCTACGGACGAGGGCGAGGACTCGGCGGAGGAAGCGGAGATTGCCGCCGCCGCGGCTGCCAAGGACGCGGAGCCGGAGGAGCCGGCGGAGCCGGAGGAGGGCGAGTACATGATTCCCGTCGACTCTGATGATGACGAGGATCTCGCCACCCCCAGCAGCCTTCCCTCCCTCTCTACCCTCGCTCTCACTTATGCCGCGGCCGACGCGTTCAAGACCACGCTCATGCCGTCCGACGCCGCCGGCAGCATCCCGGCGCGCGACCTCCCCGCTGCCGACCTGTCCCTCAAGTGGATCCACGGCGTCTCAGCGCAGTCCACCCGCAACGCCGTCTGCTACAACGACTCTGGGGACCTCGTCTACCCCGTCGCTGGCACCGTTGTCATTCTTAACAAGGCGAGCAAGAAGCAGAACCACTTCCTCGGGCACAAGGGCGCCATCACGGCGCTCGCGATGCACCCGAACAAGGTCCTCGCTGCGTCGTCCGGCGGTAACTCGACGATTGTCTGGGACACGATGACGAACTCTTCCAAGAAGGTGTTCAAGTCGGACTGTGATGCGAGCGCGGTCGCGTTCTCTGCGGACGGAACAATGCTCGCCATCGCGAGCACGGACGCCGATCACACTGTGGCGGTTTACTCGTGGAGTGACGGCACGAAGAAGTGTTCCGCGAAGACTGGAGGGGCGAAGATTCTGTCGCTCTCTTTCGACAACACGGGCAACGCGCTCGTCGCCGGTGGCGACAAGGCTTTCTCAGTCTGCGCTATTAGCGGCAAGAACATGAGCGTGAAGCGCGGGCAGTTCGGCTCGGCTGTTGGCGGCCGCAAGGTCATCACGTGCGTCTCTTGGTGCGGCGGCGACTTCGTTCTCGGCACTGCGGACGGAAAGCTGTTCCGCCTTGAGGGCGGCAGGAAGCTTGCTGGCGAGACACCTATCTTCGACAAGGGGCACGTCAACTGCCTCACGGCGCTCCCCGCCCCCGCGGATCCGGAGGCTGCCGGGTACCCCGCGATGCTTGTCGCTGGAGAGCTTGGCGTGGTCAAGTTGCTGGACGAGGCCCTTGGCGAGCTCAAGGTCTTCGACCTCAAGACCATCCTCTCCAAGGCGAAGTCTTTCACGATCCGCTCTGTCTGCTTCAACAAGGACCAGAGAAAGGTGCTCGTGGCCACCAAGGGCAGCGAGATCTACGAGATCTCGAACCCTCCTGCCAGCGACGAGGAGGTTCTGCCCGCGGACATCAACGACGGCCCCCTCACGACCGGACACTCCTCAGACCAGCTCTGGGGCGTCGCCGCGCACCCCGTCAAGAACGAGGTCGCGACTTGCGGCGACGACAAGATGGTGTCCTTCTGGGACCTCGACTCGAACACGATGACCCGCAGCATCGCCGTTGGCGACTTCGCGCGTTCCTGCGACTACCGCGCCGACGGCATTTTGCTCGCCGTCGGTCTTGGCGGTGTGAGGGGTGGCGGCGCGCCCGGCAGCTGGGAGAAGGCGGCGCCCGCTGCGGCTTCTGCCGACGAGCCGGAGGCTGAGGGCGACGACGCCATCGCGGCGCTGCAGGCCGAGGCCAGTGGCGACGGGCCGCCCACGGATCCGTGGCTGCTCACTCTGTTCGCGGCCAAGATCAAGCCTCGCGAGAAGGAGGGCGCCGTGCTCATCCTCTCTCTGCTCGAGGACGACGTGAGGATCGTCAACGTGAATTCGGACGCGAAGGGCTACATCAGCGACGTCAAGTTCTCGCCCGACGGCAACATGCTCGCCGCCGCGAGCATGGACTCCTCCGTGTACGTCTACGATTGCCTGCAGGACTTCAAGCTCAAGCACAAGTGCGAGGTCGCTGGCGGCCTGCCTGTCATCCACCTCAACTGGACCGCCGACAGCGCCGTCTTCATGACTTCCGCCATGCGCAAGAACGAGACTCAGATCAAGTACTGGCTCGCGGACGCCGCCACCGAGCTAGAGGAGGACGCCGACGAGGTCTCCAACGCGAGCTGGAACACGTGGACGAGCGTCTTCGGCAAGGCCGTCAAGGGCTGCTACAGGAAGGGTGCGGCCGATCCCTCCTCGCTCACTTCCGTGAGTCGTTCCGCCGACGGCAAGCTCGTCGCGTCTGGCGACAGTGACGGAAGCTTGAGGATCCACAAGTACCCCAGTCTCGAGACTGGCGCCGCGTTCAAGGACTATGGCGCTCACAGCGGAGGCGGAGGCGTGGGCAAGGTCGTGTTCACAAAGGACGACTCGTACGTTGTCACGGTCGGCGCCGCCGACAGGGGCGTGTGCGTGTGGAATGTCGTCCAGGATGACGTCGAGGACAGCGCCGACAAGGAGTACGGCTTGGACAGCGACAGCGACTACATCAAGCTCGCGCCTGTCGAAGTCGAGGAGGAGGACGATGCCACGGCGTCGGTGGGCGAGGAGGAGGAGAAGAAGGAGGAACCCGTGGTCGAGGCCGAGCTCAAGTGGACCGAGAAGCTCGCCGGCAAGGAGGTCGAGCCTGCTGCTGCCGACGGCGAGTACGAAATCAGCGCGGTTTACGGAGTGGACAGCGCCGCTGGCGTGTGCTACTCCAGTGCAGGCGACGCCGTTTACTCGTGTGGAGCCGCGTCGGTCATGTACAGCTCGAGCCAGAAGAAGTTCGTCGTGTACAGCGGAAGCAGCGGAGGCGTTACCGGGCTGAGCACGAGTGCCAGTGGAAAGTACGGACTGGTGGGCGACAAGAACGGTGGCGTGAACGTCTTCGCGTGCAGCACCGGCGCCGGCCTGAGCGAGCTGAGCGGCGCCGGAGACTACGGCGTTGGCACCGTAGGATGGAGCCCCGACGGCACCATGTGCGCGGCCGTCGGCAGCGACGCAGACCACAGCCTGAGGGTGTGGAGCAGTCCCAGCGGCAACTGGAAGGACGGGGAGCTTTACGCTGAGAGCATGGGAGTCGCAGCCAACGTGAGCTTCGTCTGCTTCACGGGAATGGCGGTCGGAGGCGACGGCCCCCATCTCGTCACCGGCGGCTTCAACCACATTACCTTCTGGACGCTCAAGAACGGGAACATCACGAGCAAGAAGGGCACGTTCGGAGGAGAGGGTAGCCTGCAGCCGCTGACTTGCGGCGCCATGCTCAAGTCGGGCGTGTTCGTCTCGGGCACGGTCGGCGGGTCCTTGTTCGTGTGGGACATTGCCACGGGCGTCGTGAGCAAGAAGATCGACGCGCACGTCAAGTGCGTTACGAGCGTTAGCGCCGTGGCCGGAGGGGGCATTCTGAGCAGCGGAAAGGACGGCATGGTCAAGCTGTGGAACACGGAGTTGATGAACGTGAACGCCTTCGACGTGGGGGGAGTCTGCTTGGGCGCCGCGGGGGATCTGAAGAACACCAAACTGCTGTGCGCCATGAGTAGCGGCGACTTGAAGGAGATTGTCGTCGACAGTGGCTTCGTTGGGATTGTCGTGAGCGGCGCCAAGAGCGTCTGGGCCAAGGGAGACGCCGAAGGCGGCCCCAAGAGGCCCGGAGGCAAGGGCGGGCTCGCCAATGTCGCCGCCCTGAGCGGAGGCAGGTGCGTGAGCGGCGGGGACGACGGCTGCGTCAGGGTCTGGGGAAGCGAGGGCGGCGCCATGCCCTTGAGCAGCTACGACTGCGGGGGAGGCATCGGGGCCATTGCGGCCAAGGACGGGGTCGTGGCGGTGGCCATGGGCACGGGCGTCGAGGGTGAGACCGTGGAGGGGACCGTCTTGTTCTTGGACGGCAATACCTTGGAGGGCAAGGGCAAGGTGCAGGAGGGAAACAGCGTGCCCACCTGCATGGTGTTCGGCGAAAAGGGCTTGGTCTACGTGGGCGGAGCGGACGGCACAGTCAAGGTGTACGACAGCAAAAGTTTCGAGTTCAAGTTTGGCGTGGGCGGCGGAGGACAGAGGGTCATGTGCATCGACGTGACCAAGGGGGGGGCGGTTATCGCCGTGGGCGGGGAGGACGGCGGCTTGAAGTATTTCGATGCTAAGGGCGAGGAGAGGCCCTTGCATGCCGGGGCGGAGTGGGTGAATGGGAGTATGTGCTACAGGCCCGAGCTCATGGGCGTGGCGGGAGTCTGCAGTAGCGGGGGAGGCTTGGTGGGTGACAGTGAGGGGAGGATTGGCTTGATTGGAGGGGGAATGAAGGCAGCGCACAGCGGCAAGGTGGGCGTGCTGAGCGGCGAAGACGGGTGCGTGTTTAGTAGTAGTGGAGCGAATGCTGGCGTGTTCTGTTGGACCAAGGTGTGAGATGTGTGAGACAGTATAGTTAGTCTGGTGTATACAACTGTAGGAGAATGCGAGTTTCAATTCAGCAAACGTGGCTTTGCTTGCTTAGCGCTGAGGGTACAGCTGTACTTGTTAGGAAGACAATGTACCTGCTCGCTGAAGCCTTCACTACAGTTGTACAGTGTTGTACAGTGTACAGTGTACAGTGTACAGGGTTTGGGTTACAGTGTTGACAGTTGTACAATTATACAGCTGAAACACGAGGACGAGGAGATCTTTGCTCATATTGTGCGATACGGTGCCAGGCCGCATGGCGTCAAAGTAAGCGAAGCTGCCACAAGATAATCATAACACCCCCCCCAGACCCCCGAATAATGCACCACCACGCCCTTATGATCTTCCCCCCCCCCGTACCACCTCTCGTTTCCTCTGAGCATCCTCTACCTCACCCTTTGCTACACTGATGTTCGACCACGCTACTACGATGTGTCTCCCACGGTCGCTCCCAGTGACGACACGCGAACACTGCGAGAACACTGCGAGAACACTGCGAGAACACAGCGAGAACACTGCGAGAACACTGCGAGAACACTGCGACCCCCCCCCCCTGCCTATTGGAATGTTGTGGAGGGGAGTATCATACGCGAACAGTCCAGCCTGGAACAGGCAGCTCTATAACTAGAACTGTTAGGGACACTGTTAGGGACACTGTTAGGGACACTGTTAGGGACACTGTTAGGGACACTGTTAGGGACTCACAAACACCACCCACCTGGACACCACCCCACCTGGACACCACCCAACTGGACACCACCCAACTGCACACCACCCAGCCTGTCACAGTCACCCCTACAACAGTGTCGCTTCACCACTGCCCACCTTCCCCCTAACACCACCCCAGATGGAAGAAAGCAACCGCGACAATAAAGATCCAGAACGCCGCCCTCAAAACATTCGCTAGCGTCCCCCACGGCATCGACGGAGACACGTACTTCTCCCCCCTGATTCCCCCCGTTGTGCGCCTGGCCGTACCGATTATTGAGGGGGACAAGTTCGGGGGGATTTGGAAGGAGGTGTTGGAGTTGACTGTCAAGGCGGCGAGAAAGGGCAACGTACCCGGCGACGGAACGATCCAGATCCCGGAGTTAGTAACCCTCGCTGGAAAGTCAGGGTTGTCATTCTCGGACATCACGACGGCGGTGACTGCGACTGTGTTGATACTTTGTACGGCGGTGAGGAATAGGACGAAGGTTACGGTGGTGGGGAAGAGTCTGAAGGCGATTGAGGTGAGCAAGCGCGCACGGGAGCAAGCTTGCGGCTTGGTCGCAAGCTTGGTCGCAAACACAGTCGCAGGCGCAGTCGCAAACACTGACGTAAACACAGTCGCAAACACAGGCGCAAACGCAGTCGCAAACACAGTCTCAAACACAAACACAAACACAGTCGCAATCAGCGCCGCCCAACTCACCTCTTCATTCCTTGCTTCATACCTCGCTCAACGTTCTGTCAAGCCTGCTTCTAACACTCGCCATTCACTCTCTCCACACAGATTGGGGAGGAGAAGGTGAAGGACATTTTGGCGGCGATTAGGACGCATCGGTTCGAGATGCAGGACAACGCGGACGATAATAAGGTGCGAGCGCCGAGAATGAGTAGTTTTAGGTGGCGCGTGGACGTCGCTATCAGCAATGAGACGTTGCAGAAGGTGTTTAAGCCGACGATATTGGCGGAGGTGGTGCTGAGTGACGGGCAGGTGAAGACGTTCGAGCTTCCGGTGGCGCAGTTCCACGAGCTGAGGTATAATGTGGCCAAGGTGTTGAGGAATATGGAGGAGGTGGAGAGGCATCCGATCATGAGGTTGGCGTTTCAGGAGGATCGGGACAAGTTTGATAAGGAGGGGGGAGAGTAAGGGGCGCACAGAGAGAGGCAAGGGGAGGAGTAACCCTAATTACCCTTGTGTGTTGTGGAATAACGGCAACTCTTTATCTTACTCAGCCCCCCCCCCCAAGCTGCTAAGCGCCGCCACCCCGTACGCGAACATGAGTAGAAGCTGGCTGTTCTGCAGGAGGATGCTAATATTCCAGACCGCCGTGGCTGGTAAAATAACCTCGTTCGTGATCGTCACAAACAACGGGCTCGCGATTCTGGTGAACTTGCCCTTTTTGGTGCACCATATCCTGTAAGCATAGGTGAACGGGTTGAGTGGTCCCGCACCTGCGTCCAGGTCTTTCATGTAAGGTAGCAAATGAGTCCAGGCCCAAGCACGTTCAGGTGGTGTTTGTTTCTTCTGCTCAATCGTGTACTCCTCATTCATCCTCAAGCAAACCTCCGCCAACCGTTCACTCGTCGCCTCCCTCTCCGGCAGCTTCATTAACTCCAGCATCGCCGCCCTCAGTACGCACTCGGGGATGACCGTCAGCGGATTGTTCTCGGCCGTGACAAAGTACCCGTCGAGCCGCGCCTCCGGGCGCTTCAGAAGCAATTCGAAGCCTGGGAGGGAAATGAGTGGGGATAATCGAGAGGCGAGTCACGGGTTCACGCCGTAACGTGGGAGAACGCAGGAGAGACGCTTGAGGCCATTGGATTTTGTGTGGGCTCACCTTTCGGATACGTGTAAGCGAGCTGTAACATGATTGTCATCGCCGTGGTGCTATCGTTTTTAGCGGCTACCATGGCCGCAGAGGCTACTACTAAGGCGATATGGAAGAGATATGACTTGGAGCCGGTCCATTGGGAGGCGCCATAGTTGGAGAATGAGACGAGGATGTTGCTTTCGCGAAGTTGGAGACTGAGGACTTGTAACGTCCACACATGTACCAGCTTGGGCATGAGTAGTAAGATGGTCCAGAAGGAGCTTCCAACGACAACGAAGAAAGCTGCTACGGTGAGACTCCCCGCACTTTGGTAGAATGAATTCGCGGCTTTCATCACCCCACCGGCGTCGTTGATGTCCGAGGAAGGGACGATGGCGAGGAGGCAGGTTAAAGGGGGAGCCAGGACACTGAGGCAGGCAAAGATTGTTTGGTAACGGACTTCGCAGCGGCGGGCGGGGGTGGGTGTGTATGATGGGGGAGTGGCGAGGGGGGGGGGGCTTGAGGAACCCTCGGCGAACTTGTCTAGCATTACGTCGTCGTGGGTAGTCGTCATGGCAGTGATTTACTGCAGAGATCGCGGAGATCAAGATCTCACTGCGCCAGGTCGAAGTGCCCAGTGCCCTCCAATCATCATCATATCCCTTTCCAAAAGGTTCGTCTACTTGTTATTATCCCACCCCTCTACAATCTGTCCCTCCTTAAACTCCACCACCGGCCCCTTAACAGCAGTGTCACCAGCCCACCTCTCGTCTCCCTCCATCCCTTTAGCCTGCACATACATCTGCCCGACACCATGCTGCTTGTTATTAACGAAAGATCCCTCCCACCTTAGGAACCCGTACTTTTTTCCCAGGAACTTTTCAGAGTCATAGAAGTTGATACCAGTCCCACACCTCTTCCCCATAACCCATCTTCCTTCGTATCCTCCACCTTCACTGTATAGTTTGCGCCCATGTCCATGGGCTTCCCCTTCCTTCCACACTCCCTTATACTCCACCCCGTTCTCCCACGTCATCACCCCCCACCCATTCGGCTTTCCATCGCACCATGCCCCCTTATACCGCCCTTTAACGTTAACAGTACTCGGACTGCCATCATCAAGCACAACTTCGCCATCAAACGTCTCCCCCTCGTTGTTCGTAACAGGGCGGCCGTTCTCAAACACAAACGGTCGAATAGACCCACCAACATACTCCATCTCACCATTCCCATGCGGTTGATCATCCACAAACCCCCCCGTCCACTTAACATACCCGAACTTCCCAGCGAACAAATGCGCCCCCGTCCCCTCCCTGAATCCCAACACCCAATTACCCTCATAACCTCCCCCCCTCGAATATCTCTTAGCGCCAGCCCCGTGAAACACGCCGTTAGCCCACATACCCTCATAAGAGACGCCGTTCACCCATGTCATATTGCCCCATCTGAGAGAGAAGTGTTAGTTATTTTGGTAATTTATAGTCATTCATTTCATAACAGCAGGGAGTGGCACCATCAAATCAAACAATTAGCACCAGACAATAACTGTATCGCAGTATGAAAAGCTCCATCAGTAACACCAGGCAATAACTACCAGCAAAACCTACCCTGCCGGCTTCTCCTCCTCCCACCCTCCCATATAATGACCAGCCTGCCCCTTCGTACTCTCGGATCCATCATCGAGTCCAGTCACGGGTCCGGAGAACGACGTAGTGCTGAGTAATCTCGTAGATTGACGGAAAGGGTTGGGCAGGAGGACACGCGTCAACATCCTGGATAAAGATTTAGTAAAGGAAGAAAGGAAGGAGGATGATCGTAAGATCGTCATGGTGACGTTCAACACGCACCACAAAAAAGTGTAGTGTAACACTTGGAAGTAACTTGGTGAACTTGGTGATACAACTGTAGCTCATCATCGTCGTACCCGCCGGGCAGCTCCTCCACCGACCCGTCGAACAGCCAATCCACATCGCAACCGCCACTGGTCCCTCCTTCTTGGCAGTGGGTCGAAGCTCCACCCCGAGTTCCAGCGCGAGCGCGCCGATCTTCTCCAAGTCGTCGGGGTGAGGTGTCCGACACATCAACTTGGACTCAATCCCCGGCCGCTAGGAGTAGGAGATGCAAACGAGAAGCATCAGGGGCGGGCTCATGCGATGCGCCATGATCAAGTTCTTGGTGCAGTTATCTTGCTGCTGGCGGGTCGGTATATGCTCTATTGCGAGCTAAGAGCGGATGGGGTAGTGAGCAGCGGCCGGGCGTTTTGAGGGCTGTAAGCGAAGGATCGCTGTTCAGGTCAGTTTTGCGCTGGAGGCCTTCGCCGCCCAATGCGCACCCCGCAAAGAGTGAGTGAGGGTCTGCGTAAAGCAAAGCAACCGCTGTTAATGACGAAAACGTGTTACACTAATTAACCAAAATTCTCCCCGACGGCCAACATCTGCGTCACATTTGTGGGCACTGGCGGGCAACTCGTGACACTCCACTCGTCCTCTTGCCCCCTGTACGCCGTGAAGCACCCCTGACTCCTGAACAGCACGAGCACAAGCTGACAAGAATAAATCGAAAGGCACAAAACTACCACAACGAGAAACCCTTGAGAGCGTGTCTTCATCCGCTGCCACTCTTTACTTGGATCTATCACGTATCTCCCCTTAAAGGTTCTCGCAAGCCACTCCACAATACCATCCGTGATAACTAGCTCACCGAAGAGCATGATCGCAAAATTGCTCCAGATCAGCGAAGCTGCCTTC
>Ga0307985_10001707_pt1 | contig 12357 bp, 10 predicted proteins | sample EllFjometageno80_FD_203155 | JGI IMG/M metagenome (GOLD analysis project Ga0307985, IMG submission 203155) | Marine microbial communities from Ellis Fjord, Antarctic Ocean - #80 | ecosystem: Environmental > Aquatic > Marine > Unclassified | place: Southern Ocean | collected 2014-10-09 | reverse complement strand
TATTTCAAAAAATGAATTTTCATATTCTAATAAAATAATGCTTTAAGATAAAAGTAATGTTTTAAAATAATAAACTATTGGTCACCAAATATTTTTATTAAATTAGAGATATGAGACTAGTTTTGATTTCTTTAATTTCTATATTATTTATTAATTGTTCTAGTAATAAAAATGTTTTAAAGGATTTCAAATTATTACCTTCTGTTCAAGAAATAAAGTATAATAATGGCTTGTCAGATTTAAATTTTAAGAATATTAAGTTTGCTTATTCTGACAATAACATTAAGCTTCCAATTAGATATGATTTCACTAAAAATATTGAAATTAATAATTTAAGTGAGTCTACTATAAATTATTCTATAGATCCAAATTTAAATGTAATCAAGGAGGGATATAAATTAAATATTTATAAAAATAAAATATCCATTATTGCTAAAGATGAAAAAGGATTGTTTTATGCATTTATTACTTTAGATCAATTAATAGAAGATAGTAAAGATCAAAATATAAATCTTCCATTAGTTAGTATTACAGACTTTCCATTGCTAAAATTTCGTCCAATCCATTTGGATATAAAGCATCATATGGAAAAGAAATCTTATTACTATGATTTAATAGACGACTTAGCTAAACAGAAAATAAATGGAATTATTGTTGAGTTTGAAGACAAGTTAAAGTATGAGCTAAGGCCAGAAATAGGATCTTCAGATGCATTATCAATTGGTTGGTGGGTAGAATTAAGTGAATATGCTAAAAGAAGAAATATAACTATTAACCCTCTAGTTCAAGGGTTAGGACATGCCTCTTTTATTTTAAAACATGATGCTAATAAACATTTAAGGGATGTCTCTACAAGTGATTGGGCTTTCAATCCATTAAATCCTAAGACATATGAACTTCAGTTTGATTTGTATTTAGATGCTATAAAGGCAACACCATATAGCAAATATCTTCATGTTGGTGGTGATGAAGTTCATTTAGTTGAAAGAGATGGAAAAAGCCAATTAGAACTAAATTTAATTTGGCTTAATAAAGTTTGTGAATTTGCTGAAAAACATAATAAAATTCCCATTTTTTGGGATGATATGCCTTTAAAACATGCGGGAGTATACAATCCTATGTTTAATGATAAAATAAGTAAAAAAGAGGTAGATAAGATTTGGAAAGAAAATGAAGTAAGTTTAATGGAATTCATTGAAAAATTTCCAAAAAATGCAATCTATATGAGATGGAATTATCAAAAATCTAATACATATGGAAATCAAAAAGCCATGAATTGGTATATTAAAAACGGACTAAATGTTATGGGGGCTACAGCTGGACAAACTAGATGGACATTAATGCCCCAAAATCAAAGTAATATTTCACAGATTAAGTCATTTGCTGTAAACTCTATTGATAAGAACTTAGAGGGTTTGCTTTTAACTCTTTGGGATGACGATTCTCCCCATTTTGAATTATACAAAAGAGGGATAGCTGCTTTTGGACAATTTGCTTGGTCTGGAAATAAAACAACTATGGAAGAATTTAAAACAAGTTATAGGCATAGGATATTTGGATATAAATTTTCAAATCTTGAGTATTCATTTATAGATAAATTAGAAAAGCCGGTAGGTTTATGGCTTAATATGTTACTTTCAAAAAAGGGTTGGAGGCCTGGGCTTTCTAAAAAGGAAAACCCTATTGAAACAGATATTATTGAATTGCCAGATTTGAATAATAAAGGGCTTTGGTCAAAAAAATATTCAGAAAAAATAAAAAACGCTAATGAATCATTATTTATAAGTAATGAAGTAGAGCAAATTATTCGTTATTTATTAAATAATAATTCAAAAAATAAATACACACTTGCAATTTATAATCAAGTTAATGAGTTGGTAAAATTTTCAGCAAAAGCTATTTTGATATTAGAAAAGTTAGATATTTCTCAGGGTTTAGATCAAAAAAAATCTTTGGAAGAAATTAAAAATCTTCAAAATAAATTTGATTCATTAAGAATTAATTTTGAAAAAATATATTCTAAAACTAGGATTCTGAATAAACCAGAAGATTATATTTTAGATCAAGATCATCACAGTCACCCTGCTAATCAAACAATAAATTTTGATTGGCAATTTTTATCAGAAATACTTTTTTTAAAAAAATTAAAAAACTTGGATCATTATGAAAAATTATAACAGAAGAACGTTTATAAAAACAACAACAATGTCTGCGGCTGTTTTAACAGCAGCTAGTACTATAGCTAGTTGTACTGATAATAATATTGAGCCTATTTCAAAAGGGCTATTTATGGAAGATTTTCAGCTCCTAAGCTAGAAACAGTTAGAGTAGCTTTCATTGGTGTAGAAGATAGAGGAAGTGGTCATGGAGGAATGGATGGAATTATGAGATATAGAATAATTGAGTGTTTAAAAAATGGCTTAGCTTTAGATCAAAATGTATATGAAGGGTGCTTTTGGAGTGCAGTCACTCCATTAAGTGGGAAATCAATATTAGAGGGAGGAATGCCTCAACAATTTCCAGATTTTACAAGAGGAAACTGGACAAAAACAAAACCTCTTGAAATTATAACTTAAATTTATTTTATGAAAAAAAAAATATTACTTTTTGCAACTATACTAATAGCGGGATATGTTATTATTGTATTTGGATCTCAATCTTCAAATTCTGAAAACGAATGGATAAGCCTATTCGATGGTGAAACTATGGATGGGTGGCGTGGATATAATTCTCAATTAATGCCCCCTGGATGGACAGCTAAAGATGGAATGTTAATGTTTGACACAGAACTTGAACTCGAACAAAATTATAAAGGTGGAAGAGATATAATTTACGGAAATCAAGAATTTGACAATTTTGAATTGTATGTTGAATGGAAAATTCCTGTTGGAGGAAATAGTGGAATTTTTTATCATATAAAGGAAGGATATGGAAGCCCCTCTGAAATTTCCCCTGAATATCAATTAATTGATGATGTTAATTATGCTCAAATACATGATCTAAAATCATATAATGAGCAGTTTGGATCTTTAGAGCCCTCAAAATTACAGGATTGGCAACAAACTGCAGCAGATTATGCAATGCATACAGCTGATACGTTGTTAAAAAAACTTAATCCTGCAGGAAAATGGAATTCTACAAAAATTGTTTTTACTAAGGAAAAAGTTGAACATTGGCTTAATGGAGAAAAAGTTCTTTCATTTGTTCCTTGGTCTGAAGAATGGCATGAAAAAAGAGACTCAGGAAAATGGAAACGTGCTCCTGATTATGGCAAGTTTTCTTCTGGTTTTATTGGTTTTCAAGATCATGGAAGTTCTTTATGGTTTAAGAATATTAAAATAAGAAAATTGTGATCTTCCAATATGTCGCTGAATTTAGGCTCTTTTAATTATATTTGAATTAATGAAAAGAAAAGAGAAGGTGTTTAGATATTGGATAGATATTTTATTTAAAATTTTTCTATTCATTGCAGTTATAATAGCTTTAAAATTAGTTATGTTTCCTTGATTAATCCAAATGAAATAAGTATTAAAAATTAGAGTTTCTTATAATCGCCGTGTCTCCGTTATATATCTATGATTTTGAACTTGGGATGTTTAACGAAGGACTTCATTTGCCGTTTGGAATGATAGCCTACATTGCTTTTCCATCTGCAATAATAATTTTTATGACTGTTGCGATTAAATCTATCATATTTAAAAAAAGCCAATAAGCACTGAGAATTACAATACTTATTGACTTCTAAAAAATAGGTCTATAAACTCCAACCTTTTCGGTATTCTTTATGTAATAAACTGTTTGCTTTTTCATTATTTGTAAATCTTAAATTTTTGGAGTCCCATAATAATTTTTCATTTTTACAACGAATAGCAATCATTCCAAGTAGAGCCATTTCTGTAAGTGGTCCACCATACTCAAACGAGGAACTAGCAGGATTACCATCTTTACAAGCCCTGATCCAATCTTTCTCATGTGAAGTATTAACTCTTGGTATATATGATTTTGGCTGATTGTATTCTAACATTTTTTCTTCAGGAATAATCTTAACTCCGCTAGCGCCATGAGAGTTATGAGTGATTTTACCATTATCTCCAATAAGCATTGCACCACTTAGAGTAAATTGCTCTCCATTTGAAAATTCATCTGGAACAGGAGGTTGAATTCTTCCGTCTGACCATGTAAGCTTTAGTTCTGGATGGTTTCCTCTTTTTGGAAACTTCATTCTAACAATTGAAGCTGATGGATAAGTTTGTGACTCAATTTCTGGTATGTAATGAGTTGAAGTTGCTTGAATTTCAGAGGGTGCGCCAAGTTCTAATGCGTAAAATGCAGGGTCTAATATATGACAACCCATATCACCCATTGATCCAGTTCCAAAATCTATCCAAGCCCTCCATGTTAATGGATGATAATCTGGATGGTAATCTCTATATTTCGCAGGACCTAACCATAAATCCCAATCTAAGCCATCTGGAATTGGAGGTTTTTCTTTAGACTTAGCCTTAACAGCAAAAGTATCCCATGCATTTCCGCCTATTGGTCGATCAGTCCAAGCGTATAATTCTCTAACAGGACCAATAGCACCATCGTCGATCCATTCTTTCAATTTTCTTATTTCGTCGGAGGACCTGCCTTGGTTACCCATTTGGGTTTGTACTTTATATTTTCTAGCAGCCTCTGTGATAGCTCTTGCTTCATAAACAGTATGAGTTAAAGGCTTTTGACAATAAACATGCTTACCCATTTTCATAGCCATCATTGTTATTACTGCATGATTATGGTCTGGGGTTGCTACAACAACTGCATCTATATCTGTTTGATTTTCTAACATTATTCTAAAATCTTTATAGACTTTTGCTTTAGGATATTTATTAAAAGTAGGTACAGAGCTTTTATAATCTACATCACAAAGAGCTACTATGTTTTCGCTTTCACATTGAGATAAATTTCCAGACCCCATTCCCCATTTTCTTACTCCTACTCCAGCAATATTTAATTTATCACTTGGAGAGGTATAACCTGTTCCACCTAAAACATGTCTAGGAACAATAAATATTGAGGGAATTACAATAGATTTTTTCAAAAACTTTCTCCTTGATTTATCACTATTTGAGTTCATTTATTAAATTTTTTTTAAAAAGTTCAATTAAATTTAGCGGTAATTATCGTTGTAAACAAACAATTATATTAAGAATGGAATTATTCAAAAAAACTCTTATTCTAATTCTATTATTTATATCAATATTATTCTAACTTAGAATGATGTACTAACATATGATTATGAAATAGTTAATAGATGAAAAAAATAATAATAATTATAGTTTTCTTCACTGCTTTCAACCTTCATTCACAATGGAAGCCAGTTGGAGATAATATAAAAACAAAATGGGCAGATAATATTGACCCAGAAAATGTATTAAAAGAATACCCTCGCCCTTTGTTAGTTAGAAAAGATTGGAAAAATTTAAATGGGCTTTGGGATTATTCAATAACTGGAAAAGGGATGCCCAAACCTAAATCTTTTGATGGAAAGATTTTAGTTCCGTTTTCAATTGAGTCTAGTCTTTCAGGTGTTCAAAAAAGAATTAGCGAAAACAACGAATTGTGGTATTATCATAATTTTAATATTCCAAGAAAATGGAAAAAAAAGCAAATTATCCTTCATTTCGGAGCCGTAGATTGGAAGGCTGAATTGTGGATAAACGATAAAAAAGTCGGAGTTCATAAAGGTGGATTTGATCCTTTTTCGTTCAATATAACCCCTTTCCTTAAAAAAGAAAAAACACAAAAACTTGAGCTAAAAGTCTGGGACCCTACAGATGATGGGTTTCAACCTAGAGGAAAGCAAATTAAAAGCCCAAGAGGAATATGGTACACACCCGTCTCAGGGATATGGCAAACAGTCTGGCTTGAGCCTGTTGAAAAAAATTATATTTCTAAAATCCATATTATTCCAGATATAGATAATGAAAATATTAGTATTAAAGCCGTGACTTCTTATGATTCTAAAGATGATTTTTTAGAAATAATTATAAATGAAGATGGAAAAATTGTATCTAAAGTTAAAGTCAGTTATAATCCAGAAATAAAAATCCCCATAAATAATCCAAAATTATGGAGCCCTGAATCACCTTTTTTATATGAACTAAATATTAAATTAATTTCTAAAGGTAAAGTCATAGATGTGGTGGAGTCTTATGCTGGAATGCGTAAAATATCTGTCAATAAAGATGTAAACGGGACACTTCGAATGCAACTTAACAATAAAGATTATTTCCAGTTTGGCACTTTAGATCAAGGTTGGTGGCCAGATGGCTTATATACAGCCCCAACTGATGAAGCATTAAAGTTTGATATTATTAAAACAAAAGATCTAGGGTTTAACATGATAAGAAAGCATGTTAAAGTTGAGCCTGCAAGATGGTATTATCATGCTGATAAACTAGGGATACTTGTATGGCAGGATATGCCTAATGGCGAGAAAATAAAAATTCCTGAATGGCAGTCCAATAAATTTTTTGATGGAGATGAATTTATACCATCAAAAGAATCAGAAATGAATTTTAAAAATGAATGGAAAGAAATTATGGATTTTCTTTATTCTAACCCGTCAATAGTTTGTTGGGTTCCTTTTAATGAATCATGGGGACAATTTCAGACAGAAGAAATTAGTCAATGGACAAAAGCTTATGACCCATCTAGGTTAGTTAATGCTGCAAGTGGAGGTAATTATTATAGAGTTGGAGATATCACTGATATTCACAACTATCCAGAACCAAAAATAAAATTTTATGATCCTGAGAGGACTAACGTATTAGGCGAATATGGCGGGATTGGTCTTGCGGTAAAAGGGCACTTATGGCAAAAAAATAAAAATTGGGGATATTTAAGGTATAACAACTCTAAAGATGCTACAGATCAATATGTGAACTTTGCTAACCAATTGTATAAAATGGTTCGATTGGGTTTTTCCGCTGCTATTTATACTCAAATAACGGACGTTGAAGGAGAAATTAACGGATTGATGACTTATGACAGAAAAATTATGAAATTAGACTTGAAGAGAGTTCGAGAAGTTAATTTAAAACTAACAAAATCGTTACCCAATGAATACATAAGAATTATGCCAGATAAAGACTAGGGTTAATAGTTGTTTTTCACATACTTATATTTAATATAAAGTATTTGGTCTTTTTTATTTTATAATTAAATAGTTTTTTATTTAACTTTATTTTAAATAGTATATTTATCATGGACAGTAAAACAAGAAGAAATTTTATCAAATCATCTGCAGCTTTGGCCTCTATAAGTATTTTACCAACATCCCTTTGGGCTTCTTCAAAAAATGGAAGATTAAGAACAGCTCATATTGGAGTTGGAGGGATGGGAGCATCAGATTTAAATGATATATCGTCTCATAAATCAGTTGATGTTGTTGCTTTGTGCGATGTAGATTCAATGGCTTTAAGTTCCGCTAGTAAATTACATCCTAAAGCTAAATTATTTAGTGATTACAGGTTAATGTTTAAAGAAATAAGCGACTCTATTGATGCAGTTATAATATCTACACCTGATCATACTCATGCACCTGCTTCAATGATGGCTATGGAAATGAACAAATCTGTTTACTGTCAAAAGCCATTAACACATCACGTAAGTGAAGCTAGAGCAATGCGAAAACTTGCTGAAGAAAAAAACCTTGTTACTCAAATGGGAATTCAAGTTCACTCATTTTATGATTATAAGTTAGCTACTTTGTTAATTCAATCAGGTATAATAGGAAAAGTAAGTTCAGTAAGAGCTTGGTCTCCAAAAAACTGGGGACATGATGGACCCACCCCAAAAAGTAAAGATTCAATTCCTGAAAATTTAGATTGGAATTTATGGCTTGGAACTGCTTCTGATCGCGCATATAAAAAGAAAATTTATCATCCTGCTAATTGGAGAAAATTAGTTGATTTTGGATGTGGAACTTTAGGAGATATGGGAGTACATATTTTTGATACACCTTATAATGCTTTGGGATTAGACGTTCCTTTAACTATTAAAAACAACTGTAGAAAACCTAATCAATTCGGATTTCCTGAGAACAACAAAGTTACTTACGAATTTCCAGGAACTAAATATACTACTGAATCTTTTAAATGGATATGGAATGATGGACCAGGAGCTCCTAAAAATCACAAAGATTTAAAGCTTCCAAAAAATGAAAAATTACCTTTACAAGGAGCTATGTTTATTGGAGAGAAAGGAAGGTTTCTGCTACCACACTTCATGGAATTACCTAAACTAATTGTGGACGGAAAATATAAAAAGATAGACATTTCTTCTTTAGAAAAATCAGGACAGATAACGGACAAGCCAATTAGGGATTATGGAGCAGAGTCGCACCTTCATTATCATCAATTTGTTGATGCTTGTTTAGGGAAAGATAAATGTTCTGCCCCATTTTCTTACTCAGCAAAACTTACTGAAACTATTTTGCTTGGAGTCATTGCTGGAAGATTTCCTGGAAAAAAACTTCATTGGGATAACAATACAGCAAGATTTAAAGAGGAAAAAGCTAATAAATTTTTAGATGCTCCTTACAGAGATTTTTAAGTCATTTCATTTTTATGAATGTTATAGCCCTTAAAATGAGTTAAAATACCCATAAATCGAATAAAAGGTATACTTATATTTAAACCAATGAAAAAAGTATTATTTATTTTATTGTTTAATTTAAGTTTCGGACAAAATAATTTCAATACTTATAATCAAATAATAGCTGGAAAAGATTATAATTTAGAAATGGTTCCAATTCCAGGAGGAAATTTTTTAATGGGAAGTCCAAATTCAGAAAAAAGTAGATTAGCTGATGAAGGCCCTCGTCATAGCGTTGAAGTTGATTCTTTTTGGATGGCTAAGTATGAAACTACTTGGGACTTGTATCGTCTTTTTATGCGACGTGCTATAGATGGAAATCAACCAGATTTTGATTCAAATACTGAAGTTAACATTGATGTCGATGGAGTCTCTGGAGCAACAACTCCTTATGTAGAGATGAGTTTTGGGATGGGAACCGATGGTTTTCCTGCAATATCTATGACTCAACTCGCAGCTAAAAAATTTTGCCAATGGCTTTCTGCAATGACTGGAAATTTCTATAGACTTCCAACAGAAGCTGAATGGGAATATGCTTGTAGAGCTAATACTAAAACTGCTTATTCATTTGGCGAAAATTTAGAATTATTAGGTGATTATGCTTGGTTTAAAACTAATAGTGGGGAAAAATACCACAAGGTTGGACAAAAAAATCCAAATCCGTGGGGTCTTTATGACATGCATGGCAATGTATCAGAATGGACGTTAGATCAATATGATTCTAAATCTTATTATAGGTATTTAGGACAAAATGTTTCTAACCCATATGAAAAACCAACTAAATTATATCCAAGAGTTGTTAAGGGGGGTTCTTGGATGAATTCTAGTTATAGACTTCGAAGCGCATCTAGACAAGGCTCGTCTAAGCGATGGAAAAAACAAGATCCTCAAATACCAAGAAGTATTTGGTGGCACACAGATGCTCAATTTGTAGGATTTAGAATTATAAGGCCAAAAAACACACCTCAAATAAAAGAACAAAATGAATATTGGAATAACTAAAAATAAAATAAACCATTATGAATAGAAGAAGCTTTGTACTTAACTCATCTCTTGCATCAGCAGGCATTTTATCAGTTAATTCAGCATTTTCTAATCCAATGAAAATCAAAAAACATAAGTTTAATTTAAATTATGCGCCACACTTAGGGATGTTTAAGCACCATGCAGGATCAGACCCGATGGATCAATTAAGGTTTATGTTAGAACAGGGATTTACAGCCTTTGAAGATAATAACATGAAAAATAGAGATTCAGAGATTCAAAATAAAATAGGTGCATTTATGTTGAAAAATGACATGAAAATGGGAGTTTTCGTAGGACATACTATTTACTGGAAACAACCTAATCTGGCAAGTGGAAGTAAGGAAAAAAGATTGGAATTTTTGTCAGAAATTCAATCTTCAATTGAAGTTGCAAAAAGGATAAATGCGAAATGGATGACAGTGGTGCCTGGTCATTTAGATTTAAGATTAAATATAGGTTATCAAACTTCTAATGTAATTGAATCGTTAAAGTTTGCAAGTGATATTTTGGAACCACATGGAATTATAATGGTTTTGGAGCCGCTTAATTTTAGAAATCATCCAGGATTATTTCTTTCTAAAAGCCCTCAAGCTTATGAAATTTGTAAATCTGTTAATTCTCCTTCATGTAAAATTTTATTTGATATTTATCATCAACAAATTCAAGAAGGTAATTTAATTCCTAATATAGAATCTTGTTGGGATGAAATTGCTTACTTTCAAATAGGGGATAATCCAGGAAGAAATGAACCAACCACAGGAGAAATTAATTATAAAAATATATTTAAGTATATTCATGATAAGGGTTATAAAGGTGTTTTAGGAATGGAACACGGAAATTCAAACTCAAACAAAATAGGTGAACAAGCTGTTATTGATGCTTATAAAAAAACAGATAACTTTTTAATTTAATCATTATGAAAAATCAACTAAATAGACGCTCTTTTGTTAAGTCAGCTGGCTTAACTAGTGGTGCATTACTTACTGTTCCGTTTTCATTGGAATCTATGGCAAATAGTTCAAATGATAAAAAAATTAAACTCGCACTTATTGGATGTGGAGGAAGAGGAACTGGAGCAGCCGTTCAAGCTCTTAGAGCTGATAAGGATGTAGAGCTTGTAGCCATGGCTGATGCATTTTCAGATCAAATAGAAAATAGTTTAAAAGCTATTTCTGAAGAGTTAGATGGGGAGAGGATAATTAAGGTTAAAGAAAAAAATCGATATTCAGGGTTTAATGCCTACCAAAAAGCCATTGATTTAGCAGATGTTGTGATATTAACAACTCCACCTGGATTCAGACCTTTACATTTTGAATATGCGATAAATAATGATAAGCATGTTTTTATGGAAAAACCTGTTGCTACTGACGCTAATGGGATTAGAAAAGTGTTAAAGGCAGCTAAATTAGCAGAGAATAAAAAATTAAATGTTGTTGTGGGTCTTCAAAGGAGATATCAAAAAAGCTATAATGCAATACTTGATTTAATTTCAAATGGAGATATAGGGAAAATAGTTTCAGGTCAAGTTTATTGGAATAGTGCTGGAGTTTGGGTTAGAAAAAGAAAACCTGATCAGACAGAAATGGAATATCAAATGAGAAATTGGTATTATTTCAATTGGCTATGTGGTGATCATATTTTAGAACAACACATTCATAATATTGATGTTGCTAATTGGTTCATCGGTGAATATCCTAAATCTGCACAAGGGATGGGGGGACGTCAAGTTAGAAAAGGAATTGATCATGGAGAGATTTTTGATCATCATTTTGTAGAATTTACTTATCCAAGTGGCGCAGTAATTTCAAGTCAATGTAGACATCAACCTGGAACTAAATTTAATGTGAGTGAAGCTTTTCAAGGAACAAAGGGAAATGTATTTACATCTGGAAATAAGAATTGTAAGATTACTGACAATAATGGAAAGGATGTTTTTAGGTATAAATCTGAAGGAGATGAAAGTCCATATCAAATAGAACATAATAAGTTGTTTGAATCTATTAGATCGGGAACAGTAATTAATAATGCAGAATATGCAGCGAAAACAACATTAACAGCTATTATGGGTAGAATGGCGACTTATACTGGAAAAGAAATTACCTGGGATCAAGCGTTAAATTCAAAACAAGTTCTTGTCCCAGATAATTTAAGCTGGAATTCTACTCCACCAGTATTACCTGATTCAAATGGAAGGTATTCTATACCTATTCCGGGAGTAACTAAGATAAATTAACGTGAAAAATTATTTAATTTTTATTTGCATTTTTTTAACAACTATTAGTTGTCAAAAAGAAGATAATTTGGAAGAAATTATTGGAGAAGAAAAATGGACAACTAAAAGTTTTGTTTTAAAACATAATGGACTAGATAGAAGTTATATCTTACATAAACCAGATGGTTTTCAAAACAATGCTCCTCTATTGTTTGTTTTACATGGATTCACTAGTTCATCTATTAGTATAATGACTTATTCTCAAATGAACAAAATTGCTGATCAGAACGGTTTTATGATTTGTTATCCACAAGGAACTACTTTAGCTACTGGGCAGACACATTGGAATGCTAATTTACAAATGAGTACGATTAATGATATTGATTTTTTAGCTCAATTGGCAATGAAATTGCAAAAAGAATATAATATTAATCCTACAAATACTTTTGCGTCTGGAATGTCTAATGGTGGATTTA
>Ga0307985_10001706_pt1 | contig 12360 bp, 5 predicted proteins | sample EllFjometageno80_FD_203155 | JGI IMG/M metagenome (GOLD analysis project Ga0307985, IMG submission 203155) | Marine microbial communities from Ellis Fjord, Antarctic Ocean - #80 | ecosystem: Environmental > Aquatic > Marine > Unclassified | place: Southern Ocean | collected 2014-10-09 | reverse complement strand
GTCAGCGTCAGCGTCAGCATCAGCGTCAGCGTCAGCATCAGCGTCAGCGTCAGCGTCAGCGTCAGCATCAGCATCAGCGTCAGCATCAGCGTCAGCATCAGCGTCAGCATCAGCGTCAGCGTCAGCATCAGCGTCAGCATCAGCATCAGCGTCAGCATCAGCGTCAGCATCAGCACCAAGAGCTACAGCTTCATAGAATACCTCGAGCTCCAGATCAGCTTTTCTCGCTTCCGCGGCCATGGAAGGTCATGGAAGCGAGTCAGCGGCGGGGGGGGGGGGCTAGTCCTATGTCAGGCGTATGTGTGTGGTTAGTATGTGGTCAGTATGTGATAAGCATGGTGGTAAATGTATGTGTGTCTTTTCACGTTCTGAAGTTCATCATACAGAAAATTTAACAATTATACAAAACAAACGCAATTCTTCTCATCACATCAAGAGAAACTTAAACTAACGACCTCTATTTCGGCCCTCTATCTCTCACTCCGCAACCCACCACTCATCTCTATCGAAGAATCACTACCTCTCTCAAAGTATATCCCCCCCCTTCCCCTCCCCCCTTCCCTCACCCTCACTCGTTTCGCTCTTGCCCCCCACCTCACCCCAAAATAATGACTTCTCGGCAAGCAATCCAGTCCGGGTCCTCTGTCTGGTCCTTCTCTAGCCTCCTCTCTAAGACCGTCCCTAACCTCTTCTCAATCCCAGATACGTTGTTGCTGAAAGATGGCTTGCTCGAGACGTACATTTACACTGACAACTCCGGCAGAGTGGCAAGCAAGAGAAATACAGCAAAAGCAGCTGTCCTCAACACATTCACCAAGATTGCGACGTCATCTCCTCTCAACTCTGGCAACCGCGCTGCCGTCCTCAGGTATGCCGATGGTTCGTTCGCAATCCTCGACGGCGTCTCCTTCGCCTCATTTGCCGAAGTCTGGCCTCCAGCCGACCCCAACATCACTGCTGTCCAGTCCTACACACAGTCCCGCGGCCGCTACGGCACCATCTTCCGCGTCACCTACACAGTCGCGAACGGTTCCGGCGTTATCAAGTGGACCATCGACAGCTACCTGAGCCTCGCCGAGGGTAGTGAGGAGGAAGGTTGTGTCGTCATCAAGGAGAATGACATTGTCAAGCACAAGTCCACGAGTAGCAGCACCAACGCTGCCTTTATGAAGGTTATCCAGGCCGCTGTATTCGCCATGGAGGGAGCCAACAAATGTAAGGTGCTCACGACGACAGCCGACATCCTCATTGACGCCAACGACCAAGTCCACCTGCTGTGGCTGTCCAAAACTGACTACGTGACGGGGCCGGAGGCAAGAGACCTCAAGTCGCTCGGAATCCCGGAGGCGCCGGACATGAGAGGTAGCTGGCTGCACGGTGACGCCACGAAACCGTTCCCCACGCTCACCAATCCCAACCCGAACTCGCCCATCAAGAAAGCTGCCGCGACCAAGAAATCGAAACCACGCGTTCGCCGCATTTCCAAGACGACTGCCACCGTATCAAGCGATCTGATGGGCGCCATGTCGAACCGGATTGAGTCGGACTCCAACACTCGCAGACACGAGATGAGCTTGGCGATGGACCGAACCATCTTCCCCACCTCCTCCTCAAATCCTCGCCCCACCTCCCCCTTCTCCAATCCCGGAGTCGGCGCAGGAGCGCCCGTCGGGCTGCACATGATGGGAGGCGAGGGGACAAGCGAGAACGCCATGTCGGCGCAGATCACGACGGAGATACCGAAGCGGAGTCAGTACCCGAGCAACCTCAAGTGCCACGGACAGTTCTGCAATATGCAGGTAAGCGAATCTGTAGCACACACGCACCTCCGTCTTCATTCGCTTCGCGCACGCTCTCTCAAACAACCGCCTTTCCCCCTTGTTTACGCCGACTTTTAAGTTCTGGGCCAGAGGTGTGTGTGTGTGTGTGTGTGTGTGTGTGTGTGTGGCGCCTCCCCACCTTGTTCACGCCGCCATCCCCTTTCCTTTTGCTCGCACCGTGTTTGTGGTTGTGTTTGTCTAACCCTGTTTGTGCAGGTCCGCGACGGCGAGGAACTCAAGAACGAGAGGGGGGACGGCAGCAAGGTGTTGCAAGGCCACCTGGAGCTCACCAAGAACTTCGAGCAGCTGTCCCGGCTGAAGAGCAAGCAGCTCAAGTCTCTTCTGGCGGAGGTCACCAAGGTCTCTCCCACCGACTTCTCCTCCCTCCCGTTCGCGTCGATCCACCGAGCGAAGGTGGAGTCGTCCTCCGCCGAGACGTCGTACCGCGAGAAGAACACGCAGATCGAGACGGCGTGGCAGGCGTACCCGTCGACGCCAAGAGATGACCGCAAGAAGTTCAACCTCGACGACGAGTACTGGAACTTGGTCAACCCGCAGAACGACGATTCGCTCCACGTCGACCCGAACTTGAACGCCGACCGGGCGAACAACGCGATTCGGAAGCATACGGCGGCCAGCAAGGCCAAGATGGAGTGGGCGACGAGTGTCGGGGAAGTACCGATCCCGGGCGGCGCGGGCAACTTCTACCGTCAGGTCAACGTGTGCGGCGAGTGCTGTCGCGCTTACATGCTTCTTGACAAGGCGAGGGAGATCATGTTCAAGGACAAGCAGGACGAGGACATGGTCAAGAGGATCATTCAGGGGACCGACGGGGACAAGGACGTTCCGGGAGCGCTCAGCAAAACCACGAACAGGCGCCGGCAGGGTCGCGACGAAGCTGACACGAGGATGCGTACGGCTGCGGGTATCCCCGCCGAGTCGTCGTTCGCAACCGAAACTTCCGACTTCAACGACTCGCAAGTTCTGTTCTCGCCCTCTGACAAGGCGCCGCAAAACAAGCGGGGCTTTCCAGGACCTTCGGGCCTGGAGTTCGACTCCACCACCACCGCCGACCCCTCTGACCTCCGCCCCCTCACTTCCCCCAACCCCAAGCGGCAGAACACGGGCGCAGGCGGCGCCCGCCCTCTGACGTCCCCCAATCCCGCCCTGTTTCAAGACTCGCTTGAATCCGACGTAGCGTTCAACGATCCTTCGTACGAGAAGATCCCCCGTCGCCGCACTACCACGATCAAGCAGAAACCCGGCTCCCCTTCCCGCCCGACCTGGAAGGGTCGCCAAAAGCAGCGGGCAAGGCTTGAGCAGGAGGCCGCTGACAGGGGCGAGGCGCCGCCTAAGCAGGAGGCCTTTGACGGACACTTCGAGAAGCTCGACAAGTTCCTTCGTGGAACCGGAGAGGAGTTCGGGAACAAGAACGCTCGCCGCGCCGACGAGCTCAAGTCGGTCGCCGACTCCACCTTCATTTCCGAGGCCAAGTCCAGGGCGAACGCCGGCGTCTACCACGCCAAAGTTCTGGTCGCGATGAACGACATGAGCGAGGCCGAGCCAATCATGCTCGCCCTCGAAGAACAGGGCTACTTGGTCGCGTTTGAGCACGACGGCATCACCGTGATGGAGATCCTCATACAGGGCTCCTACGACGCGCTCATCGTCCAGGAAGACTTGTTCGTCAAGAGTGCGAAGGAGATTACGTTCAACGTTCGCGACAGAGAACGCGCAGAGCGCAAGAAGCTCACCAGGACCATGGCGAGCAATGCCAGGTCGCGGAACCAGATGTCCGTCCTCGGCGGACCGGAGTCCGCTCCTGACAAGCCCGATGCGACGCACCCCAACCAGGTGAAGTCCCTCCCGATAGTCGTTTACACGGGGAAAGTCGCTCCCAAGGACCTCAAGGGCTACATGGAGGCTGGGATGGACGGATGTTTGTCTCGACCGTATGACGAGGACGCTCTCATTACTACCATGAGGCAAGCTGTGCCCGATCACCTCAAGCCCAAGGAAGTTGCTCCTGAGGAGGAGAAGGGCTCTAGGTTCAGGCAGAAGCAGTTCATGCTCAACGCTCAAGCGCAAGGCACTGGGTCCTCTGATATGGTCAAGAAGACGCTCGCCATGTCTTCGTCTTTCACCAACAACGAAGGATGCGCTTACGGCGTCCTCCAGTACGATGCGGACACTGTGTTCCCGTACACCGTCATGGATTCGACCCTCGGCGCGGCTGGACAACAGGGCGCGGCGAAGGCCACTGGCGCCGTCTTCAACCTAGTAGTCGTCCACGACCTCTTCGACACGTGTGAGCGCATGAAGATCTTCTTGCGTCCCCTCGCCCAGCGGTATCCCGGCCTACAGATTCTCTTGTGGAACTACCCCGGCCAGGCCTTCACCGAGTACCGCGAGGAGCAGCTTCTCAACAACGAGTACCACGCGCAGTGCCTGGACGGCCTGCTGCAGCACGTTGGTCCTCAAGGAACTGGCCAGTTCAACACCGACAAGCCCTTCCACCTGCTGGGATACGGCAACGGAGGCAACATCGCTTCCTTCTACTCCGCGTTCTACCCCAACAAGGCTCTGCGCTCCCTCGTGCTCATGAATTCGTTCTCGTACGTCGATCCCCACATGGCCTCCGTGCTTCACGATTGCATGAACGTGTTTTCGTGCTCTCCTCCGAACCGCCCCGACCTGCCCATCTACTTCTTTGCGCGCTTCCTCTTCTCTCCGTCGTACTTGTCCAGCGTCTCGACGCCGCTCGCTCTCAACCTCTACACGGCGGTACACAATCCAATCGCCCTCAAGGGTCGCATCCAGCTCTGTTTGGGCGCCCTCTCGCACATTGACTTGAGGAACTCTCTCAAGGAAATCCCCGTGGCGATCATTCAGGTGCAGAGTACCCAGGACGCTCTGGTCCGCCCCCTGCACACCGAGCCGTACATCAACAAGCGTGACGGCGAGGTCAAGTCCATCCACCGGTGCTTGGCAGCACACGTGGGCAACAGCAAGGCACGGAAGACTTGTCTCGTCTGGGTGAACTCTGGTCACGAAGTGTTTCAGGAGAAGAGGAACCAGTCGCTGCAGCTCATCGAGCAGCTCGTCACCGGCTACCACGAGGGGCAGGACGTCGCGTTCATGCCCGCGATGAGCGTGGACAGGGACGCTGCGATGGAGATGCGGGGGGACTACAAGAACTCGGTGGCCACGCTGGAGGGAGGAGGCGGCAGGAAGGCGTTGTCCACCATGGAGACCAACCAGTCGGAGAGCTTTGAGGACAGCTTCGTGAACAGCATAACTGGCAAGCTCGCTAGTTTGAACGGCAATAGGGCGAAGATGGTCAAGAAGTACGATGCTAACGCTGACATTGACAGGGAGAAGGAGAACTGGGATTCGTTTGCGATCAACATGGCCAAGGAGATGAAGCCAGGAGGAGCTAAGAATGGCGGCACTGTGGGGAAGCGGGTGAGCAAGTACAGCAGTGTGGGGGGCGTTTCGGCACCCGACGGCGTGGTTAGAATCGTCACAGACCCAACTCAGGCCGCGTTCGAGAAGAACGCCAAGGTCGTCTACGGCTTCAAGAAGAATCCAGAGCAGGGGTTGTATAAGGATGCTGAAAACTTCCCCGAGGTGCAAGAGTACATGGGATGGCGGCTGAAGAGGAACAAGAAGCGCCTTTCACGGCTCGATGCGGCGGTTCGGATCATTCAAGGGTCGTTCAGAGCCCACTTGGCGTGGCAGATTATCACCAAGCTCAAGCACGAGAGAGCGGCTTGCTACATCCAGAGGTGCTACCGTGGATGGCGCGGCAGAATCGAGTTCCTCGACCGCATGCGGTTAATGTGGGCTGCTCAGCTCGTCCAGAGGAACTTCAGAGGTCATGCAGGAAGGGAAGCATTCTTGAAGACGAGAGTTCAGAGCGCGGCGGTGACTCACATTCAGAGAGTGCTAAGGGGTCACATCGCAAGAGTGATCGTCAACAAGTTGCATTACGCGAGACGCAGGGGCGCCTCCGCCATGCAAAGTACGTGGAGAAAGAGGCAAGCGCGCTCCAAGTCGTTCGAGATGAGGGTCAAGAGGAACGCCTCGCAGACCCTGCAGCGCCTCTACAGAGGGCACCTGGGGAGAAGACGGTGCGCTGTCGAGAGGGACAAGTATTTGTTCAGCAAGAGCCAGTCGCAAGGCATTGCGTTTGGGCGGCAAATGCTGCTGGAGCACAAACTGCACGCAACGAAGCTGCAAAGCGAGGTCAGCGTGCTGACGCAGGAGAAAGTCAGGATCGAGGAGCACATTGAGAGCTTGCTGGACGAAATCAGCGAGTTCGAGGAGGGCGTCAAGACGCTGGAGAAGGAGATGCATCAATTGAGCAAGATTCAGACGGAGGCCGCCGGCGTGCTGGACGAGGAGTCCAAGATTGAGCTGAGGGAGCAGAAGATCAGACTTGACGCAGAGTTCAGCTCGATGCTGAGCAACATCTCGGACAGGAAGGAGAACTTGATGAGGCTGCAGGAGAACATGGTGCTCCTGGATAGGAGCAGGCAGCAGAAGGAGGAGGAATTAAGGGTGCTGGAGAGGAAGTTAGTGGTGTTGCTGGAGGAGCAGCAGAACGAGCTCGAGAGTATTCGGCGGAGGCAGGAGAGAAAGGGCGAGGCGTTGCTCGAGGGCGAGACAAGCAAGCTCGCAGTCGCAACTGGCGGAGGAGGCGGCTTTCAGGGACCGACGGCCAAGGACAAGCAGCAGGCGGCCCAGCTTATGGAGAGCACTGAGACCTTGATGAAGTTTGGCTTCATGAGCATGAGCATGACTTACTTTTCCAGTTTGAACATGGTCAAGGCGATGCGCACAGTGGCGGCGACAGACACAGTGATGGGAGCGCTTCACGCGAACGCCAGCCAGGGGGGAGGAGGAGGGGGGGCAGGTTTGGGAGCGACTGGTTTCGACGGAGGCATTGATAGTTCTAACGGCGAGGTGGGAAGCGGATTCAAGCCGGAACTCAAGCCGGGAAAGATGCCGGGACAAGGAGACATTCGCGTCTCGGCGTGGAGCGTCACAGACGTCGCCGGGTGGCTAGTGACTATCAGTTTAGGACAGTACAGAACGTCGTTTTCAGATGCCGCGGTGGACGGAGCCTTCTTGTTCGACATCAACGACGACGATCTGAAGAACACGTTGGGCGTCGAGCACAGGTTGCACAGGAAGAAGATCTTGAATACGATTGGTAGACTGAAGGAGTCCGAGAACGCGAGAGACAGAGAGATGATTTTGAGCGAGATGGCGGACAGGAACCCCCCTCCGGGATTCAGCGGGCCGGCCGCGGGTTATCCCAACGGACCGGTTGGCCCGGCGCTGGGTGTGGGTGGATTCGTGGCGCCGGGCAGCCAGGTCATGGATCAGATTATGGCTGCAGGAGGACCCGGTGCTTTGGGGGGCGCTGTGGGGGCCCAGACAAGCGCGGCCGACAGCATCGACGTCTACGAGGGCGCCGTGGACTTGGACATCAATCTTATGTCAAGTTGGGTGAGACACAACAAGCTCAAGAAGCTCACCAAGTGCTTGGAGCAGCTGGCCCCCAAACTGTTCGACAAGTCGTTGACCAACGTTCAGTACGTGGAAATGTACGGTACGCAGTACAGCGACGCGTACGAGAGAGAGGGCTTCAACCTGAACCAGACTTTGGAGCACGGCAACACCCTCGTGCACGTCGCGGCTCAAAACGGCTCCGTCAAGATTGCGAAGTTGCTGCAGAGGTATGGAGCCAACTTGAACCACCAGAACCACATCGGGCAGACGTGTGGGCACTTCGCGATCGCGTACACTTTCTACGACTTCAGCGCGTGGCTTTTCGACCCCGACGGAGGAGGCGCTGACGACCTTCTCCTGAACATACACGGGCTCGGGGCTTACGACGGACTGGAGGGAGACGACGAGGACGAGAAGAAGGCGAGCGAAGACGCAGAGGAGATGAAAAAAACGGTGAAGGCCATCAAGTACGGATAGATGCATATAATGTAAATTTTGCGTTGTAAACTAAAACGTGTGGGGTTGTGTGGGAAACTCTCCCTCTAAGTTACAGGCATTCTACGGGCACCAGTCCAACGGAATTCGGTGCGTGTCGTAAAACGCCGAATAGTCCTTCATCATCTGCTGCAGCTTCTTCTCCGCGTTCGGCACGTGAGCCTTCTTCCTTGTGCCCTCGCCGCCAGAGGCTCTGATCTTGCCGTACCCGTACCCCGTGGAGGCGGACTTGGTCATTTTAGCCGTTCCCCCCTGCCTGAACGTGGCCATCTTCCTGATGGACTTGTCGCGCATGGCACTGCCTGATTGCAGGCCGAACTCCTTTACCTTGGATAGGTCCGCCTTCCTCTTTTCTTCCCGCTCCACCAAAATGCGGTGCTTGTTCTGGCCCATGACAACGTTGGGGTCCTCGGCGTCGGTGAGCGCGAAGCTACCTCCCGGAAGGTACTTCTGCCCGATCATGGCCTCGTGGTCGGGGTGCCTCCACGTGCTGTACTGGCACACCCACTTGTACACCCGGCGGACTTCCCGCATTTTCTCGTGATTGCCGAGCCGCTTCTCCATCTGGCGAATCTCAAAGTTCTTCGTGTGCTCGTCCTCCGCGTTCTGAATCTCCTGGAACTGTTGGAACGCCCACTGGGGGAGGCGGATGTCCTCGAAGCCACCGTCGTTTCCCTGGATAGATGATTCGCCCGCGTCCGCCTTGGGGGGCAAGATGTTATCTCCGCCCTTGAGCTGCGTCTCGAACGAGAACATTCTGAGCATGTTCTTCATGGCAGTCATTTCCTCCTTGCAGAAGTCGTGGCCGTGGATCTTGCAAAACTCCCGTCGCTCCTCGAGCCCCTCGAGGATCATGCGCCTGGATGCAAGTTCCACAGACACACGCATCTTGTTGCGGATGGGCAGGAGCGTCTGAACCTTGTCGTAGTACTTCTCGGCATGACTGACGACGTTAACGTCGACGCCGAGCTCGACGGCCTCCGCGATGGCCTCCGCGAGCTCGTCGGCGTTCTCCAGAACAGCGTTGGCGTTGCCCGTGAACGTCAGCGAGATCAGTCTCTCCTTGGCCATCTCCTTGTTCTGGATCTTTTCCAGCAGCTGCGCGGCGAAGACGGCTTCCGGCGAGTTGAGCATGCGGCGTTCGCCGGTTTTGTGCAGCACGCGGCGGAGGGCATCGGTAGACTCCGACTCGATGGCCTCCTCAATCTCGGCCTTGAGCTCGAGCTCCTCGTAGACCTCCTCGAGCACTTCCTTGGCGTGATCGAGCAAGTTGGCGACCTTCCGACTGAAACTGGCCACGTTCCTGACCTGCTTGATGGCATGTTGGAGGTTCTCCACCTCGCGCAAATGGATGGACTCGTGCAGGCGGCGAATGGTGGCCATGACCTTTGCAGCGCGCTTCGCGTGAAAGATCCGGCAGATGCCCTGAATGAGCGCAACCGCGCCAGAAGTCCTCTCCCTCTCTTCGGTTTCGGCCCGCTCTCTCTCCTCCTTCTCCTTCTCTTCGGCCTCCTTGCGGGCCTTCTCCTCGGCCTCAATGGCCTCCTTGCGGGCCTTCTCCTCGACCTCCCGCTTCTCCCGCTCCGCTTTTTTGGCTGCCTGCTCGGCCTTCCTCACCTCTTCTTCTTCGCGGGCCCGCTTCAAGATCTCGTTCTTCTTCCGCATTGTCTCGTACTTGGAGGCAAACACCCGCATCTTGGCGATGCCCATGCGGAAGAAGGACTGCAGAATAACGACGTGATGGGAAATTGCCTCGTTCCTCATCTCCTCGATGAGAAGCCTGGGCTTCTTCGTCTTGAGGAACACCTTGCTGTTGCCCACCGCCCAGTCGTCGTCGGTGATGCCACCCTTGCTCTTAGCCTGGAGGTCCTCCATGATGGCCTTGCAGTAGTTCTTGTCGTCGGGCGCGGATTTGCTCGTGCACACGTAGTACTTGCGGATGAAGTAGTCGTGGTTGAAACGGTAAGCGTAGCCAGACTTGCGGATGCGGATGGCCTCGAACAGACCAGCGTACTTGAGCTGGCGGAGGCACAGGGGGGACTCGAAGACCTTGGGCGCCTGCTTGGAGTTACTCTTGACGCACCGAATGAAGTGGGGCGTCGTGGAGTTGAGCGCTTCCATGAGAGTGTCGAGGTTCGACTTGAATTTTTTGCCGATGGTGGGTTTCTTGAGAGACCCGCCCTTCTTGGGAGAGCCGGGGGGGTGGGAAGCGTCGTCCTTCTTGGACCACTCGAAGAGGGACTTGATGAGCGGCGTGGCGGACGCCTCAAGCGCCTCGAGAAGCGGCGCGGCGAGCGCGTCCTTGTTCTTCTCCATGAAGTCGTCGGAGCGATAAATGACTTCGCCCGCGAAGTGCCTCACGACGAAGTCCTGCTTGTTCTTGAGCGACGTCTTGTAGAAGTCGTGCTTGGAGAAGGCAGAGTGGAGCTTGGCCACAAACTTGGCGTCGGAGCCGTTGGGAACTACGAGCTGGGGGCACACCGGTGTGAACAAAGGCCACACACATGTGTGAACAAAGGGGCGGCGGTGTGAACACCGGGCAGCGCTGTTTGTGAGCGTGGAGAGAACAACAGCGGTCAAAGCCGGCGGCGAGCTCCGAGCTTGTTCTTCGCAGGGTCAGTTGTAGTGGGCGAGCGTACCTCCTCGTCGAGCTTGGAGAGGATGCCAGTCTTGGCCTCGATCAGGTCCAGGCAAGCCTGGTTGTCCTGGAACACGATTTTCTCGCAGTCGATGCCCTCAGAGCGGTACATCTGCATCTCTCCCTCAAAGATGACAGCGTTGAAGAAGTACTGCAGCTTCTCGTTCGCGTAGTTGATACACAACTGCTCGAACGAGTTCACCTCGAACAGCTCGAACCCGAAGATGTCGAGCACGCCGATGGACAGGCCGGAATCGCCGGGCCCGTTGAAGATCGTGTCGTTCACCTTGCGCACGAGGAAGTCGAAGATTTGTCTGTAGATCTCCTTCGCCATGGCGTCGCACTGGTTCCTTGCCTGCTCGACAGTGAGGGGGATCTGGATAACGCCCTCCCTCGTCTCCATCCTTCTAAAGCACAACGCCTTGTCGATGTTGGACCGGTCGACGCCGAGGTGCTCGCACGCCGCGTTCAGGTAGTCCTTGTTGGCGATCTGGACCTGGTCCTCGCCGCCAGTGTTGGAGAGCTCGTCGAACTTGATGTTGCCGAGGTTCAGAATCCCCGCGAGGGACTTGAAGATGTCCGACTGCTGGTCTTGCGTGAACTCCAGAATGTTCATCGCTTGGATCATCTCCTTCTGCTCCTGAGCGTCGTCGCGCCCCTTGACGACCTCGCACCCGGACTGGTTGAGGTAGTGGTATTGAGACGCGGCGCCCAGCTTGAGCTTGCTCTTGAGGGCGGCGTCGTTGATGAGCATGTAGAGCACGTGGTAATTCCGCTCGTTGGGGATCTGGAATACCACGCGGGACTTCTCAAGGAGGTAGTTCACGATCCGGCAGCCCTTGATCTTTCCCTCGTTGGTGAAGTTCAGCTCCATCCACTTCCCGAAGCGGGACGAGTTGTTGTTGCGCCCCGTCTTGGCGTTGCCGAACGACTCGAGGATGGGGTTGGACTACGAGCGAAGCGAGTGTTAACATATATACACACATGTGTGCCATAAAAAATCCTTTCCTGTCCCCCTTGCTTACCTGGAGGATCTGCTGCGCCACGTTGGTGGTCGACGAGCGCCGCTCGTCCTTCCCTGCCACTGCCGCAAGGTACTCAAGGATCTTCTTGGTGGTCTCAGTCTTGCCCGCGCCGGACTCGCCGGAGATGAGGACGGACTGGCTGGCGCGGTCGGAGATGAGGTGCTCGAGGGCGAGCGCCGAGATGGCGAACACGTGCGGCTCCGGCGCCTCCGTGCCGCGCGCCATCTGCTTGTGCTTGGTGATCTCTTTGTCATTGTAAATGTCGAGGGAGCGGAAGGGGTTCACAGCGACGAGGATGGTGCCGACGAAGGTGTAGATCTGATCCTTCTGATACCGGGCGCGGCACTGGTGCAGGATGATGCCCTCCGAGAACGACTCCAGGTCAATCATGTTGGGAATGATAATGTCAAGCTCGTTCTGGGCCACAGTCTCACACTGCTCAAACTCTTTCTGGCTGATGGTTTTCTTAAGACCACCAGTGGTGACCATGTGGTGGACGGGGCCCTTGGCAGTGTCTGTTGTGATATGGGTTAGCGCAGCAACTTTTTATACACCCAGGCAGCAGCCAGGGGCACGGGCAGCATATATTTATCTTTCGGGGTAAAAGTGGGGGGGGGGGGGTCGTGCCTCAGACGTACCTTCGCCACTTTTTCTTGAGGCGGGGATCCATGCTTCGTCCTTATCTTCGATGAAGTAAAGGTCGGACATGGGGGGGGACTGAGAGGGGAGGAGGCGGTAGGCGATGGCGATGGACAACTGCTAGCAACTGCCGCTCGAGCTGCAAGAGTCCCTCTGGAGCCTGCCCTCTGGAGGAGCCTGCCCTCTGGAGGAGTGAGGAGTTATTGTTAGAGAGAGAGACAGC
>Ga0307985_10001704_pt1 | contig 12361 bp, 16 predicted proteins | sample EllFjometageno80_FD_203155 | JGI IMG/M metagenome (GOLD analysis project Ga0307985, IMG submission 203155) | Marine microbial communities from Ellis Fjord, Antarctic Ocean - #80 | ecosystem: Environmental > Aquatic > Marine > Unclassified | place: Southern Ocean | collected 2014-10-09 | reverse complement strand
TGAGATCGATTTCTTTTGTCCTTCAAGTCTAGCTATAGATTCAATGCCATCTCCGTCTGTTGTATGAAATACTGTTGCACGAAGTGTATCTGGCCATATTCGTTTGAACATGGATGGTGATATAGGAATATTTAAATTAATAGCACCTACACTAGCTCGTATTGATCGAAACACAAGGTCTGACGTACTCGTTCCTGTTCTGACTTCGTTTAGATATGATTTAAATGTTCTCATGTTATTTAAACTTCCAGTTTTTGATCACTTGTCTTAAAATTCTTTTTTCTCATTACTGTCTTTGCAACAAGGTCAAGCATTCCACCCTTATCTATATTTAATACAAATGGTAGATTTACATCTGTTTCCATATCGTGAATTACTGCTTCTGCATCTGGATTCATTTTTGATATCTTCTTACCATATTTCTTATACGTCAAACGAAACAATCTAATAAGTTCAGCAGTACTGATTGGTTTCTTATTTCGTTCATCATTAACTCTATCAAGAAAATGTTTGGTAAATTCAACATCAATACCAACTGCTGCAAATAACTTATCTGCATATTTCTCTACTTGATCTAAATCACTTTTAGAGACTTCTTCGGTTAAATGTTCTTTGAATGATTTCATAGGTATTTCTTATCTAATTTTTGAATTTCTGCTTTTTTTAGATTAAATTTTTTCTTTGCATGGGATATTACCTTGTCTAAACTCTTTTCAGTACCGAAATTGAGTGAAGTATGGGCTTTCATTCCTGTAGAAAGGTTAGTGCCTGCTATTGCATCATAATGCATTATTGCAACATGAGTTGTGTCTGGTCTAATTCTCACAGCTCCTTGAGTATGAGATTTTCCACTTTTATCTTTTACTGTAATTGTTTGGAAACTTACAGCCTCAAACGCGTTAGATGTTTTAACTTTCACCCACCTACCACGTCTGAAAGTTTTAGCAGGGATTGCTACCTCTTTCCCAATAGGGTGAGTTTTTTGATATTTTTTATCAATGTCAACGATGCGTGTTAGAAATGTGTTGTTTTTATTATCTGTTCCGTACAACTCTACTTCCACATCTACTTTTTGGCCATCGATAATCAACATACCAAAACCCTTATAGATACCTTTTGCAATTTCTGATATGTATTGATTGAATGTTTTCATTTTTTATTTACCAAAGTTATTAATTCTTTTTGTGATTTGATTTGTATATTTTTCCAAACACTCTTTAACATTTTCAATTCATCATCACCTTCGGACCCCCAATCTACTCTTCCAAACTGTTCCCATTTTTCTGAAACCACATATACATTCTTAATTGATATTTGATTTACTACACTTTCATTATAAAAATGTTTCTTATTTAAACTTACATTCATTGCTCTTCCATATTTTCTCAATTCATCCCGTGCTCTTTTATTTTTTGTGAGAATTTCTTCACAATTATCAATGTACTCTTTAATGAATTGTCCTTTTTCCTTTTGGGATAATGTTTGACCCAATTTATTAAATGCTATTCCGGCTTTTCTTGAATCTCTTGAATAAGGTTCTTTACTATATTTCTCATACATCTTCTTCACCATAAATTCCAAATGGCGATACATATTAGGAAAAAGTTCCTTTGTAATACTAATTCCTCTTCGCCCACCTTCTAATCGTTCAGACCATGCATCTTGATCCATAGATACTAATTCTGTTCCTTCTAATTCAACTACAAAACCTCCACCAGTTTCAATTCCCTCAAAAGGTTGATGGTCTGATGGTTCTATTTCTGTCAGTACTGAGATGGAACCCTTCTTTCCTTGTAGTTTTATTAATCCTTTCAATCCTGATAAATCAGTAACGTGCCAAGCATTAATACGTTCAAGTCCACCAAATGCTCTCTCTAAAGCAGTTGGTGATAAAATCAATGCCGGAGTATCCGCATTAGTAAAGATCATGTCTTTGGTATTAAATCCAGCTTGAGCTTCTACAAGATAGACGTTAAATGATTTCATTTTTCTTTTTTCCCTTGTTTACTGGCCAATTTGTACAGTAAGGATGTTCTGTAACATTCCGGTGTTCATATTTCATCTCTGGTTCATCTTCTGTATCTTCCTGTTCTTTTTCCACTACTTATCCCAATTCTTTGCAGCATTAAAGTTTTGATGTGCAAATTCCATTCGATCTACTAATTTTAGTGCTCCACCTTTCAGGGTATCAATTGCCACAAAACCTTCAGGCGCCGTAACTCTGTATCCTGTTGATGTTTTTACAAATGTTTGTGTTAACCCCCTAATACTTTCCAATTTCCGTATAATCAATAATTTTGCATCTATTAAAAGATTCTGTATAGTAAATATTTTAACCAACTCTGACGAATTTTTCCTAAGAAATCCAACATACCGATCCATAATTTCTTGTTTTGCGGTCTTTGTTTTCTCTTGCTTTACTTTGTCGATATCACGTTTTAATCTATCATACACAAATGCAATTAATCCGGCAGTATATTTTCCGACATTTGAAATCTTTGTTCCAGCCCTAACCGTACTGTTATGGTAGGTTTTAATCAATATTGACAAGTTCTTATCGTCTGAAATTCGTCCTAGAACATTAGAATCCATCTTTTGAAATAGTTTTCCTGTTTGACTGAGTATTGCAGTAACATGGTCTGTTTCTTTTTTTGTCATAGTAGCGGTTCCAGATTGATCTTTAAAAGATGCATCTGCTTGCCATATTGAACCAGTTTGTTGAAATGCTCCAGCCGATACCCCAAATGACGCCACCATATCTTCCATCGTATCACCACTATAGGTAGTGTGCCATACGATTCCCATAGTAGAAGACATGATCTTGGCAGCTAATTGAGATTTTACTGGAATTGCATAAACTATCGTATTCGGTTGAAAAGTGACGTATGATTTTCCTTCAATTGTTTCGGTTTTCAAATCACCAGAAGAATACATCATATCACCCTGAAGTACACCTTTAATACTCACTTTAGATAATTCATCAAATGCAATATGGAGTTTATTTGCTAATCCTGATCCAGGATGATTTACTTTAATATCTTCATGACTATAGTTTATCTTTGCATTCTTTGCAAATACACCTTTAGTTCCAACAAAAAATTGATCATTCTCTGGATTAATGCCAGCAAACACCGCAGGTGCTCCGTCCCATTTTACGGTTACATTCACGGATGAACTACCGTTGCCTGCTAACATATCTCTTAAACCTTGAAGGAAGTTTATTGCTCCCCTTGTACCTTCTACTCCACCATTTAACACCTCATCTTCAAGGTGTTCCATGTGGAGATTCTTTGATTCTGTTAGGAAATTAGAAAATGCAAACATTATTCTACCTTATAATGTGGAGAAGACCATTGAGATTCAGATTTCCCGTACAATAACATACCTAATACAATATCAAAAAATTTATCTTTGTTGGCGTTCTTTAAGTTCGCAAAAATTGCTCCTAACGCAATAGTTTGAAATCTTGCAGATAATCTTGTTTGCATCGATATTTCACTTATCCTTTTAGTTTTTCCAATTTCTGTAATATATTTTAAAAATGCTTGTTTTGATTCGTTTACTTTGGTAGTACCATTAAAAAGTCTAATATAATCCATTGTATCTTTTTGTCCTGTAGAATTATATGTAAATATATCTGAACTCTGTAATTTTCTCCACGCCTTTTTTACTTTTGAAAATGCCTTTGCTCCGTCTCTGGTAAATTCATATTCATTCGTTTTTTTATTCAGTTTAACATGTATTCCTTTAACAGATTCTACAGCGTCTACTTTATTTTGTCCCGAAAGAAAATCCAAGTATTCCAAAAACACTTTACCATGCATTGCTAATGATCCTTTTCTATCTGCTTCACCCCTTATTGTTTCCTTCGTGCTTGCTGAAAATAACCTATACATTACCGAATATCCTGTCAATTCACTACCAGCGTATTCTGTGTCTACATTTTGAGCCAAGAGGGCGCCGTATTCTAATGTAAAACCTGTAACATCATAATTTGGTATAAAACCTTGCATGTTAATTGGTTTTGGGGCGTTGCTTCCTTGCTTTAAAGATACTCCTATAATACCGTTTCCAAGTTGTATTGAAGTTTTTAGATATTTGTTTAGTTGATCTAAATTACCAAAATTGGTTTCTGTAAAATCTTCATATTCCAACCAGACATCAGCAGGATTCCATTTATCTTTATCAAATTTCTGATCTGGTACAGAGGTATTAAATACTTCTTTTGCCCGCGCAACAATAGGTATAGTTGATCTATCTTTTACAAATCTTACTGGGGCATTTGTTTCTAGGCCTACAAATTTCTTACATTGTGACAAATGACCTTCAAACCATTTCTCGTTACCATCTTTTGTCAACCATTTTATTAATCCAACTGCACCTGCTTTGTCTAGTGCTTTACCATTAGCTCCATATACTCTTTGATATACATTTTTATCCAGCATTTCATTCACAACTGCATGTTCTTTTGAATCATTGCTAGCATTTATTTTGTCCATATTATAATACATTGCTGCTAAAATTAGCAACCACGAAACTTCCTGCTCAGTAGTTTGTTTGCTTCCTCTTCCTTTAATTTCTCCGGTTAGGTGTACGCCATAATCTGCTCTACCTTTCCAACTAAACACAAACATAGGCCACATTCTGCTTTCGTTTGGACCTGTTTCTGGATCATATTTCACTACATCTGTTACACCTTCGAATGTAGCTTTAATCAATTTAATAAAATCAGCATCCGATAGCTTATTTGTATTTTGAACTCTAATCCCTTTTCCTGAGTTTGGACCCACTTTACCAGTTTTTTGCAATGCCCGATAGATTTCTGTATTCGGTGGCGCTACTTCTTCTCTGATATAACTGACTAATGATTTCATTTTGATTCCCTTAGATTAAATACACTTTACTGATATATTTATAATACTAAGCAAGTTTACTTTATTGTGGAGAAGGTTCTGGATCTGGAAATGGTGGTAATTCACCTTCATATCTATTTTTTAAAACTTCGTGAGTAAAAACATCTTCAGTAAGTTTATGCCACCCTTCACAGGTATCCTCATCTACTAGAGAACAATAAAATTTTCCAGATGGATCTTCCATAACGTAGATCATCTGTCTATCGAAAATATCACTTTTGTCCGTAATGAATAGGACATGAATCATTGTTCCCTTTTCAGGATTAATGTAATAGAAATCAGGCTCAAATGCCTTGAGGGTGGGAACAGACAGGTTTTTATAATATTCTTCCCTATCTTCTTTTTTTTGTTTTTTATATTTGTCTAAACTGATTATATTGTCATTCTCCAAATTTAAACTCCCCGAAATCTTTTTTGTTAGGTTTCATTCTTCCACCAGTAGCTATGTCAAATGATGGAGTATCATTTTTTTCAACTTTACCAGTATCGACCAATCCAGATTGTGATTCATCCCCCAAATCAAAAAGTTTCATTTTTGATCTATCAACTCCCACTAAAAATTTCTTATTTGAGGTAATATCACTATATCTATTTTTTAACTGTTTGATCAATATTTGTCCAGCTTCTTCTAAATTTTCATTACTAATAATAGCAAACATAAAATCGGCAGTTGCGGGAAGTCCAAAACTTTCACTAGTATCTTCAAGTCCCACATCAGTATTTTGAAACCCTGCTCTATTCGTTTGAGTAGCTGACATGATAGGAACATCAAATTCCACTGCCAATCCTCTAAGTTCTTCTGCTATAGATTTAATATAACTGTACGAATTTGTAAATGCTCCTGGCTTAATTCTAGCAGAAGAACATATATTAATATAATCTACAAGAATCATATCTGGTTTAAAATTTCTCTTGAGATTCAGTTCATTCAATAATGCTCTAAAATGATTTGTACTGGCCGCAGCTGTAGGATATTCCTTGATAATCAATCTACCTTTAACCGTATTCTTAAGATCTTCTATTTTCTTTTCAAACATCTTTTTAGGTAGTCTTACCAAATCATCTAATTTAATATCCAACAAATTTGCATCTATTCTTTCCGCTATTCGTTCTTCTGACATTTCTAATGTAATATACAAGACATTATGACCCTGTGATAAGGCACTAGAACTAAGATGACACATAAACATAGATTTTCCAACACCTGTTCCTGCGAGAGCAATGTTTAATGTTTTAGAAGATAAACCTCCTTGTGTTATTTTATTGAAGAAGTCAAGATCAAAAGGGATTTTCTTCTCAACCCTATGATAAAATGCAAAACGATCATCAGAGTCCAAAAGATAATCGTGCCCCACATGAGGATCAAAACTAACAGACAAAGCATCGGTAAGCAACTCAGGTATAGCACCCTTGTCCTCATTAGATTTTTCGGGTTCATCCAATATCTTGATGGATTTAACCACAGCATTGTATATTGCTTTGTCTTGGCAGAATTTTTCTGTTGTATCCAAGAGCCATGAAATATCCGAGTGTTCATCTTCTTCTCCTGCCAAATGAGTTATAAGTTCTGTAACATTATCAAATTCCTCATCTTTCATTGGAGTATTGTCCAACTCAATAATTAATGCTTCTTTAGTAGGTAAATTATTATATTTGTTGATAAATGAATGTACTTGATTATATAGTAATTTATCTGTATGTTCTAAAAAATAATCTTTATCCAAGAATGGTAATACTTTTCTAGAATATTCCTCATTGTGTATCAGGTTCTTTAATATTAGTGTCTCTATCCGCTGCTGCATGTTGATCCATTTGTTTCTGTATAATGTCTATTAACCATTCCCCCAAATGTTTTTCAAATTCATTACCATCTTCATCGGTAATTTCATAGTCCAAATCATTTGGCGGCACTTCAATGTCATATTCATATTGACAAGCTATATCATCACCTGTCAATTCTTGTTCTACTAATTTAAACGATGTATATCTAATTATGGCGCCATCAAAAGCTGATCCATCACGTATTGAAATACATAATGATTTATCTTCTGCATCATTTGGATTAGAACATTCCTTGTAGGGGGCGTCTCCTGTTTCAAAAAACGGATCATTCAATGTGGTTCTTAAATCCGTATCGGATTTATTACCCTCTTTAAAAAATTCCCTTTTATTTTTCTGTGACATCTGCAACCTCACTTTCTTCAGTAACAGTTTCGTCATCAAACCCACCATAGAGAAAAACTTTCTTGGCATGGTCATTTAACTTGTCAAGAATTTCTGGTGTAAAATATTTTTCGGGATCATTTATAATTGCCTTTCCAAAGACTTTAGAACCATCTGGCATCTCATATCTTGTAGATACTTTGGTAAAGATTCCGGCGTCCTCTGCCAATTCAATGAGCCCGTAATACCTATTCAAACCTCTATCATACCGTAAGAGAACATCAACTTTTTTGTTTTCCTTAGTCAATCTGGATTTGAAATTTTTACAATGAATTACATTTCCTACAACATCAGTTCCTTCTTTTTCTTTTCTCTTGGAAAGGAATATAATAGTTGAAGCGGCATACTGTAAACCACTTCCCCCTCCCATTACATCAGTTGGAAACATTGTACCCATTTGTTTGTATGTGTGATTAGTAACTAATAATGGAATACCAGCCTTACCAAGTTTCAATGTCAATACTCTGAAAGCACCTTTGACTAATTGTGCTCGCGTCATATCTTTGGTTTCTTTACCATCGGAAATATCAGTTACCTCTTTAGTAGTAGATAGCATACCAAGAGAATCTAAACACATCATTATCGGTCTATCTTGAGTATGATTATCCACTACTTTAACTGCTTGATGGGCAAATTCTTGAATGGTTGTTACAGGAAGAATTATCATTCTAGTAGAATCAATTCCCCGTTCTTCAATCATGGATTTGGTGAGAGCAGACTCAGACTCAAAATACAAAACGCCGCCGCTAGGATTATCTGCAAGAAACTGTTTGACAATGCCCAATGCAAAAAAAGTTTTGCCTGTGGCAGTTTCTCCTGCCAATGCTGTAATTTTGTTAGAAGGGATTCCTCCATAAATATCTCCTGAAACTAATGCGTTTAAAATATAACTTCCGGTGTCTACAAAACCTGAAACATCTCCAGCTTCAACCCCATCTGACACTTTTGACCCAAATTCATTACCTGTCACTTTTAATAAATTATCTAAAAAATCACTCACTGTCTTCCCTTCTTTTAATTTCACTTTTAATTATTTGTATTTCTTTATTCAAATCTGAACGTTCAGTGAACGTTTCAGCAAAATGATCTCTTTCATGGATGTGTTCACCCAATAGAGATTCTAGTTCTTCTACAGCCCAATACTTATATTTATTTTTTATAGTCATCAATTATTTCTATAATATGATATCCTTTATCGGCAATATCTGACGCAAACTTTCCAGCAGCTTTATGACTTTCAAAAGTCATAATAGACATCGATTTTGGAATAATATCTACAGAATGATTTAAATTTTTGAATTCTCCTGTTTCATCTACTGTTTGTTGTTTGTATGACTTTTTTGCATACCGTACTATTATACTTCCTGCCATAGTAATCCTTACATTATACACTAAATAAAGAAACTGTCAAGACTTGATCGCCGTTCAGTGTCCCACCCTATTACATCTAATACACCTTTCAATGGTTCAACAAAAGCTTTGTTAAATTGTGTATCATAATCTATATATTTTTCCAATTCAAATTCTTTAGGTAAACTATGTAATATAGAAATTACCTTATCCCCCGCTGGATTTGGATCTTTAAGATAAGCGAACTTAACCTTTTCCCCTTCTTGAATTATAGGGTATTTTTTTGTAAGTTTCTTTGATCTAAGCATGTGATTATAAATCAACGAACCCTTTACATGAATTGGAGTACCCTTTGTGTAAATACTAGCGGGATCTTTATATTTTTTTAGTCCATTAACTGACCTTGGAAATGCTATTTTTTCCATATCTAAACTAAAAAACTCTTCTTTAAATTTTTCAATATAACTAATCACTTCCTCTTCTGTACCTGAAATAATAATATTGAAAATGGCTTTCAGGGATTCTCTACACGCTTGTGGTGTAGAACTTTTAATAGCTTCGATACCTACAATCTTTAATTTAGGTTCTTCGTATCGAACACCCTCAGAATCATGAACGTTCAGAATATAGTGTTTCTTTGCTGTCCAAATACCTGTATCGGCAATGACTTCACGTTTCATGACCATCTTTTGTTGATAGGCATTTACATACTCAGCCAATTCTTTATATGATTTTTCAATTACTTCCTCAATTCTTCCACAGGCTTTGTCTAAGAAGTTAACAATTTTTTCATCATCAGTAATACCAACTTTAGCAACAAGATCTTCAAGACAAACATATAAAGAATCAGTATCCATAGCAACAATATAATCCTTATTCACAGTACCTAATGTAGTGTTTAAGTAATTATTCACCGCATTTTCTGCCCATTGAACAGACAATTGACCAGCAACAGAAACGGCTTCAGCATTTCGTTCATCATAATAACGAAACCATTGATTACCCATTGCACCGTAAGCAGAGTTAAGTGCGATCTTTAGGTTTTGTTGATAATTGTAATACTGTGATAATTTATTGGGGTCAGCGTTTCTTCCCTTTTTCTGTTCTTCTAACATCAACTGCTTGTATGTAACTCTATCATTATACATACTTTCCATTAACTTAGGAAGAAACCCCTGTTTATCTTTACGATAAACGGACCCATTCGGTGTAACTGTTATATTCTTTTCTTTCCAAACACTTGTATCAAATTCTTTATTCAATAATCCATCTACACCAATATCATCTTGCCATGTACCAAGAATAGTTTCTGGAGAAATGTTGTATTGCATAATCAAATGTGGATATAGACTATTCAAGTCGAAACTAACTATCCACTTATGTCTACCTTTTTGTGGTGCCTTCACATAAGCACCTTCATAGGCTTCACCTTTACGTTCTCTAGTCTTTTGTGGAATTACAATCTTCTCTTTCAAAAGATGATTGTAAATAATACAATCCCACATTCTTGTCTGTGCAAACACATCTGTAAAATTACACTTTGACAAATATGCCAGAGAAATAATCATCTCTAACAGCTTCATCTTATTTTCAAGACGATCAACTAACATTACATCTTGAATATTGTATTCAATAAACTTTTGATAATCTGTTCTGTACAATTCGTGTAATGTGTTTACTTCAGAATAATCTAATTTATTCTCTCCCAATTCAACATGTGCAATATGATCTAATCTATAAGATTCTTGATTAGTATAAGTGAATTTCTTATAGGCATCCATGTAATCAATTTCAGACACACCGTATATTTCATACGTCTGCACTTCTCTACCACCCATACCAAAGATTTTTTGTTCTCTGACAAATCCCCACGGCGATAGTTTCTTAACCCATGCCTCACTTAAAATTTTACGAATTCGGTTAACCAAATATGGAGTATCAAATGTTTTAGTATTCCAACCAGTAATTACGTGAGGACAATTTTGTTGCCAATACATCACAAACTGTTCTAGTAATTGACGTTCATCTCCACATTTATTATATGTAATATTCTCTTGAGTATTATTAAAGTCAGAACATCCCCATACCTGAATATCATCATTTATTTTAATTGTAATTGCGGTAACTTCTTCATGAGCATTTTCTGGATGGGGGAACCCATGTTCTGAACCAACTTCAATATCAATAAACATCACTTTGATGTGATCAAAATTATAGTCTACTTGTTTAGGATATGTTTCGGCAATATAAGAATAATTGTAATTAGTATGACCGTAGATTTTCATATTTTCTACGCCTTCATACTTCTTCATTGATTCACGGGTTTCTTTGATTGTTCCCCATTGAACAGGACCTACCGGTTCGTCCTCAAGAGTACGCCAATCGGTTTTAGTTGTGGTGGGAATATATAAGGTAGGTTTAAATTCATGCCTGTCATCAAAAGGAACTCCATCTTCGATTCCTCTCTCAAAAATATAATTTCCGAGACATACTACATTAGTATAAAATTTAGACATTTATTTTTTTAGAATATCAGAGGTGGCGAGTTAATTTATCGTATTCACTGTTAATTTCATCTAATCTATTATAACACACTTTTACGTGTTTGTCAACCCATGTTGGTCTTGACAAAAAATCGCCAACAGTGAATAGAATTTGGAGATAAAATTTAATTCCAATTTCCTGTATTTTATGTAGAAACGAATCCATTTTTATTTAAAATAATTGAGATTTATAATAAGTCTAGTTGGTTGATCTGTACACGATGTTCCTGTATGGTTCATGTTGGCTGGAAAGGTTAGCAGTCTATTTGCAACACTTTCAACTCTTGTACCATCTTCAAATACAGTATATCCATTATTAGTATTCACATACAATATAGAAGTTGTCCAGTGTTTCCTCTTTTCTTCGGGTAATATATCCATATCAGAATGAAAGGGATTATCAACAATGTTCGGTAATCTCGTAAGCAAGTTAGCCCGAATTCTCCATATTGATACTGGTTGTAGTAATTCTAATAAGTGAGTTAAATGTTCCATATACACAGAACTTGGAGAATAATCGTCATAAAATGCATGAATAAACTGAAAATCGTCTAATTCATTTTCAATCGAATCTCCAATTTCGATTGGAGGACCTACATAGTATCTGTATCTAAAAAACCAAGGAAAGTTCTCAGCTGTCATGAATTTTTGTATCTTATCAAACTCATGTTGGTCTAAAAAATTATCTTCAATTCTAGGAGAGAAGTCCCGGCTTATATGAAGTTTTTCCATTTACTCTCAATGCTGTCATTGTTTTATTACGATTGCTCCCATCAAGTACATAAGAGCAATGAATCCATCCACTGTTTGGATCAACACCATCATAAAATTCTAAAATGAGTTGGTCAAATATTAAATTCTTTTCAATCCATTTTGCGAATTCTGGATTTGAAATTCGTGTTGATTCAAAGTCTGCTGCTTGACCATTACAATGTTGACTTGTTGCTGAGCCTCCTACTGCCTTATTCAATGCAGGAGAACGATATCCGCTATTGATACGAATAACTCCAAATTCTTCTCTTGCTGGTTGTAAGATAAAATTACAGAGATTGACTAAATTGATAACGTGTTCTCTTGATGCGTCATTTGATATACCCAAACGATCTGCGGTTGAACTTTTTATCATTTCTTGATACCCAAAGTTTTTTGTCAGGTGTCCGTTATAAGATGGTTTCTTAACTGCCATTATATTCTCCTAAGATTTATCTATATCAACTGATCCAGTAGTAGGATCATATTTAATTGTAAATGTCATTTCTATTGGTTTGATTGTTCCGTCTGCTTTGACGATAGGTAATTTGCCCTCTACAACAGCCACCAATGCATCTCTAG
>Ga0307985_10001702_pt1 | contig 12364 bp, 13 predicted proteins | sample EllFjometageno80_FD_203155 | JGI IMG/M metagenome (GOLD analysis project Ga0307985, IMG submission 203155) | Marine microbial communities from Ellis Fjord, Antarctic Ocean - #80 | ecosystem: Environmental > Aquatic > Marine > Unclassified | place: Southern Ocean | collected 2014-10-09 | reverse complement strand
TGACTTGCTACTCCGGTATGTCACCCTGCTATTTGGGTTCCCCACGGTTATTGGCCTGATTGCTGTCCTTGTTGCATGGATTCAGTGTTGTGCAGCCGACTTCAGCCTCACCTGCCTCCTCCTTCCCGCAAACTCCCCCCTCAATCAAGACTGGTGGTGGTGGTTCGTGAACTTCGTGTCCCCCGCTGCGATAACCGCCGCCATAATTGTCAGTGTCTCTATACAGACCAACGGTTTCACCACGAGAGCTGACGGGGTTCCTGTTGCAAGAAAGGTCACGAAGAGCAAGGAGATCAAGGTCAAGGCGAAGAAACCTAAATCTAAGAAGGAGTAGTTGCTAGGCCAAGCGCAAGACAACTTAAACTTATTTTACTGATGCTATTCGTCTCCTCCAACCTCCCCTCTCGACGCATTGCACAGAATCTCGCTCGTGAGTTTGTCAGTGATGCTCAGCAGGTACGGCAGCAGCAGCGCCGCGCCCGTCATGACGCTGCTAGCCATTCGCCTGCTCATCTCCACGTTTGGCACGACTTGGAACGGAAGGCTGAATGCGCGACCATCCAAACGCTCCAGGCAAATCATTTGCTGTAACAGCCAGTTGGGCACGTGGCTGTCCGAGTAAGTCAGCCTATCGAACGGGTGTCCGGGGGAAGAACGTGTTAGAGCACGAACAGAGCGAGTGTTGGGCAGGGGAGAGGGAAGGGGGGGGCGCCGCAGCAACGTTTGCGGCGTGTGTGTGCGACTCACCGGATGTTCATCTCGACTATGTCTTGATCCACGTCCCTCTCAATCGCGAGATTCAGCTTGCCGTAAGCGTGAATGTAAACTATGACTGTGACGATCGGCTGCAGGACTCCAGCGAACACCCACAGCGGGACGCACCGATCATCATACACCTCCTCCCCCTCCCCCTCTCCCTCGTCAACGCGAGCGAAGTTCGCGATGAATATGCCGCTTATCATTTGGATCATGTTGATGAACATGGGTGGCAAGTAGCTGCAGATGATGAAGTGCGAGCTATTCCCGGTCTGATGGCACTCGTGCAACAAGCTCTTAAACCTCGGCGTGATCCGGTGTATCATGTTGGGCGTCACAGTCCTGACATCCGCCTCCGCTCGCCGAACCTCGAACTCGCTCATCTTCTGGCCCATCCTAATGACGCACGCAGTCTGCGCCAACAACACCCACGATATGAACTTGGCCCACGTTCCCGCCAACAACAGCCCGCACAACACCCGCTCGCCATTCCTTCCCGCCCTAAACGCGCTGATCAAACTGGACCCGGCCATCGGTACTAAGCCCAGCAGAAAGTGAACGGTGAACGCTTCAATCAAGCACGACTTGATAGTCTGTTCCTTGAACGCTTTCAGACTCGATTTCGGATCAATCTTCCCCTTCCCCTGCGAGGGTGTCAGTTGTGTGAGAGAGCGTGCAGTTTGGAGGGGGGGGAGAGTGTGTGTGGCCTCGCCGGTCGTTTTGAGCGGTCCCTCTGAGCGGCTACTCACCCCCTCAGCCGCTAGCCTCAGCTGCGCCTGAGCGCACACGTCAAATCCCTTGCACCTCAGATAAGTGACAGCGCTGATCCCGGCGTCGGTCACATCCGCATCCTTCGCCAGCCCACTCCCGTCGTCGCTGAACGCCGTCTTGTAAGAGAAGAAGATGTTCTGAAGCATCATGCAGAACGCGGTGAAGAAGGAGGTTGCGGTGATCACGTCGGCCGATCCAGCATCAAGCATGTACGAGACGTAGAACACGAGCTCGCAGAAGCATGTGCAGACGAACAGAAACAACCAGTGCTTGGAGTAGCCGCGGATTTTCGCCACCTGGCAGAGGAAGGGGTGGATGTACGCGAGCTCTTGGAGATGAGTTTGTTCAGGGCATGTGCGACCCGCCGAGCCTTGCAGCGACTCCCAGCCGATGTGCATGAGGGAGGCGCGGTTGGGTCCGATCTCCATGTACTTGTGCGCAAGCAACAACACCTCGTCGCTCATGAGAATGTGCGCGTTCTCCAGGTGACGCATCGAGCGACGCACCGCCGCCAGCTGGAAGACCTCTCGCTTCTCCTTGCTGGTGATCGCGTGGAAACTCATCTTGCGCTGCCGATCCATCACGGAGTCCTCCATCCTGAAAGACTGGTTGGCGGTGGAGGTTGACGTGCCAGACAGGTCCTCAATGTTCACGAAATTTCCTGCAGCATCCAGCCCGAGATTGGACTCAAGCTTAGGCACGTTGGCCCTGCTTCCATCTCCATCGCTTTCGCCATCGCCGTCGTCGTCGTTCACACTCTGTCCATGGCTGGCCAGAGCTAAGTTTTCTGCTGTGAGTGGAGGGGGCATGGTTTGAGTTCCAGACATCAAATTCAATAGGCGCTGTCGGAACAGCAGCGAGCGCCGCTCGTCTTCTTCGATCAACTGAGCGATTGCCGCGTCCCTTGCTTGCCCGTCGCCCTTTGCTTGCCCGTCGTCCCTTGCTTGCCCCTCGTCCTTCGCTTGCCCGTCGCCCTTTGCTTGCCCGTCGTCCTTTGCTTGCCCGTCGTCCTTTGCTTGCCCGTCGTCCCGTGCTTGCCCATTGTCTTCTTTGGAATTTGATAAGGAGATCGTACTGGTACCAAAGGGGGTGTTGGCGGCACGCTCCCAGACTGATGGCTGGCTCTGGCTCGATGCGGGGGGCAGCAGGGATGAAGCGGAGAGGGCTGTGTCGGCGGGTGAGATTCTGGCGTCCATAGAGGCCTGTTCTGATTGTATCGCCGTTGTGGAGATCGAACAAGGCCTCAACGCGCAAGATGGTGGAAAACCCGGGCTGGAAAATCCTAACTCTGCAACTCCACGACGGCCCGAGAACGAGAAGGACGCCAGAGAGCAGGAGACACACGAGGACATCGCTGTTGGACTCAAGCTAGCCTAACTCAGACTATTACGGGGACACTGGGTGAACTTTGCCATCGTGCAACAACATCGCCGCGCTGCTCCCTTGCCTCCTCTCTTTTTAATCGCCGTGAGCTTCACTTGATCTTGGTCTTCAGTCTTCAGGTATAACATCTTCTGGACACTTGGTAACCCATGCTCCGTGAACCAATAATCAGGCCTCTCATCGACCCACCGGAACCGGTTCGCCTGCATCCACTCCTTCACATCCTCCCGTATCTACGCCCACCACATCTTCTTGTTGAACCCGACACTTCCGATTTCTGCTCGTCATCTACCCCCTTAACAAAGAAGTCCATGACCCGTTGTTTACCCGTCGCCGTTGCGAAAAATGTCCCTCTGTAGTCCTTCTTCATCAGCAGCAAGAACACCCCAAACACAGCTACCCAAGCACTGCTCAAAGACCCGACCAATGCCCACGCCATCTGGTCTCCATCCCCGACCCACACACTCACGAAGCTCGCCGCTAAAGCCAGGAACATGTTCACCTTCCAGAACAAACCGCCTAGCTCTTGCGGTCCTCTGAACTGAATCAACCCCGTGAAATCAGTAACGGTCTTTATCGACACTCTCATCAACAAGCTCACGAACAGACCCAACGTGCCGTCTACTGGCAACCAGTAATGGAAGTCCCCCCTCGCCACTTTCTACAGCAATCACAGCGCCATGTCCGTGACCATATACGTCACGAAGTACCACTTGTTCACGAGAATGAGCATGCCCGCACTGAAGCTCCGAATGAGCAACATCAGAGCACTGTTTATGAGCATGCAACCGAAGCTCACTGTCCGACTTCCTCTGTCGGGAATGTAGCCGTAAAAGTCGGGATGGCTCTTCCTCTGCTGAGGGTCCACGTCGTACGGTAGTCGAACCTTGACACTCACGCTGCACAGCTGACTCTTGACGTCGCCCGCCAGCCGCAGCTTGTTCTCGACCACCCTCACCATCATGGGCTGGAAGAACGCGTACCTGCGATTGTGAGTAAATGGCGCAATCGAAGGTCACTGGTGTTGGGTGTAAAAGGGGACGTGCGCAGGCCAGCATCCCGGCTAGAATCGCTGCTTGAGGGCCATGTTACGACTTTTATCCTTACAGTGGGCAATCCTGGCTCTCTCACCTCTCTCTCACTCCCCCATCTTTCCCCCTGCTATCCATGCATCTAAAGCGCCTTGACGCACTTCTCAATCCTGCCCAAGCACTCGTCCATCTCCCCCTCCGTGATGGTAAGCGGCGGCGCGAACCTGATGATGTTCCCGTGCGTGGGCTTCGCCAGCAACCCCTCCTTGCTCATGTTCACGCACAGATCCCAAGCGAGTCCGTCCTCGCTCCCCTTCCCCTTGTCGTCAATCACAATCGCGTTAAGCAGCCCCCGACCCCTCACCAACTCCACACAACTGCTCCCCTCCAACGACCTCAACCCCTTCCTCATCTGCTCTCCCCTCTTGAGTGAGTTCTCCACCAACCCCTCGTCAGTAATCACCTCCAAAGCCGCCGTCGCAACTGCGCACGCGATCGGATTGCCCCCGTAAGTGCTCCCGTGCTCCCCGGGCTTGATGCAAAGCATCACCTCGTGGCTCGCGAGGACCGCGCTGACGGGGTACACGCCACCAGACAAAGCCTTGCCGAGGATGACGATGTCGGGGCGGTCCTCCTTAGCAGTGCAGTCGAAGTCGGACGCGAGCATCGTGCCGCAGCGAGCGACACCGGTCTGAGTGGGTGGGTGAGAAAGGGTGATCGGCCACACACACCGTGCGAACAAGGGGGGCACACACACTGTGTGAATCAGGGGGGAGGTTTTGCAGGGCCGGTCGTTCGTTCTTGAACTATGAAGAGCTTATGTGTGCGTGTGCGTGTGCGTGCGTGCGTGTTTGTGCGTGTGTGCCTCCGTATACCTCAGCGCCGCTGCTTACCTGCACCTCGTCGCAGATGAGGAGCACGTTGTACTTCTTGCAGACGGCCTTAGCCTGCTTGAGGTAGCCGTCGAAGGGGACGACGACGCCGGCCTCGCCCTGGATGGGCTCGACCATGAAGGCGCAGATCTCGTCGGGGTTGGCGGCGAGGGCGGTCTCGAGAGCGTCAATGTCGCCGAACGGAATGTTGCTGAACCCGGGCATGAAAGGGCCGAATCTGTCGGTGGAGCTAGTGTCGTCACTGCTGCTGATGGCGCTCATAGTCCTCCCCCAGAAGTTCCCGTTCGCGAACAGAACCTTCGCCTTGTTCTCCTCAATGCCCTTCACGTCATACCCCCACCTCCTCGCGAGCTTAATCGCAGTCTCGCCGCCCTCGACGCCAGTGTTCATGGGCAGGACACGGTCGTAGCCGAAGAACTCCGTCACGAACTTGCTGTACTCGCCGAGCTTGTCGTTGTGGAAAGCGCGGGACGTCAAAGTGAGCGTGCTCGCTTGGTCGGTGAGCGCCTTGATGATTTTGGGGTGGCAGTGGCCCTGATTGACGGCGGAGTAGGCGGAGAGGAAGTCGTAGTATTCCTTGCCGTCCACGCCGTAGAGCTTGGTGCCGAGGCCACGGTTCAGGACCACTGGGAGCGGGTGGTAGTTGTGGCACCCATGAGCATCTTCAAGGGCAATGTCGGCATGGCCCTGCCATAATTAAGATTGTGTAAGGAATTGTGTGAACAAAGTGTGCGTGTGTATGTGTGTGTGTGTGTGTGTGTGTGTGTGTGTGTGTGTGTGTGTGTGTGTGTGTGTGTGTGTGTGTGAGTGTGAGTCTGTGTGTGTGAGTCTGTGTCTGGTACATCTGTGCAAACAGTGCCCGTCCGGGTGTCAGTTCAGATGAGCTGCAAGGACCGGCCAGGTCGCACTCGTACGGTCGCGGGCCAGGCCACCTGGCCCAGGGGTGTCCTCCAGCTCTTGAGTTAACATCTCCGGGCTCCAGCAGTGTCGATTGATGATGCATGGGGGGGAACGTACGGGGATTGAAGTGTCGGCGACGGCGGCGAACCCGCGAGCGGTGCTTCGTGCTACGAGGCGGGCGGAGTGGGCGGATCGTGTCAACATTGAAGGCGGCGGCGGGTGGAAAGTGAAAGGGGAAAGTGCCACAGCTTGACATATATAAAGTTGATGAGCTTTTGAGCTTTTGAGCTTTTGAGCTTTGAGCTTTTGAGCTTTTGAGCTTTTGAGCTTTTGAGCTTTTGAGCTTTTGAGCTTTTGAGCTTTTGAGCTTTTGAGCTTTTGACACGCAATGCCAAAGCAGCAAGGGAGGCGCCATGCAAACGTTGAGATATTTGTCGAGTAACCAGAAATTTAATGGCGCAACATTGTCTCAATCACACAATGGCCAATAGCGGCGCATATCCAGTCCTTACGTCTTAGACAACCGATCGCGAGGATAGCTCTTGCACCACTAGGGACAGTATCTTTAAACGTTGGCATCAAGCGGCATCACGCACCAGCTGGCACGCTCCAGCTGGCACGCACTGGCCTGTAGGTTTTGCGCTTAAGAATCGTCGTAAAAAACCCTAATTTGGGCATTAAACCTGCCTGTATGGCTTTGCGATGCTACGCACCATTAGGCTCGTCGTTATTTTATTCACGAGTGCACCCCTCCCAGCTGTCTTCTCACGACCCCGCCCCGCCGGTGAAAGGAACCCCCTTTGTTCAACTCATTCATTGTGCCCGGAATAATGAACCCGTACTCAAGGGGTTGCTTGCTGCGGCCGTGGAAACTCTCCAGAGTGTTGGTGGAACTGCCCTGAGCGCTTGAGGGCGAGGGGGGGGGCTGTTTCTGAACCCGTCTCGGGGGAAGCTGCTTCTAATGACTACCTTATGCTGAGCTGCCCACAGCTGCCCACCACTGCCCACTCTTTCTCCTCGTTCACTCCATCCATTCATCTCCAGCTTTCAAAAGGCGCCGCCCTTTGTTCGCACGGTCACCCTTGTTCACACACCCATGTGGCTCACCCCCTCCATCCAGACCTCCCCTCGTCCTCCCCCAGACCTCCACCTCCCCCAGCCCACCTCCTCTCCCAGATCATGGGCAAATACACCGTCTCCCTCCCCGCTCGGTCCGACGAGTCCGTCCCTCTGCCCCTCGGCTGCACCAACGCCTCCGGTACCCCCGTCGCGCTCCAGACCGGCGAGAAGGCCCTCGCCGCCGCGAAAATGCTCGCCGCCAAGAAGCAGAAGAAGGCAATGGAGGTGGCAATGTCCCCCGGGAAAGCCCTCGGAATGACCGCTTTCATGATGTACATGTCGGGGTCGCAGCTGAACATCTTCACGATCACCACAGTCTCCGGCGCGCTCCTCAATCCCATCCGCGGATTGTTCGCCATGAACGCCACGTTCCGCAACTTTGAGGATCCCGACGGCCACACCAGTCTCCTCCAGCCCAAGCTAGTGTTCGTCGGCATGCAGTTGGTCGCGCTGGCCGTCGGGCTGTACAAGATGAGCACCATGGGGCTGCTGCCGACGACTGCTGCGGACTTCATGGACAGCATTCAGTTCAAGGAGAACGTTGAGAGTGTTGGACAGCCGATATAATTAGTGCAGACGCGGAATCTGTCTTTGCAACAACTTTTCTGTTTTATCAAGCAGAGATATCCGCGCGCTCTGAGCCGGCCGTTTGTTCCGACCACCTCCTTTCTTCCGACCGCCCCCCTTGTTCACACCCACCCCTTCTCCGCCAGCGCCTCCAAAATATCGCCCTTCTTCGCGACGCCCAGCGCGCCGACCGCCCCGATCAGCGCCGGCATCACGAATCCGATCCGTCCCTCGTCGCTGACCGTGGACGTGGCAATGAGCGCCGCCATGCCGGCGAGCGACGCCCAGATAGTTTCGTGAGTATCCAGCAGTCCCACCACCGAGCCGAGCAGCACCCCGTACGCCAGGACAAACGCGACGACGCTCGTCGTGACAAAGAACGCCATCGTCGCCCAACTCATCGGTTCGGCGCCGTCGAACTTGGCCCTGCGCGAACCAGACAAATTCAACTGCCAGCTGCCCGCCCCACTACGCATCTCCTTCATTGGCTTGAACACGGCCAAGGGGTTGAAGACCAACTTGTGGTGCGCTCGCTTCGCGAAAACAGCGTTCTTGACTGTAGCCATTTTTTGAAAGTGCTGGGAGTTCAGCTTGAGCGGATTGAAGGTCTGCGGCTGCCCCGCGAGGCCGAAGTAGTCCAAGCGCTCCGTCTCGGGAACGTACGTGCCGAACATCTTGTCCCAGATGATGAACACACCTGCATAGTTGCAGTTGCCAGGGGGCTTGTGGTGCATTCTGTGCGCGGCGGGCGTGGAAAAGAAGATCTCAATGGGCCCGAGACGCCCGACCATCTCCGTGTGGACCCAAAACTGGTACAGCGTGTTGCACTGACTGTGAGCCGCGAAGGCCGCGGGCGGGAAGCCGAGGAGAGCGAGGGGAAGGTAGAAGGGCCATGACGTGAAATTCTGCCCCACGCCCTGGCGAAGGGCGCAGGCGAGGTTGTAGTCCTCGCCCGAATGGTGCACGGAATGACCCAGGGCCCAGAGGAGGTGGTACTCGTGCACGATGCGGTGAAACCAGTAGTAGGCACAGTCGTAGCTCAGCATGAGGAGCGCGAAATAGATGTACTTGTGCTCATACATATCGATCTCGAAGATGCGGAAGTGCTCAAACACATAGGAGTAGGTAACAGTGGCACATTTGAGGCCCAGCAAGTCCAGGCACAGTTGTGACGCTTGCTGCACGGCGCCGAGCGACAGGGAGCAGATCCAGTCGTTGAATCTGTACGAGGGAGAGTGAGGCTTCTCCTTGTCGTGCATGAATAGGCGAAGAACCTTCATCCCAACAAGCTCGACTGCCATGAGGAAGAAGAACCTAGGGGGGGGTTAGTCACAGTTAGGGGGAAGGAAGAAGTAGAAGAAGCAAAGTTCAATCGTGAGGGGGAGTAGACACAGCAACATAAAGTGTGGTATCCCCCCCCCCCCGGTTCGCCAACAAAAAATCACCTCCTTACATAGGGATGCCATCGACGATTATGTTGGGGATGGCCTCGTCCTTGTTAAGCGTAAGAGCATCGATTCCAGGCATGTAGAACATGAGCCCGAGGCGTCTGAGAAACTCGTTTAGGATAGCCTGGCTGTCCATTCTTCGAGGCAATATAGGAATCTCTCCTTCAGAGGGCACTTCAGAGCCTGCACTTCAGAGGGCAGTTTGAAGATGATTTTGATGATGCTGGTCATCATGTCACCATGGCCTGGGCAAGACCATGACAACAACAACTTATTTCCTGACTACCGTCGCATGCATTCTTCTCGTCGTCCACTTCTCGCTCGTAACTTATTCGCTATTCAATTTGTGGTCAACATCGGTTTTAGTTGTTCCCGGGATCGGCAAACTTGTCCTCATGGAGGGAACATTCTGGTCAAATGTAAAAGACTTCCAGAAGAGCGACGCCGGTGCTCTATCAATTCTTCTCGTCTTGACCGGCGTCGGTCAGCCACTTCTAAAGTCCCTCCTCTACCCTCTCTTCCTCCTCCCCGCACAAACTCGGAAGAGTTTTTTTCCTTACATGACAGATGTGCCGATGCGGAAACTGCTCAGCCACGAGGAGTTCCACAGCAAGCACGTTATCGCGGCTGCGTGCGTGGGTATCGTCATGCTGTCCGCGGTCACGCTGTAGTTTCGTCTCGCCAACCTTGAGGCTGACGCCATCACTGAGACTCACTCTGGGACAGGTAAGCTCGACCACAGTGTTGCAGTTACTGGTACTACTACGTAACGAACTGCGACACGCACATGAACGTTTGGCGTTCCACGCACGAGTGCGAGCAAAGGGCGGCGCTGTTTGCTGAGATTTGTGTTTGAGCGAGCGAACGAATGGGGCGCTTTTGCCCGACGTTCTTTGCCGGTCGCTCTGTTGCGCGCGTTTTGGGACTGTCGCCTTCGCCGTTCGCTCCTCACCGGCCCCTCCTAGTCCTTTGAGGCGACAAGCGCTTTGCACAGCGCCCAACGAGCTCTATCTATCACTGCCACACTTTAACAGTCACACACGCAGTCGCTTACATGCTCGGCGGCGTCGCAAGCGCCTGTGCTCTGGTTATCATCCGCTGGTTGTGGGAGGACGACGGCCTTCCCGCCTCGTCTCCCGCCTCATCATCCCCCGCCACCGATTCATTGCTCCCCGCTCCCACTTCTCCCCCCTACACTTCCCCGCGCTGGAAAGAGTATAGCATCCACCTCTCCGCCTTCGTCACGCTCCTGCTACTTCCGCTCACCTCGGTCAATCCGTTGGTTTCTTTCACGTACAAGGGCGCCGAGTCGTTCTTCATGGAGGGCAGCCACACGCGCTACGTGTACTACCACCAGCTGGGCTTGGATCTGTTCAACGACACGCCCGAGTACTCTTACGCAGTCATTGACTCCTTTCTCTACTTCGCCGGCATGTACTTCGCTCCAATCTGCACGCTATTCTCGTGCCACGCCTTCGTGTACTTGCCTCACCTGATCTCGCAGCGCACGAGCCTCCGCGTGCTCCGCACGTTCACGCCGCTTTCAATGGTCAGTCCGCTTTTCATAGCACTGCTGTTCGCGGCGCCGAGCATGGAGTTGTTCTCGACGTGGATCTTCGACGGGACGAAACTATGCGAGAAAGGAGGCGTGCTATACAACGGCTGCCTGGTGATCTCAGGAAAGCTGGAGATTGGGGGGTGGGTGATGGGAGCACAGGCAATTGCGACAAACTGGTTCGTCTACCAGAGTATAAACGAGTACGAACAGAAGATGAAGATCGCCAACGCTTAGAGAAAGAAATTAAAGAAAGAACGCGAAACTTACTAGCAGGAGTGGTGCGTGGCGCAACTGACTAAAGATGTAAGCGAGAAGCGCCACAAGAACGGTTAAGAACGCGCTGTTTGCGAGCGAGTCGCGCCGAAAGACCAGCACTGAACGTTTTGGGCAGCGCGTGTGCCGCGTCGAATCGAATTCGAGAGGCTGGTGGGTGGGTGCTGACTGTACCGGGAAAGGACTCGTCTCTCTCTTCTCGCTGCTTGCTCGGGCCATAAATTGTAGCAGACGAGTCAAAAGCAGACGCAGCTACGGCTGCTATCCTCGCCGACAAGCAGACTGGGACTGGTATGAGGCCTTGGGCAAGCTTCACGCCCGCTGGGCGGCAACGAAGAGTACTACTGCGTATCCACGTGGAGGATCATGGGCCTGATGGCAATGCCTGCCTTCATGAGCAAGACGGATCAAATCAATAACTTGTTTGCAAGGTTGCCACGAGGACAGTGTGTGGGTTACGCGGTTCAGGTGAGGCTCGCGCGGCCCAATTGGACCTCCCCCGGTTTCGTCGCGGAGACGCTGACCTTCTGGCACGACCCCATGTATTCCAAGGAGTTCTTCAAATCCGACTTTCACAAAGAAGGAATGAAAGCGCTGCGCGGGCGGGTGGAGTTCCGAGCCCACCGAGTCTGGGTGTAAGGTTCGACTGTGCCGCAAGCTGGCGACGCTGGCAGCTCATCAACGTTTTGAACTGTTGTAAAGACGGGCGAGCCGTTTCGCAACGTCGCTGGCTAGAGTTTATTTAGTTCTGGTTCAACTACTACTACATTTTGTACTTCTCCTCTTCAAAGAGCAATAATCTTAATCTTCTCGCAGACTTCCTTCAGCTTGCGGTTGAAGTCGTCAAAGTTTTTCGCCACGATTCCTTTACCGACGGAAGCGGGGAGGCAAACCAAAAGTGAGCTTGGTCCTGCTACCCGTGCTCGAACGTGTAAATGCAGCCGATCGAGCCGGTCCACTCCAAGGCGTATACGAAATCGGTGTGACCGGCTTTGGTGAAGGTTGCTTTGAAGTGAGCAGGAGCACCCAAGATATATATATATCGGCGTTGCAGACGGCTTCGGGAGTAGGGTGGGCAGCAAGCAATATGTCAATATGTAGCGCTCCTTCTTGGCGGTGTCTGTGACGACTGTGGCAAGCTTCTCCGCCGATTTCAAGAACAAAAGTTTCACACATGGTTATTATTGGCATCGTAGTTCATAGCTTGTGGAGTGTCCTTGTCGAGCGTCGCGGCGAATCTACGTCTCGCTTCCTTCGCCGTCGTGTTTGCGGCCCCTCGCACAGTTCTGAACGCGATGGCGCCGCGCTGGTGCGAGAGGGACAGGACGCCGATGATCAGATACGACGCGAAGGCGATAGCGTAGGTTGAGAGCTGCGTGTAGACTCCGACGCAGGAGGCGGCGATGTAGAAGAAGGAGGCCACGGCGTAAGAGAGGGCCGCTGGAATGCAACTGAGGAAACGGGGGGCGGGGAGGGAAAGAGCGGAACGCGACGAGGAGAAGCCGATGCGGGCGAGCTTTAAGAGGAGGCTCATGAGGAGCTCCATTCCGAAGACGAAGGTAATGGTAAAAAGAGTGAAGGAGGAGCCAAAGATGAGTTCAATCAGGCCGCTGGATTGGGGCTCAATGGGTTCATGGGTTGGGGGGGGGGATGAACAGGGCATCG
>Ga0307985_10001701_pt1 | contig 12365 bp, 11 predicted proteins | sample EllFjometageno80_FD_203155 | JGI IMG/M metagenome (GOLD analysis project Ga0307985, IMG submission 203155) | Marine microbial communities from Ellis Fjord, Antarctic Ocean - #80 | ecosystem: Environmental > Aquatic > Marine > Unclassified | place: Southern Ocean | collected 2014-10-09 | reverse complement strand
GCACACCCTTGAGCTCTGCTTGCCTCTGCGTCGATACGTTGGTCATGGCTTTCTTCATCACCTCGAGCTCTTCCTCGGAGTGCTTCTTCTTGCGGAGATCCTCTTGGAGGTTCTCGTTCTGAAGCATTGCAGGTGGGGGTATGGGAGGGGGGGGTGTAGAGGGCGCAGTTATTGGTACAGTTGTTGGTGTTGTTGGTACAGCAAGGGGAGGTTGAGCAGATTGATGGATTGTGGGAGAAGGGCCAGGGGTGGTAGGAGGTGCAGGAGGTTAGTAGGTCGGTTGGAGGGTGTTCTAGGAGTGAAGGAGTGTCACAGAAGAGAGAGAGATTGTTGCACAGGGTGCTACAGGAGGTGCCTGGTTCGGCGGCGAGGTGCCATGTGACCGATGGTGTCGCGAGGGGTATGATGATGAGAGCGACAAGGAGCGCTAGTCAGTTTATTCGGGGCATTTTGGGAGGGAGGGGGGGGAAGAAATAGGTAACAGCGGGGGATGACCGGACTTGAGATTTGGGGGGTCGATTTCTGGAGAGCGAATTTTGAGGTACTAAGGGTACTTTGGGGTACTCGTGGTTGTGATCGAAGGGTTGCCAGTAGGGTGCACGTCGCGATTTATGGCGGTGTCTTAGTCTCATCTATATTCTCATGCTGTCGCCGTCCCTGAATTTTGTGAGTTTTCATTTCTCATCTTTACAGCTGAACTGGTGTACCAGCAGGTACAACAATTACTACGCGGACAGAGGTAAAAAACTAACTTGCCCTAACTTACTGGGACCACTGCCTGCATCTCCGCATCTCCGCCCTTCACCAGCACTAACCTCTTCGTGCTCGCCTCCCTAACCGACGCTCGCACGTGTTTCATCGCCGCGTTGACGCTCCCCGTCGCTTCCCCCTCCCCCACCTCTACACCCATCTTCTTCATCGCCTCTTCCAAATCCCTCTTCTTGATCAGCAGCTCGCTCTTCGTCGACCACAAACTGCTCTTCTTCCCAATCAGAGCTAAACTCACACTGAAGCTCAAGAACGCGAAGGTAAAGCTAATACCCGCCTTGCGCCCTCTCACAATGCTAATCGCGTTCAACAGTATGGACGGCGCGTCCTCCGTGATCATGCCACCGATCCCCAGCTCCACCACGGCCAAGTCCAAGATGAGCGTCTCGTGCTTAATCTTGAGCGAGTCCTCATCCACATTCAGGTCGTCGAGCTCGTACGACTCCAGCCACTTCTTGATCTCAACCGCCGTCCCCTCCATCATCGCGTTGTAACCCTGCTTGATCTGCCCGCGGCGGGTGAGCGCGTAAATGCCAACGAACACGCTGAAAAAGCCCAAGACGAGGTACGGGACGGACAGCCAGAGAGTGTCGTCGGAGCCCCCAGATATGATCTTCAAGGCCCCATTGAACACGCCGTTGACGAGGTCGGACACAACGTCGACGAGCTCGATCGTAAGGAACACGTTCTGGTTGCGAATCTTGACGCTCAGGATTTCCTTGAGCTTCTCGCTCACGCTCACAGTGGGCTCGTCGGGGCGCACAATCCGATTGGCGGCGTACTTCCTGTAGACGCAGAGAATCACGACGAGCAGCACGCAGACGCCTGCGACTGCACCGGCGATCAAAGACCAGGGGGTCTCGGAGGGCGGCGTCACCTTGATGATGACCGGCGAGTCCTTGATCTCTTCGCCGTCAAGCGTAAAGCTCAATACGATGTCCCCTTCGAAGCCAGCCTCGATGATATGCCAGTAATTGAACGCGGGCGCGACGAGCGGGATGTCGTCGCCGCCGTCGATGCTAACTCGGTAGCCCGCAGCGCTCGCCAGCGCGTTGCTGTACTGATCGGAGGGGAACACGCGGAGATCTTGGGAGATGTCCTTCGAGCTTTCGAGCTCCACGTCCCCGGCGATGTTGTGTGTGGAGGAGGGCGCGTCGGGCGCTCCTGCGCTGACTTGGAAGAAGAACGGCGAGTTCTTTACGGGGGTGTTGGTTGGGGTGTGCATCACGGCCAGTCTGTAGGAGCCTGCGACGGTCATGGTCTTGGAGAAGAAGGAAATTACGTTGCCGGAAGGCTTGCCGTTGAGGAGGCAGAGGAAGGTGTCCTCGGGGTGGGTGGTGGGGTTGTTGTAGGAATCGAAGCTCGAGAAAGAGGCACTAAAGTTGGAGCCGGCGGGCACGACGCTGGTGAGGGCGGTGAGGGTCTTCGAGGGGTTGGTCGGGGCGGCGAGGACGAGAACCGAGAACGGCATATCGGCGAGGGTTTGGGACAAGCGCGTGGATTTGCTGATTGTGATCGACCAGTTGCCGAGGCTAGTTAGGAGAATGGATGCTGCTAGAGAATCGTGTGGGAAGGCGGAGGGGTCGTAGGCGACTGTTCCAGTGATGGCTGGGAATCCCGGCGTAGTCGCAGTGATGACGAAGTTGTCTTTCTCGGCGTCGATTGGGTGGTCGTGGGGAAGGATCTGGGAGAGGGAGTCGCGGAGCGTGATCGGAATGAGCACAATTTCGCCAGCTGAGACGATGTTGTTACGAGGACGCGCAGTGGAGAGCGCAACGTGCAGCCCCGGCTTGATGCCAATGCCCTCCGGCAGTCCCAGACCGAGGTTGGGAAGTCTGCCGATGTAAGTTGCGTCGAAATCGAAGACGTGGATGCCCCAAGCTCCTGGCATTTGATCGCCGACAAACACGAGTTCCTTCAATTCATCGACAACGACTGAATGTGGGTCCCAGTTAAGGCCGTTGGGCCAGAAGGCGAAGAGCGTACAGGGATCTGAGTTGAAGCTGTTGAAGTTGACCGTTTCCGCGAGCTCGTAAGGGCACTCCCAAACTTTGTCCGAATTACCGGAGTCAACCACCAAGATGGCGTCGTGTGCAGGAAACAGAGCGAGCGAGGTTATCCCCGAAGCACCTGTGATCAGATGTGCATCGCGTGCTGCGCGATCGCAGTCTGTGTTGGGGACGCACCGCCGGTAGACATTGCTGTTGTCATATATTCCGTTGTCATCTATTCCGGGGATATAGCCTGCAGTTATCATCTCGTTCCTGTTCTTGCCGAGGATAAGACTTTTTAGACGTACATTGGGGTTAGTGGGCACTGTCCTGGAAGGAATGTCAAAGTGTTCCGCTGGGACGTCGGCGTGCAAATAATCAGCGAAAGTCGGCTGAACTTCGAAGAAGTACACGTTGCCTTCCTCGTCTTCGTTGACTAACGCGACCTCGTTGCGTTCCGGGAAATAGACAGTCCCCTGCGCCCAGAGGCTTATGATATCAATGACCTTAGCAGTAAGACCCCGTTCAAAGTCCAGCAATCTGTGTTGCGGTGTTAGTAATGCTGGCGTGTGTGTGTGTGTGTGTGTGTGTGTGTGTGTGTGTGTGTGTGTGTGTACCTTAGTTGAGAAGAAAACTCGGACCGTAGAAAATCGTACAGCACCTGCGTTGGGCTGACGAAGTTCACATTGGTAGGCTGAAAGGCTTCGAAGCCGCCGTCAGGTCCTCCAAACTGGTTCGTTACACTCCGCCAAGAAGAATGGAAGTTCGACCACGCTTTGATACCATGCCCAAACACGTCTGCCACAAAGAGCGGACTTTGGACCGTGAAGCACTGCTCGACGTTGCGTGCGGCGGCTGCCGACCAGTGCAGTTCGGGGCACGGATGGCACTTGCCGTTCGGGCCGACGCCGGACGCGTTGTACGACCCGGGGTTGCACGGCGTGAGCAGGGGGGGGGGAGGGCAGGATGATATTTGGAGCTCGGCGACGGCCACGAGAGTTTCTGTTGGGGAGGCGAGGGTTGGGAAGGTTATTTTGTAGTAGAGGTAGGCGGGGGTGGCCGTGGGTGGGTGCAAGGGTATGCTTTGTTGGACGAAGACGTTCTCGAACAGCGGTATCTCGCCCTCGGCGATTGTAGTGAAGGGGCCGTCGGGAGAGTCGGCGCCGGCGATTTCGTAGGACGTGGGGTCGCGGCCAGGAACGTTGGCGGAGCCGAGGATGAGGGTGCCGAGAGGGAAGAGGGAGGGAAGGGGGCCGACGAGAAGACCGGGGGGGGAGGAGGGAGAGAAGGTGTTTGTGTACCTACCGCATTCATGTGTGAGCCACACACAAGTCACACATGTGTGAATAAAGGGACCATACAGGTATGAACCACACACATGTGTAAACAGAGAGACTCATCATGAGTGAACAAAGGGACCACACACATGTGTGAACGAACAAAAGGACCGAACGCACGTACTTGGTCCATATCTTTCCGTCCAAAGCGGCTGCTGGTGGATCGGATGCCGGCCAGGCGTCGTTGGGGAAGCCAGTTATGGTGCTGGACGGATCGAGAAGGTTGCGGGGGGTGCATGTATCGGTGGAGATTGGCGTGCATGGACAGATACGTGTGTGTTGCGGTGATTCAGCATTGCAGGTGGGGGGATGGGAGGGGGGGGTGTAGAGGGCGCAGTTATTGGTACAGTTATTGATGTTGTTGGTACAGCAAGGGGGGGTTGAGCAGATTGATGGATTGTGGGAGGATGGCCAGGGATGGTAGGAGGTGCAGGAGGTTAGTAGGTCGGTTGGAGGGTGTTCTAGGAGTGAAGGAGTGTCGCAGAAGAGAGAGAGATTGTTGCACAGGGTGCTACAGGAGGTGCCTGGTTCGGCGGCGAGGTGCCATGTGATTGGGGAGACGATAAGAGGGGTGATCGCGACGAGTAAAAGAATGACTCTGGCGCGCGTCATCGTGCCACGAGGGCCAGAGATCTTACAGTGAAGCACTTAAGTCAGACTCCTTACTTCTTTTGTCAAGGAGAGGGTCTGACTTTGAAATAGGTGTTCTCGCAGCAAATCGTATCAATATCGCAAAAAATTAAATAGACGCGGTTCCGGCTATTTATCGTGAGATAGTGGGGAGGGTGGTGGGGGGGGCACGGCTTCTCAATCCTGATACATCCAGTTAATGTTTTGGGGGGTAACTCGAGGTAGACGCGAGATGCGACCGTCAGCTCCAATAGCTTGCCCATAGCAGCCGCTGTGGCCGTGGCTAAACCTTGTTTGGAAAAATAACAGTGAAGAATGGCCATCTGAAAGTCAGACGCTCTCGTCGTTACAAACCATCCCTGGGATGGTTGGGGATAGAATATATACTACTACGCAGAGTTCCCGGCACCTGGGCGCAGTACACATACTACCCCCTACCAACTCCTCCTTGCTCTACCGTCCCTCCCCCCTCTCCCCTTCCCCCCTCCCCCCCCTCTCTAAATTTACTCAACAATGAGCTCTCCAACTAGCTCCCCAACTAGCTCCCCAACTCCACTGCCTACCTCGCATACCGAACCCACTCAGAAGATCTCAACCAGTGTCCACACCGACATAGCATCCATCCACGCCCTCATCCTCGCCGACCTCCCCGTACTCCTCAAAGCCTCTTCCAGATGCCACTCCTCAGACACGTCAACAACCCCCCCTTCTTCTACCACTCGGCACTCGTTCACCTGCGACGTTGTTACTGGTAACTCGAAGAGCGGCAAGCCGATCAAGCAACCTTTTATGTTCGACCTGCTTCTCGACTCAAACCCCAGCAACACTGAGATCATGATCACCACGGTGAGCGATCTGCATCACCAAGACCTTGAGAAGCTTCGACTCGAACTGCACGAGATCTGCTACCAGCTAGATGATGCTGTCGAGACCGAAATTGACACCCAGCACCTCGAGGAGAAAATCGCGATACTCCGTGAAAATTTAGAGTCAATGGACGAAAGACATGGCGCCGTGACTGGCGACGCACACGCTATTACTGGTACCAAATTGCCCGTCACCGGGTTCATCACACTCGCCCCCGCCCCCCACGGCACCACAAAACTCACGCTCTCTGTGTCCTCAACCACGTCTACTGCAGGTGAGTCGTATCGCGCATTAATCCTGTCTGATCCCATGTGTCCCTTAACGTCGCAGGCGCGAAAAACCGGCTTAGCGAGCGCTGTTTGTGAGCGAGTTGCGAGGAATGGCTGACGCAGAGCCCCCCCCGTGCGTGCAAAGCTCTAAAGTTGCGCGAGAACGCGCGGTTCGCCGGCGCGTTGCGCTGAACGGGCAATTGAGAACGCGCTTTGAAGTGCCGCATGCCTGCACGTACCGCTTTGAGCGAACTCGTCTCACCAAACGACAGGCGACGAGCTCTCTGATTGCGCCACGCACACTTTATGAACAAAGAAGGTTCGCCGGCTCAAAAGTGCTCTTCAAAGCAAGAACGCAGCCTCAATGCGCTGTCAAGTACCCCAGTACCCCATTCCTAACCCCCCCACAGGCCTCTCCCACCTACTCTCCCTCGCGCCCGTCCTGCACAAACGCTTTGCCCGGTACGACGAATACGACGAAGCTTGCTACATTGCCTTCGAGGAACAACTCAAAGCCCCCCCGCCCATCCAACCCCACGAAGACGAGCTCATCACCGCATCAAGCACCGACACGGGCGACTGGAAGCGCATCTCTGGCACTGTCCGCGAGTCCGTATCATACTTCCACAAAACTACCAACAACGCAACCTGGGGCAAGGCGGTCGCCACGATTGACGCGCCCGCGTCCCGAGTCTTCGCCCATCGCTTCTGCATCGACGACTACGATTCCGTCCAAAACCACACCGCAAAGGAAGGCCCGAACGCCCTCCGCATAGCCGCGGCAATCCCCAACTCCCACTCAATTCTCCTCGTCAACGTCGTCAAGTTCGGCCTGGCTATTTCCGACCGCGTGTTCTCCACCGCCTTTTGTTGGCGCGAAGAAGCCGATGGGTCCTTCATTCTCGCATTCGCCCCCCTCACCGACTACAAGACGTCCGACACGGCGACAGTCGCCATCGCCATCGACATCGCCAACAAACTGCAGGTGAGGCGAGCGAGCGAGCGAATCTGCGAGAGAGGGGCTCACACACACACACACACTAAGCACACACTAAGCACACACTAAGCACACACTAAGCACACACACTAAGCACACTAAGCACACTAAGCACACTAAGCACACTAAGCACACTAAGCACACATTGCCCCCTCTATTCACACATGTGCATGGCGCAGGCCGACCCGGTCGCCTCCACGGCTATCCGCGCAACGATCCGCGGCTTCTGGCGCATCAAACCCCTCGCGTCCACGGTCTGCGAGCTCAGTTACGTTGTGCAAGTCGCTCTCGGCGGATCCATCCCCAAGGAGCTGCTCGCTTTGCGCAAAAAGCAAACCCTTTCGGTGGTGCTGAAAATCCAGGACAAGTACGAGCGCAACGGCAAGCTCGTTGACGCCGAGATGCGTGCGGCCTTCCCCTCTCCCCCTTGCATCGCCCAACTCGACTCCTCACAAAGACTGATCGTCGAGAGGTGCCGGGTTTTGGAGGGCGAAGAAGGAGGTGAGTGGGAGCCCCTCCTCTCCCCTAACCCCTTTGTCACCATGCACATCAAGCACGCTCCGCCCGCGAAAGGCGAGCGGCAGATTGCCGTCGGGAAGGCCACAGCGACCATCGACTGTTCGGCGCACGAGGCAATGTCGTGGTGGTACGCCTTTATGAGTAGAAAGAACTGGAACACTAGTCTGGAGGGAGGCGACCCAGCTCTCCTGGTCGCAAAACAAGCAACCCGTCACGACATCGTCGTCGCTACTATCAAGAAGTTGCCGTTCCCGCTTCACAACCGGGAGTTCGTGAACCGCTGTGTGTGTGTGCAAGCTGACACACTGCGCGACACACTGGGCGATTTCTTCATCACTTCTGTGCCAGTCGATGGAGGTATTGACTACGGCATGAACCCGCGGTCAGTGCGCGGCGTGTCTATATCGATCCTCCAGTTCACTTCCTCTAGCGATTCGCAGTGCACGGTCTCGTACACGCAGAAACTAGATGCAGGAGGGCAGATTCCGACGTGGTTAGTCAACTTGAAAATACCAGAAGCCCTCAGCGGATGCGTCAATTTGCGAGATGAGTTCCAGCGCGACTACGAGATCGACAGGGTGGAGCGGGATCAACTCGCGAGAGTCATCAGCGATGAGCCGCAGACGTTAACCCCCGAGGAAGAAGCGCTTGTCAACAAGATTCAAGTGAAGCTCGGTATGCTCAAGGACTCCAACTTCGATTCGCTGGAGTCGCCCGATCACCTGGTGAACATGAAGAAGCTGTTTGTGGATGGGAGCAGCAGCGGAGTTGGACGGGCCAGCGCTATCATCGACGCTTCTGTATTCGATTGCGCGGCGTGGGAGATGTCGCAGATGATGAGAGAGAGGGTGCGGAACCATGGGAGCTTGGAGCGGTCGCTTACCAAGATCAACGACCACCACGCGGTCTTTCATGCAGCATACGACTTTGCGATTCCTGGGTTCATGCCCAGAGAGTTCCTACAATCGCTGGTCTGGCGGCTGCAGGGCGACCAGCTCACTGCCGTCTACGATAGTGTCGATCGCGCGGACTTTGCGCCTAGCCCGCTGTATGTTCGAGGGACGTCGATGAGCCATATCTTGTACGAGAAGCTGCAGGTAAGAACGCGAGAGCGACGAGCAAGCGAGTTGTTGACGATGATTGCGAGTCGCTGATTGCGCGTCGCTGATTGCGCGTTGCACTAAAGCACGCTGGTCAGAACACGCCGCCCGCTGCGAACGCGCGACGAGCTCGCAAGCGCTTGATGACGCGGTTCGTTCTTCCTGCACTGTGCCATACACCCCTTTGTTCATTACATGTGCGTGGGGTCCCTCGCCAAACTCACCCTGCTCCTCTAACACTCACTTCGCTCACTCGTCGCCGCAGCCGGTTGGAGGTTTGCCCCAAACTCGTGTGACATTTACGCAGCAAGTAGACTTGGGAGGGCTCATTCCCAAGGCGGTTGTGAACAGCGGGGCGGTAGGCCAGCTCATGTACCTGAGCACGATGAGGAAGCTCTTCGACAAGAGCCGAGAGGTCGACGGTGCGACCAGGGCGCGGAACGTTGACATGATCACGGGCCACGCTGACGAGTATTCGTCGGAGGAGGAGAGATTACTAGCAGAGGGGGAGAAGCGCTTTGTGGACTTCAAGGAGATGAAGGCGAAGGCGGTCAAGATGAAGTCGCCTCTCGTGCGGGCCGAGGTCGCATTCCAGAGCGGCGATAGGCACGTGTGGGGGTACGCGAAAACGACTGTGCGAGCTAGCCCGGCAGAGGTACGGGCGCCGCACAAATCGTGTGAATCAAGAGCGCTTCGTTGTCCTAACCCTTGCATGTTGCGCCCTCTAACAGCTCTTCCCGCGCAGGTCCTTGCGTTCTCGTGGGACGCTATGAGGCGGTCGGCACAGCGAAAGGACGACCTGGAGAAGAGCGTGGAGGAGCGGGTCAATGGGCACAGCCAACTTGTATACAACCACAAAAAGAGCCCCACGATTGTCGCTGATCGCGACTTCTTGGGCAGGATGATATGGAGGAAAGAGGACGACGGGTTCGTACTCGTGACGAGTCCAGAGAAGAGTGAGGCGAGGCCACTTCTGAGTGCCCACTCTAACATTGGCAGAGCTTTGAGCGGCGTATTGCCAGCATCGAGCAAGTCTCACGAGAAATCAGTTGTGCGAGGAAAATTCCCGAGCGCCATGAGGATCAAGAGGAAGAACGACACTGAGACTTCTGTCGAGTATGTGATTCGGCCAGACTTTGGAGGGTCATACGGGTTCGTGTATCTCATGAATAGCTACTTGAACAGAAATCTGGAGCGCGTCACACAAATCCAAGAGTACTTCCAGGCGCTGAGGGGAGTAGAGGAGTTGGACGCCGACGACGGGCGAGCAGTGGGCGAGGCCATGTGCATCAAGTCCAAAGCGGAGAAGAACCCTGAGAAGGGCGAGAGCAAGCAGCGCGCGCGGGTGCTGGCGTTGTTCAAGCAGTACAAGGGGCTGGAGGAGATCGCGGAGAAGTATGAGTTCTTCCAGCCCATGATGACGGGGGTGGTCGAGAACAAGTTGTGGATGTCGGGCGACGTGAAGAGTAAGCTGTGCAGCGTGAGCTCGAAAGAGGGCGAGACGATCGGCAGAGGGCTAGCGATGGCCATGGCGAGTAATTTGACCGCTGAGGCAGGAGTTGACGAGTGGATACGGCGTTATCGCTCTTTGGGGGAGCTTGATAGGGAGGAGGCGTGGTTCAGACCTATGCTGAACACCTTGGCGAAGCGGCTTTTGGGAGATGTATCGTGGGGGCTCAAGATGCGCGTGGCGATGGGCGCCGGGCTGAGCATTTTGGACATGGCGACCGACATCTTCGTGATCGCAAGGTACGTGGGGACGGTGGAGACGAGGGGGTACGGGTGGCTTTTGCTGGGGATGGTGGTGGCGAGCATGGTGCTGCAGCTGTGCGTGGTGTTGATGCAGAACAAGGGGAAGCCGCGGGTGCTGGCGAAGGAGATGCTGATCGTGATGACGGGCTTGAAACCCGCTATCGATGCGGGTCGCGTGTGTGCTGGCCAGGAGATGGAAGAGCACCACGCCTTCGATGCCAAGTCTGAGCTTATGATGACCAAAGGCGTGGAGATGATTTCTGAATCTATCCCGGGAACTTTGCTCCAGATGTATGTGCTGGTCAAGGTCAGGAACGCGTCTCGTGCGACAGTGGGCAGCGTGGTTGTGTCGGCGATGACTACAGGCTTCAGCAGCGCCTCCATTTCTTTCGACTTTGACGTTGACCCAGCAGCGAGGAAACACACATCCGCCTTTTACGGCTATGTTCCCGACGGAGGAAGTCGCACAGTGATCTTCGGCTGCATGATCCTGAACAGCGCGTTGTTATTATTGCTTCGGAGCCTCAGTGCGGCAATGCTTATGGTGGTGAGCAAGCGGTACTTTGTGGCGTACATGGCTGGAGACATGGCGCTATATTTGCTGCTGAAGGTGGCGAGGGGGGACTTCCATTACTGGATGCCGATAGACGGCGCGTTTGGTCTGTTTGCAAGCTTGATGTTGAGAGTGTGTGTAAAGACGATTGTCGATTTCACGGGCGTGATTCATTTCCGCCATCCTGTGGAAGTGGGCGGTTTGTACTGGACCGTGAACATGTTCTTTGCGCTACTGGGGAGCTTTGGATGTGTGTGGTTTGGTGGCGGGGGAAGGACGGAATGGACACTGGTAGGGGCGGCGAGCTGCGCCTGGGTTTTGATGTTCGGGTTGTTCTTGTTGCTGATGAAGAAGGAGTACCGTAGCACTTTCTGGAGTACGAGGACGGGGAAGGAGTGGGCAATGGACTTCTTTCTTTTGGGCGAGGACGACGAGGCTAAGCAGAACGTGTTCGGGTGCAACAAGAAGCAGTGGTGGGCGATACGGGAGGATGTGAAGGAGTGGGTGCAAGAGAATTGGTGGAAGTGGGAGGAGGAGAAGCCCCTTTGGAAAACGGAGGCGTGGTTGGCGAAGGTTCCGTCAGAATTCGTACCCGTCGAGGCGAAAGATGGGGCAAAGGCGGCGAGAGACAGAGCGCGGAGAAGGAGCAGCTTCGGCGGCGTGGGGGTAGCGAAGGAGGAAGAAGGCAGAGGTCGTGTTCACGCCGATTCTTAAACAGTTTACCAGTAATGCCAGATTTTTAAGTTAAGGTTCGGCGTGAACACGGCCACGGCTTTCTTCGCGGGACGTACAACGACGTCGCCGGCCAGGCCTGTGTCGAGAGTAGCCAGGGCGAGTCTTCCCCGCGACCGGCCAGGTGCTCGCCCGTGTGTGCGAGCCGGTTTACCCACATATGCTCAACGTGCTCAGCGTGTTCACGCATGCTTACAATAAATGTACACAATGTACTCAATGTGCTCACACGTGCTTCGTCTTCCGCAGGCGCCGTCAACTCCGGCTTCATCCTGAATTCCTCCGCCGCCTCCACCACCGGCTCGCCCCTCAACAGGCACGTCCGCGCCTCCCTCGCTCCCCCCGAACTTCCTCAGAAGTACGGTCGGGTTGACTAGTCGCCGCTGGGGCGCACGGCGCCGATGCTCACGCTGGACTTTTGCCCGACGGCGGCCGCTGGCGAGGAGCTGGCCGCGTTCGTGAAGCGCGTCGAGGGAGAGCTTTATGATTTGATCGCCGCCGAGGCCTCCCACACAAGGCACACTGACTCCTTCTTTTGGACGTCGCAGGCTGCCGAGACCCACAAGACTGGCGCGCCCGCCACACTCTACGAGGTACGCGCGCGTGCTCATCTCATTGACGCTCGCTCATCCTGTACTTACACTTACGCTCGCAGGTACTCGGACGCGCTAGCCTTCACTGCCTCGGACGAGGGCAAAGCGGCGTGCGCCAACGCCCTCCCCCACCTTAACTTCGACTCTTCCTCGACCGCGGCCAACGACGTGCACATCGGCGACGTCAACGTGTACTACGACGCCGTCGCCGCTGCCCTCGTGCGAGTCCAAATGGCTCTCAAGGGAGAGTAAAAGAA
>Ga0307985_10001700_pt1 | contig 12383 bp, 14 predicted proteins | sample EllFjometageno80_FD_203155 | JGI IMG/M metagenome (GOLD analysis project Ga0307985, IMG submission 203155) | Marine microbial communities from Ellis Fjord, Antarctic Ocean - #80 | ecosystem: Environmental > Aquatic > Marine > Unclassified | place: Southern Ocean | collected 2014-10-09 | reverse complement strand
TTTCCTCTCCAACCTCCAACTCCTCTCCCCCGCCCTCTATGGCGAGCCCCCCCCAACCCTCCCCCTCGCTGCACCCCCCCCCCTCGCTGGCGAGTTCACACTCACTCCAGCGCCTCATGATACCACTACACTCACACTCACCTTGTCTCTGCCAACTGCCGGCAGTGGCAGCTCTGTTGAGACTGCACTGCAACACAAGGTATGTGAACGCATGTTCGTAAACGCACGGCACTCCTTTACTCGCCCTGAACTCACCCTTTACTCATTCTTAGGCTATTCTCAACCACTTCCACCACCCGTCAACCGGCGTCATACCGACCCTCTACGAAGCCTTTGCAGCTCCCAACCTTATCTCCTCCCGCCTAACAGCTGCCTTTACCTCCGCAATCCCCAACGCTTCCCCCCTCACCCCCCCCGAAGCCACCCTCCTAACCCTCTCCCTAACCTACGACGACTCCGACCACCTCGCTGCCCTCGCTCGCGGAGCCAACGCCGCCGAGACCTTCATGGCCCTCACCGCCGACAACGTCGACCACTGGCAGCGGTTACCGACCACGCCGACCAGCCCGTTCAAGATGTGGCAGAAGAGAAGCGATTCTGGTGAGACGAGAGGCGCGACATGCTGCTGCTGCCACTGTTGCTGCTGCTGCTGTACCACTTCAACCTCTGTCATTCCTAATCTGCGTCCTTTACCCCTAACCCTAACCACTCCCCGATCCCCCAGGCGAGTCTGCGTGGGGTAAAGCAGTGGCTCACGTGGACACTTCAGCTTTGACAGCGTTTGCTAACATCTATGTCCTGGACACCCCCGACAAGATCCAAGCTGCGAGCACGAGCTACCGCGGCGGCGGATTCCGGCACGTTCGTTGGATCCCGGGCGGGAGGGGGCTGATTTACTTGACGTTGCTGAAGTTGCCGTCGCCCGTCGCGGATAGGGTTGTGTGTCTGTGGTGGACTTGGCGGAGGGAAGATGATGGAGCGTTTGTGGTGGCGTTTGAGGGGATCGACAGCCCGCGTTTTGCCGACTTTGACACAACTGGGGAGCTTCGGAAGGAGGTTGACTCGCTCATCGACAACGACTCGGCCGCGAGACGAGCTGTGAGGGGCGAGTCGAAGGGGTTCTGGCGCATTGAACCGCGAGGTGACAAGAACTGCGAAATCACCTACGTCTTACAAGGGAGGCTTAATGGGAACGTTCCGAAATATGTTGTGGACTCCAGGGTTCATCTACAGCTGAGGCGGGGGTGTTGGGAGATTCAGGAGAAGTACGAGAGGGAGCCTACCATCATTGACGAGGAGATGAGATCGTTATGGGCGAGGAAAGGGGTTACGAAACTGGAAGCCCTCAGTAGTGAGCAGGTAAGAGCACCGCACGACTGCCCCCTTGTTCCCACGTGTGTGTGACTCCCCTTTGTTCCCACGTCTGTGTGGCTCCTTTGTTCACACGTGTGGGAGCAGAAGAAGGTTGTCAAGAGGGCGAAGCAGCTGGAGGTTGGCAGCGGCGTGATCAAGTTCCGCCACATCGCCAAGACGCCCTTCTTGACAGCTAGCATGAGGACGAAGGACACGACCGCGCTCGGGCGGGCTAGCGTGCTGGTTGACGCAGATCAGATCACGGTCGCGGCGGAACGGTTCATGTTCATGTCGCGAGGGCGAGTGCGGCTGTTTTACGAGAAGGGAGGGCTGGCGAGGACGAACGTGAGGGTTATTCAATCGGATGTTGAGAGTGTCGAGGCGTGCGTGTTATCAATGGGTAGGTTTTTGCAGCCGAGGGAGTTCATTTTCAAGACTGTGGTATGTGAGGACGGGAACGGGGACATCATACTGTCCAGCGTTAGTATGCAGGAACTGGTGGATTACGGGACAGACGTGAGCTGCGTGCGCGGCGTTTCCAAGGCGTTTGTTCGCATTTCCAAGGTCGAGAATGCGATACTGCCGCAGTGCAAGGTTACGTATTTTCAGCACCTAGATCTTGGGGGGTTCGTGCCGCATTTTTTCGTCAAGCAAGGACTGCCGATGCTTCTCTCTGAAGTCGCTGATGTCCGCAACCTCTTTCAGCGGGATATAGAGATCGATCGGGCGGGGTACTCGGCGCTGAGTGAGCTCATTGCCGAGCCGCAGACTTACACTCCTGAAGAGAACACTCTGCTCGAGGAGGTCGTTAAGAAGTTGACGAGCGGGAAGCAGGACGACTTTGAGGAACTTGATTCGCCGGACCACCTCTCCCCGATGAGTGTCAACTTGCATAACGCAACGAGGGGGATTGGACGTTGCACAACCATCGTTGACGCGACAATTAGCGAATGCGCCGCGTTCGAGATGCACTTGACCTCCCGAGAGAATTCCAAAGCAACTCATGAACTTACTATCCTGAAGACCATCACCGAGGTGAACGACCACCACAGTATTGTGCAGCAGGTGAGGGATGATCTCCGCGGCGTCCCCGGCTTTATTCCGAGGCAGTTCCTTTCTCGCTTGCTTTGGAAGTGGACGAACGAGTACACCTTTGTCTGTGCGTACGTGAACATCGACAAGCACGAGGATTACCCGGTCAGGAAGTTGTGGATGCGCGGCGAGGCAAACTCGTGCTGGATCTTCGAGAAGCTCTCGCCGGTTGGCGACACGCCGCAAACAAGAGCAACGTTCACGGCGTCGATTGACATGAAGGGCGCCATCCCCCGGTCGGTGATGAGCAGAGCCGGGCCGGCTTTCTTGTCAGTCGTTATCAGGCTAAGGAAGCTATTCGACAAGAGTGACGAAATTGACCGCGTGGTGCGTGCTAAGAATCTCGCGACGATCGACCTGCACTCGGACCACGCGTATTCGGACGAAGAGCGAACAATTTTGAAGGAGGGACTGTCGCACTTCGCGTTCTTCAACACGCTCAAGGCCAAGAACTTGAAAATCAGTTCGCACAGCTCCACCGCGAAGGTCGCTTACAAGAAGACCGACCACGACGCGTGGGGATTGGCGTCCTCGCCGATACGCGCAAGCGCGAATGAGGTGATGGCGTTCCTACTGGATCCGACTAGGCGAATGTCGCGAAAGGAGGGCGACCTGGAGAAGAGCCTGGACGAAAGCCCGAACGACCACAATCAGCTTGTCTACAAAAAGAGAAGGATGGCCATCATTTCCGATCGCGAGTTCCTTTCTCGCAGGGTCTGGAGTAGGAACAGCGACGGATCGTTTCTCCTTGCCGGCAAGCCCGCGGAAAGTGAGCGGCGGCCGAACCTGAGCCGAAGAGGCAGCGTCAGGAGGCCCAGCGGGGCCCATCACCGCGAGCACAGAGTTGTTCGAGGTGAGATGTGCTTTGCATTTATGATAGTTCCGAAAGGCGAGCGCGAATGCGTCGTGGAGTACGTGATCAATCCCCACATGGGTGGCAGCGTTCCTTTCTGGCTCGCCAAAGCGGGGATGAAAAGCCAGTTGAGTAAGGTGGTGGAGATCCAGAAGTACTTCCAGTCGCATCGCACGGTGAGCGAATGGGACGCATCGGACGGAGTGGAGATCGGCGAGCTCATGGTCCTGAAGACCAAGAACGAAAAGCACCTCAAAAAGGGCGAGTCAAGGATCGCGGCACGATTGCGCGAATTGTTCCGCAGCCACAACGGCATGCGAGAGATCGGGGAGCGGTATCCGTTCTTCGAGCCCATGATGGTTCGCGTAGTGCAGGTGAGTCGCAAGTGGAAGGGGCAGAGTAGAGCGAGCGAGAGAGAGCGAAGCGAGCAGTCAGACCGTCGACTCCCTCCTCCTCCCCCTCCTCCCTCCTCCCTCTCCTGCACCTTCTCCGCCTATAACACTCGCTTCGCCCGCGCAGAACAAGCTGGCGCTGGCCACCGAGGTGGGGAGCAAGCTGTGCAATGTCAGCAACAGGGAGGGGAGGTTGATCGGGTCGGGGCTGGCGATGTCCGTCGCCACGTATTTGACGCCCGAGTCTGGTGTGGACGAGTTCATTTTGCGCTACAAGTCCCTCAAGGAGCTTGACCAGAACGAGGTATTTTTCCGACCTATGATTAACCACGTCGCAAGGCGGCTTCTAGGCGAGGTGTCGTGGGGGCTCAAGATGCGCGTGCTGACGGGCGCAGGGCTGAGCATCCTCGACATGGCCAGCGATGCTTACATCGGCTTCAAGTTCTTGCAGGATGAGCATAAAAATACTCGGCTGTACGGCTATATTCTTGTGGGCATGATTCTGATGTCGATCTTAGGTCAACTCGTGTTCGTGGTCATTCAAAATAGGCGGGTGGCGCCGCTGAAGCTCGCCAAGGAGATGTTCATTGTCCTCACTGGCCTTAAACCGGGATGGGACGCGGGGAAAGTTACCATGGGCGTCGAGATGGAGGAGCACCACTTGTTTGATGCGAGGTTGGAGCTGAACCTCATGAAGGCTATCGAGCTTTGCTTTGAGTCGATCCCGGGCTGTATCTTGACGACGCACTACCTATTGACGAGAAAGTTTGAGTTTGGTGCGGTAGTGAGTATCGGCATCAGCGCTCTTACTACAGGATTCGTGAGCGCCAGCGTGAGCTTTGACTGCGACGTGGACCCCAGCGCGAGGAAGAAAGACCCCGCATTTTACGGCTACATTCCCGACGGAGGATCTCGGACGGTCATATTCGCCTGCATGATGTTGAATAGCAGCGCTCTGCTGCTGATGAGGAGCTTCACCGCGGCTCTCCTGCTGCTAACGGACACGCTCTATTTGTGGGCATATCTTGGCGGCGACATGTTGGGGTTCTTAACGTTCAAGACAGTGACTGGCGATTTCCATCATTGGATTCCAGTGGATGGCCTGTCAGGGCGGTTGCTCAGCCTCCTCATGAAATGCACTTCAAAGATCATAGTCGATTACACCGGTTTACTTCACTTGCGGAGTCCTCAAGAAATTGGCGCTGTGCCGTGGACCACGAGCATGGGCGTGGCCGTCTTTGCGGCGATGGCGGCTTTGCGGCTGAACTTTGAGCACGCAAACACTGAGTCCACGGTCTTGGTGAAGGGTACTGTGATGGGAGGGATGATTGGAACCTGGCTTGTGACCTTTCTTCTCATCATCTTACTGATGAAGAAGGAGTACCGAGGCAGCTTTTGGAACTGGACTCGTGGGAAGGATATGGTCATGGCGAGATTCCGGTCAGAGAACGAAGAGTTCAAAGCCAGCTTGCTGACGAAGAACAATAACATGTGGTGGACGATTCGGGAGGATGTGAGGGATTGGGTGCAGTCGAACTGGTGGAGGTGGAAGGAGGAGAAGCCCGAGTGGATGACGGACTCGTGGATCGCCAAGGTGCCCAAAGACTGGATCCCAGTCGAGGATAAGCAGGAGGTCGACGTGGTCAGGAAGAAGGAAAGGAGAAGGGGCAGCTTGCTGGGAGAACTCAAGGTGCACAGGGGATCGGTGTATGCCAGTGGGTTAGGCCGCTAAACATTAGAGTTAGCCACCGTCTTATCGGAAACAAAAGGTTCAAAACTACATCAAACCTTCTCCGCTCAACACGCCACACTCAATTCCCTCAGCTTCGCCGCCCACTTCTGCCTCTCCTTCTCCAACCTATCCCCCACCCCCTTCAACTCCTCCTCAATCTCCTTACACTGTCCATTCCTCTCCCCGATCTTCTTGGCTAACGCGTCACCCATCTTCGTAGCGAGCGTGAACGTAGACTTGCGATCGGAGCCGATGCGGGCGTACGCGTCGGTGTTTTTGCGGAGCAAACCAGCGTAATCCTCGGACCGAATGGACTGGACAAGCGCGGGATTGTACTTGACGGAGGGGGCTTTGTCGAGGTTTTTTACGGCGGAGAAGAGGAGGCGATCGTCGGCGATCGAGGGGATTTTGTGGAGGGACGCGTGGATGGCGGCGGCGCGGGTGGACATCTTGCCGGCGGGGGTGGTGGCTAGCGGGGTGCGAGGTGCGGCTGGCATTGCAGTTGACTTTGCCGTCGTTGGAGTTAGTCGGGCGGGGGCGGTGGACGATAGGGGAGTGCCAGCCGCGCCGCCACCGGCGTCCATGGTGTTCAGGAGCTTGTTGGTTAAGCGGGGGTCGCTCAGGCGGCGAATGCTGTTGAAGTTGTCTGAAGATGTGAGGGCGATGGTCGGTTGTTCGAGCTCGGTTGTCCTCTTTGCGCTTAGGTAGGAGGCGGCGGGGTAGTCGAGGGCGCGGGGGGGGGGACCCTCGAGGTCGGCGGCGAGGTCTTGGAGGGACATCTCGAGGTCTTGGGGCGCGGGTGGGGAGGTAGGGAGGGTGGGGAGAGGGACATTGATGTGGGCAGGGGGATGGGAGGGCTCGGGGGCAGGGGATTTCGCTTGGAGAGTTGGGGGCGGGGGGAGCTCCTTGACGTATTCTTCAGGGACAAATCCGAACGAGTTGTTGTCGACGAGATTAACAACTTGGAGCCAGCCGTCTTTCTCGTCGTCGTCAGTGAAGTAGATCCCGTCATCTCCTGGAGCTAGCTCAAGAATGTCTCCAGGGGAGCATGTCAGCTCTCCCTCCTCCTCGGCGTTGAACGCGTACAGGACCTGGTAGCGGGGGGGCACGAAGTCGGACATTTGAGGGAAGGTCTGGAGGGGGGAGAGGGGGGGTTAGGAGAGGGTAAGGAAAGAAGGGGGGCAAGAAGGTCTAGGGCAAGCAGCAGCCTACCCAGCTTAGCAGGACAAGCGGCAGTATATCAAGCAGCACGTTGGGGTTATGTAATGCTAAAGGCAGAGTCTACGCGTCTTGTTGGGCCCCCAGATTAGCCCCCGGATTTTGTCGAAAACATAACTTCCGGTGTTAATTGGATCATGGTCGCAACTGTCGGGGTCGAACTGAATCGTAAGCTGCGCTGTGCAGCGGGGGGCGGAGTTGGCGTGTGCATCGCCCGGCAATACGTGGTTCTGAGATGCTCGCACCTCTAAGATAGTGAGCGAAGAGGGATGGCAGAGGGATGGCAGTTCCTGAGCAGCAGTTAGTCCTGATTTTGCAGGGAGGGACAGGGGGAGAGAATGGGAGAGCGATCAAAGCGGTACGTTAAGACGGCGAGCACAGCAGAACTGCGTTTATTCCCGCGCTGCTTGAATATCCCAAGTAGGCTGCGACCGGGAACACAGACGCTGCCGCCTCCGACTCCCTGCCGGCACTCGCGTTCGCTTGCCGGCGCTTTCCTGCGCTGATTCCGTGGCCGCGACACACTGCTGTATTCGCCACTGTCGCTACAGGCGAACTGTAGCACGGTCCCGAACCGCTTCACGCCGACGACACTCCCAGTCAGTGAGTTGCGTGCAAACCGACAAACCAGATCTTCGTCGCGAACTGTCTTCGTTTCCCAGCTATCAAACGTGCCCCAGCTACGGCAACTACAGGACGTTAAGGACGGATAGCGAGGTGAGTTTACAACGCACGGTGATGCAACGTGGCAATACGACGCGGTGCAAGAGCGGAGTGTAGCGTGCCCTATGTTTTTATGATCCTGGGAGTTATTTTCCCCTAATTACTTATCCGGGGTGCTACCTTGCCACGGTGCCGCTAACCCTTGCTTGTCCTGCATTGCTGCTTGACATGGGGCTAACAATGAATTGCCACGTGCTGACCTCTAACACCTTCCCTAGCTTGCTGCACCATGGTCAACTTCTCCCCCCCCCAGTTTGACCTCTGCAGTCTCTCCAACTCCACCGGCACCATCTCAACCCACGGCGGATCCTCCTTCAGCAAACACTGCGTCACCGCATGCACCCCCCTCGAGATCACCTGCGACCCCATCGACCTCGCCGGCGTCCTCACATACAGCGACAATGTCGTCTGCGCGAACACTGCCAGTCTTGGAATGGACTGCTCGTGCCAGGCGTTCTGGACTGGCGAGGACTGCACGAAGGGGTTTCTGTTCGTTTACCCGACGGTCGGCCGAACGTACGCTTCCATCTTCTCCGTAGCCTTCCTTCTCCTCTTCCTGTACAGTTCCCGCGAGATCTACGTCTTTCTCGCCGAACAACCCTCGGAACCCAAGGGGCCGGCGACGTCGATGGAGTCTTCCAGCCAGATCCGCAAGGGCCGCAGCCCCAGCCTCTCCTTCAACAAGCCCAAGACCGCGCGCGCCAACATGGTCTCCGGCTTCTTCCAGCCCAGCCGCGTGCGCGTCAGCGTGCAGATGTGCTGTTGCGTGGGCAGCTTCATGCGGTTCATGTACCTCACTCTCATGCTGACCGACGTGTGCCCCGAGGGCGGCGCGTGCAGCGCGCTCTTCTTCGAGCCGGCGAACGTGTTCTTCATCTCCGCCGCGTTGCTTACTGTCATGTTCTGGAAGAAAATGGGAATGATGTTCAAGAAGGGAATCAGCAGAGCGAATCAGGTGAGTCAGCCGAACAGAACCCGGAGCACAAGCACGCCGGGTGGGTGGCTTGGAGGTGTTCTCACTGACTTCTGAGTTCTGCGGGCCTCTCTAACTCTCGCTTCGCTCCTTCGTCAGGGCGAGGAGGATATGCGCTTTTTTCAGATCTTCGGCTTCTACTTCTGCTTCCAGATAACCATGTGCATCGTGCAGCTCGTGTGCGCCGCGAACCGAATCCAGGTCTCGGCGCTCTACGACATCAGCCTCATGATCAGCGGCGCGTACATGGCTGCGCTCATCTACGGGTCTGTCAAGTTCGGGTACATGTTGGTGATTATGGTCAGCAAGGCGTCGGACTCGACGGCGCCGGGGGCGGCGGGGGTTAAGGGGGGGAAGGGCAACACTAGGTAAGAGCTTAGAGCGCGAAAGCGTGGAGCGGCGCGAGTAGCGAGCGGAGCTGCGCGAGTAGCGGGCGGAACTGCTCGAGTAGCGGAACGGCGCGGGTATCGCCCTCTTTGCTCACGCCTCGCCTACGCCCTTCTCTTCCCTCTCCTTGCCCTCGCCCTCCCCCGCTCACACCGTGTCTGCGGCCTCCCAGTACCCGCGCCAAGACTTGGCAGAAGATCAGGAAGGTGGTCATTATGCTCATGTTCGTCGTGCCGAGCGCGGTAGGGTATCTATTGGCGCTGGGCATTTACATTGCGCTGGGGATGCGTTACTCGGCGGGCGCGTGGATGCCGATGCAGTTCCTGTTCCGGTTTCTGGAGGCTTTGATTGTTTTCGGGTTCACGACGTGCCTGAGTGCGAAGAAGGTACCGGCGAAGGCGGCGAACTTGGACAGGGATACGGTGACGGGGATGAGCACGAACTCGCAGGCGGTGAGCGCCGGGAGTATGCTGGAAGCGGCGAGGCCGGACAGCAAGAAGGTGGGAGATAAGCAGAGGGCCGAGACGTTCACGATCGCTGAGGAGGATGAAGAGGGGGGGGAGATTCATCCCAATTTGAATGTCGTGTAGTGGGCGGAGTATAACTACAGAGAGCCAGTGCACTGAACCCGCAGCGGTGTCGCGTATCATCGTTTTCCACCGGTCGTCTCAAAACCAAAACGGCAGCGGAATTTCTAACCCTGAATATAAACAGCTCCCCCGGGGTCATAATAACAATGGCCGTGGTCGAAAAGAACGACGTCTCCGCCCCTCCTTCGATGACGACCCATGATGAGCATCCATTCTTCACCACAACTACCATCGTGACCGCCACCACGATTACATCTCATGGCGACAACCCTCTTGCCACACACCTGCAGACACACTCCTCCCCTTGATCCTAGAGACGTTCCACACGTATCTTGAGCCTTCCGCGCCCCCACTGATCCACTCCACAAACAACAGCACCGTGCTCCATCTCTATGCCCACCTAGGCCACCTCAAGAGACAGCAAATGAGAGAAATCCACCTCTTATTATCCCTCAAAAACACCCGCTCGATCTCGACAAAAGCATACACCGACGCCGAGATGCACGCCCACGAAGGCGCCCTGTACATCGCGGCCGTCGCGATGCCGTAAAGGGTTCCCCAACGGTGTCTTTCCAGGGAACCATAGTGCTGCAAGACCAGCCACATGGCACTTCCAAGGTGACACTCAGCGTGTCTGCTGCGGTCGGAGGCGGCGAGAGTCGGGGCGGGACTGGCGTGAAATCCACTCTGAAGACGGTCACGACAATCGCTGGTGGTGTCACGAAGAGCCCCTCAAGTCTGAAGATGGACGCAACCAATGAAGCCACCCAAAACCTCCTCGAGCATCGCCATACCACGACTCCACCACAAGCACAAACGATACGACGAGGTGGACCGCGCTGTAAGAGACGACTTCGTCGCCAACGTCATCCCCACCCCCACCCCAACTACTCGCCCACGAGTCCTCCGTCATTGAAAAATTCCTCAAGTTCGACGACGTCATCGCGGCTCAGTGGAAGCTCGTCGTTGGCACAATCGCCCGCCCCGTCGCGTACTTCCAGAAGATCGAGAGCGACTCATCCGCTTTCGGCAAGGCCGTCGCAACGGTCGACCCATCAGCGGCGGAAGCGTTCGCACACCAGTGGATCTTGACAAGCTACTCCGCCGCAGCCACACACGCCGCCGGAGAGGGGCCTGGCGCGTTCCGCAAGGCGATGCACATCCCTATCTCCCACTCCATTATCTTCATGAACTTAGTGAAGCTCAACTACGGCGTATCCGACCGTCTGTTCGCGACGTGGTTCACCTGGCGTGCCGAGGTCGACGGTTAGTTCACCATCGCGTTCACGCCCATGCAGGACTACTTGAGGCATGGTCGAGAACAAACTAGGCACGGCGGGCGACGTCTAGTCGAAGCTTTGCTCGGTGAGTCCGCGCGAGGGGAGGGCGATCGGCGCGGCGCTCGCCTTGGCGATTGCGATCAACTTGACAGTGGAGGCGGGGATTGACGAGTGGGTGCTGAAGTTCAGGGCGCTTCGGGAGATTGACAAGAAGGAAGCGTGGTTCAGGTGAGAAAGCGAGCGCGACGAGCGAGCGAACAGTGAGTTCTGGTCGCCTCTTTTGTTCGCAACGCTTGAGGTATTTGTTCGCACCGCCACCCCTTGCTCACACATATGTATGCTTAGGCCTATGATGAACGTCATGGCGAGGCGGCTTTTGGGGGAGGTATCGTGGGGGCTCAAGATGCGCGTGACGATGGGCGCCGGGCTGAGCATTTTGGACATGGCGACCGACATTTTCGTGCTCGTGGGGTACATGGGGAAGGATTAGACGAAGGGGTTCGGGTGGAGCTTGCTGTGGATGGTTGTTGAAAGCATGGCGCTGCAGCTCTTTCTGGTGGTTGCGCAGAACCTAAAGAAACCACGGGTATTGGCGAAGGAGATGCTGATCGTGCTGACGGGCCTGAAGCCGGCCATTGATTGCTTCAGGGTCTGTTCTGGTCAGGAGATGGAGGATCATCACGCAATAGAGGTCAGCACCGAGCTGGCGATCACGAAATTCTCTGAGATGGTGGCTGAAAGCATACCGGGTTGTTCCAGACGTATGACATAGTAGAGAGTGTGAAGCAGCTCGTGGGAATACAACAAGTCACGCCCGTTACCGAGTAACAAACATACGTTTTGTCTCAAGTTGCCTTTATTACTACTAGCCCCCTCTCTCCCCTCCCTACTGTAGCTGTACGTTGTACTTGGCGCACACCTCCTGCAGCACGGTGCTGAACTTTCCCCCGTCCGCCTTCGCGAGCTCTCCCGTCGCGAGCGGCAACAGCCTGCCTGGCTGAGCCGCGCACAGTCCCTGCAGCTTCTGAACGAACGCCACTTGGAAGTCCTGCACTTCGCCGAACTTGTCCACGGCCTTGCTGCTGGCAAAGTTGAGCTTGCTGAACGCGGAATCGAAGGACACCGTCTCCTCCATGGTCTCGTCGTTCTCCTCGTCGTTCTTCTCGAGTCCGGCGGCCTGCAGCAGCTTGACCACCGCCACCACCAAGTTGCCCCACAAGCTGCCCGAGTCCATCGCGCCCTGCATGATCTCCGCCTCCGCAAGCAGCGCGGTGGTGCCCACCACGACGACCTTGCTGTCCAGCCGGTTGAAGACCGCCCCATCGACCACGACCGCCTTAGCGTATACGCCGAGAATCATGACGCCCAGGCCAGGCTGGATACCGTTGAGGATCTGCAAGAACCTCGCCGCTCCGAACTTGCCCGCGAAGAACGCGAAGAAGAGCGTGAGGTGCCTGCAGAACTTGGCAGTCTTGGCGCTCTGCAGCCTCATGAGCAGAATCTGCATGACCTGCCCCACCTGCTCCGCAATCGCGTCGAGCCCGACGTGCTCCAACAAGCCCGTCATAACCTGGAACCCACACCCCTCGTTGGCCCTGCTCGAGATGAGCTTCTGGAACACTCCCAGCACTCCCATCAAGTTGTTGCCGCTCCCCAACAACCCCATCCCCCCCTTGTTCACATACGCGACGATCAACCTAGTGAGTGCCGGCACATTGCCCTTGCTCTCCCACAGCGTCGGCGTCAAAAGAGGTGGGAACAGACCCACGTAGCTTGCGCTTAACGCAACC
>Ga0307985_10001699_pt1 | contig 12386 bp, 8 predicted proteins | sample EllFjometageno80_FD_203155 | JGI IMG/M metagenome (GOLD analysis project Ga0307985, IMG submission 203155) | Marine microbial communities from Ellis Fjord, Antarctic Ocean - #80 | ecosystem: Environmental > Aquatic > Marine > Unclassified | place: Southern Ocean | collected 2014-10-09 | reverse complement strand
GGGCCGGATGGGGAGGATGTTGTGGGGAATTCTGCGGTGATTATCTTGACTAGTGCGGCGGCGACGGCGGGTTGCTTCCTCCCGGATTCCGTGCCGATGGCGAGTTTGAGCGTGCTTAATAGAGAGGGGAGGGTTGGCGTGTACACGGTGTTGCAGCGGAAGGCGAGGGTGGAGAAGTTTCATGAGAAGAGGAAGATGAGGATTTGGAGGAAGAGGATTAAGTATGATTGTAGGAAGAAGTTGGCGGATAGTAGGCCGAGGGTTAAGGGGAGGTTCGTGAAAAGGGTGGAGGGGGAGGAGGACGATATTGTGATCGTGGAAAACATGGGCGGATTGGACGACGCCGACGGAAGTTTAGGGGCGCGCGATCACATGGACAATGACTTCGAGAGGGTTCTGTTCGACGCGGAGAGGGATAGTTTGTTTTAATGAGCGCGGTGGCAGTACACTGTTGAGGTTATAATAGACAAGCGAGTGAAGAAAATATGTACACGCGCACACAGATGTGATGGCGAAGTCACTGGTCCGTAGCAAGTCACTGGTCCGTAGCATTGGCTTGTTGACTCGAAGAGCGACGCTTTTCGATACCTTGCTCCTCATCACCGCAAGACTTCCTAGTTCGTAGAACCGGCCTACCGTACGCTCGCATTCTTGCCCCCACGTACAGCACTCCGATCTCTTATTTATAGCGCCGCCCCCCCCTTGTCACATGTTGTTTTGTTGTCCGGCAAGTGTCCTGATATATTGTTGTGGATTTCACCCGGACATTGTGCCGACGTGCTTGCTGCCAACATTACCACACGATTATTCATGCACACGCAATCACCCCTAACACTGGTAATCATTGCAGCATGTCCTCTCTCCTCCTCGCAACCTCCCCTGTCATCAAACTTGTCAACCTCCTGACACCTCATGAAAACCCTAAATCCAAACCTCCGTCATATCCCCTTCAGATAGCCGTATGCCTCGTCGTGCTCGCAATCGCAAGGCAGCTATACTGGCGCTTCATTCTCTCCCCGTGCGGCTGGACATGGGACAACACTGAGACCAAGTTTGTCCTCTCATGCATGGTAGCAATGACCCACTCCTCCCTCCTCCTCCCCCCCCTCCTCGGCACTCTCCTCTCTCACCCCACCCGCGCCCCCTCCGCCCTCTGGTCCGCCTCCACCCCCGTCTGGAACTACAAAACGACCGCCGTCATCTCGTGGTGCACCGCGTACATGCTGCAGGACGCGTTCCACATTGTTAACACGGCGTACACGCCCAAGGTTGGTGCCATCGGGACTCTCAACTTGACAAGCAGCGGTGAGTCGCAGGGTCCGTACATATATACATGTATGTATACTGCCCCCACCCTCTCGCCAGCTCTAACCCACCCCCCTTTCAGACATAATGTTCCTGCTTCATCACGTCATCACCACGTCGTACATGACGTCCATCAGGAACTTGTCGGGCGGGCACTACAGCTGCATGCTGCTCATGTTCTTCGGCGAAGTGACGAACCCGATTCATATGGTGTTCTTGATCTCGGAGAAGTGGGCGGTGCAACTGCCGGGTACGCAAGTCGCCAAGGTATTGTTCTACAGCGGGAAGGCGTTCGCCGTCTTCTACGCAGTCGTAAGGCTGGTGCTAGGCCCGGTGCTTGTGGTCTGGATCATCTACGATCTACTGATCAAGAAAGAGGGCAGGAAGAACGTGCCCGTCCTCGCGAGCACGCTGTGGTGCGCTAGCATGGTGGCCGTGCTACATGGAAGTCTCGGTTATGCGATGGACGTGGCGAAGGGGGCGCTGATGGCGTGAGCGAGAGAAAGTAGAGAAATGCAGTTAGCAGCGAGAGAGATAGAGTGTTTCTCTGTGTTAGTTACGAAGAGAACATCATGCGTATAACTGTACAGCGCACGAAGAGAAGTTATTTCGCACGAAGAGAAGTAGTATCGCACGAAAAGAAGTTACATCGATGATTGATTTGCTCCAACTGCCAGCCGGCTGCCAGCCCCATTTTTATCACTACAGTTGTACCTACTGCCTACGCCTTCACCCCTAACTTTCATTCGGTCCGTCCCGCGATCACAACGCTCGACCCCCCCCCGATCCCCCTCGATCCCCCCCCCCACCGATGATATCTATCCTGCTTCCCCCGCGCCTCCTAGACAACCCCCCCTTGACAACAATTTACTACATGCCATTCTGCTAACCACTGTTGCTCTTACTCGCAATGTTGTTAAAACTGTTGCTTGCCCAGCTGCTCAGCTGCCCAGCTTCTCAGCTGCTCAGCTGCCCAGCTGCTAAACTTCCACCCCATCCTTACCCCCTCTCCCAGAATGAACCACGGCGGCGCCAAATCCGGTTGGCGTGAGATGGGCTACAACAACCGGCGTGGCTCACACATTGGTGGAATTGCCCCTCCCGTCATCAACACTCTTCCTCCCCCACCTGGCCGTCTCAACATGAACCGCGCAAAGTCTGCCCCGAAAGCCCGTCCATCCCCCACCGCCACCGCCAACTCCAACTCATCCACCCCCACAAACACCTCCAGAAACTTCATGCAGCCAACCACCTCCCGCCGCGCGTCAATCTCCAAGCGCGACTCCAACGACCTCAATGACCAGTCCGTCAAGCCCTCCTTCGGCAGTTCCTTCCGCGGCTCAGCCGGCTCCGCAGGGTCCGCAGGCTCTGCAGTCCAGCACCGCAAGGGCTGGGGAGGTGGCGCCACCCTCCCCCTCTCCTCAGCCACCAACGTCCCCACGACGAAAATCGTCAAGAACTCACGGAGGAAGGCGCCGATCATTCCGACCATCGGCGACTCGCCAGCGCTGAACAAGTGGGCGACCCGAGCCTCGAGCCCCCCCCGCAGCACCCGTAACCCCCACACTGGTAACCCCGCCCCGCCACAAGCGACATCCACTCCCCTGGGCCCCTCACTGTCACAGGCCGAGGATGTCCTCTCGCGCATCAAAGCCGACGGGCTCGAGCTGGACTCCGTCCGTGACCAGGCGATTGACGCCGTCGACGCGCCCCACGGTAACCGCATTCTGCACGGCCTCCTCGAGGAGCTCATTGACCGGTACCGCGACTCGTCACTCATTACAATGGAGGGCGTCAAGACGCTCATTGCGCTGGTAACGGCCACGAACGGGCAGTTGGCTCGGGCAACGACGGACAACGACCGGCTTGCTCTCACGTGCAAGACGCTCGAGGAGAACGGCAACGCTCTCGCCGAGAACATGGAGCTGAACATCAGGACGAACCAGGAGTTGGAGAGGGAGCTTGAGAGCGCGCTGGAGGAGCTCAACCACGCGAAGGAGTACATTGAAACGCGAAAGAACTCGCCCAAGAAGGACGTCAACGTCAAGGAAGTGAAGTCAAACCCAGCGCCGCAAGTGAGCAGAAGGTCAGCCCCGAGCCCCAAGAGGACGAACCCCAACCCGGCTCCGGCGCTGCCCCCCGCGCTCGCCACCGACAACTCCACCGCCTCCCTCCTCGCCCAAGTCGGCTCCCTAATTGGCAAGCCCATCTCCCCCACCGCCGGCGCTCTAACAACAGCGTACAACGCTGCGCCTAAGCAGCAGTACAACGCGAAGCCTGTGCGGTACAACGCGAAGCCTGTGCAGTACAACGTTGCGCCGGTGAGAGCCAACAGCCCGACGAACGACTATAGCGACAAGAAGTACGAGGCGATCACGTTGAAGCCGTTCCAGTCCCCCCCCCCCGTCCAGCCGACGCCCAACAACACGCCTCTGCCCGCCCAGATGAAATCCCCGCCGAAGTCGCCGCCTCGGATCAAGGAAGCGCCCAACGTCGGTGGCGCTCAGGACCCCAACCTGCCTGCGAAGAAGTTACTGATGCGTCTCAACAAGTACACGGTGGACAACAACATCGACATGAACCGACAGTGGCGGTTGATGGACATCAACGGAGACGGGTTTCTGTCGTTCGACGAGCTGTACGAGGCCATGAAGACGCTGGGGCTGGAGGTGGCGTTCAGCGACGTGCTGATTTTGCACAAGTACTTGGCGGGGGATGAGGAACTTGTCAGTCTTCACAACTTCTTCAAGCAAGTGCAGACGCCGCCGGAGGTTGAGAAGAGGAAGGACTTCGTTGTGCCCAAGGCGGGGACCAGGAAAGCGGTCAAGAACATCGATTTAGACAACGTCCACGGGGTGGAGACTGGGTACGAGTACTCTAACGGCGGGTTCGTGGCCCAAGTGGCCAACCCTTCGCTCTTGCAGCCGACTCAAGGCAAGTCGCTGGGCGACCTCGCGTCGAACCCTAATAGAAGAAGGTCGCAGGAGGTGCGAGAGGGCGGGTGGATGGCCAACAGCCAGACGGCGAAGCAGGCAGACGGCACGTTCGGTAACGTGTTCGAGTATCAGGCAATCGAAGAGAGGGACGAGCACCGCAAGATGAGCACGTTCATGATGGAAGGAGCGCACACGAAGTTGCTGCCAGCGTGCCCTAAGGAGGTGACGAACGTGTTCGGTAAGATCGCGGCGTACGTCAAGAACCACAACATTATGATTCAGGAGATGAGAGCGCACCTGGACGTTCACAGGGACGGGAAGCTCAACGCGGCAGACTTGAAGAAGCAGATCATCACGAAGATCGGCGTGCATCTGAGCGTGGCCGAGAGCAACTTCATCTACAAGTACTTGAGCGGGGTCAGCGGAGGCGACTACATTCTTGTGGCCGACCTGGAGGCGGCAATCGTGCAGCACAAGCCGAAGAAGGGCGGGTACCGATTAAAATGAGGGAGGGAAGGGTAGGGGGACGTAAATAGGACACACGCACCGAACTTTAAAACACAGACACGCTAGTAACGTACCGAACAAATGGGGGGACGCAGGATTGTCGTTGTGAAGGCCGAGGTCGTTGCGGTCATCAAGTCACGTTGTGGTCATCGCGGCATAGCGCGACGCTATGATGACCCATAATATTAATCTTCTCAAAGTTGGGGGGGGTTATAGAGGGGGGGTTATGGACTGGTCTAATTTTCTACAAAGGAAGGCGATCGAAGCGATAAACATATTTCCTACATGTTAGTGACCCGTACCGCCCCCCTCTCTCTCTATCGCTGCTCCCCCCGCTCCCCCCCCCCCCCTCCTCCTACCGCAATCTGAACCTCACCGCGACAAATCGACGCCCCTGTTGCCCGAACCCCGGAAGCCAGACCCTCTTCCTTCACTTGCTTCGATGGAAACCGAATGCCTGAGGGCACCGGGGTGACTCCAGATGACCTGCAACCTTCCCACAATACCTGCCAACCCCCGCGACGACGTCGCAGCTGCTCTTCTTGGCGTGTTGGATGCTTGCATCCAACCAAACGCCCGTTCCTGAACAACTTTTCTTGACACTCTACCGTTTGACACAGCCCTGCGAGCTGTAGCGTGCTTTGCTTTTGCTCAGCCTAACGCATACTACCGCTACTATACATATATATATGGCCTACGTGCCTCCTGCGTGCTGTGCTTTGCAATGGCCTCGGCCTTGACTCAGCCTAACAGCCTAACGCTTTGCTCTAACCCTCTTCTCTCTCCCCTCAGCCCCAAAATCTAATATGACTGTCTCCGGTATCATGAAGCAGTTCCAGGTGGTCGGCCGCAAGCGCCCCACTGAGGAGTTCCCCAACCCCGAGGCGTACCGCATCATCATCTTTGCCCCCAACCAGGTCATTGCCAAGTCCAAGTTCTGGTACTTCATCCACTCCGTGCGCAAGATGAAGAAGGCGACCGGCGAGATCCTCGACGTCGTCGAGATCGTCGAGAAGTCCCAGACCCAGGTCAAGAACTTCGGCATCTGGATCCGCTACGACTCCCGCTCCGGCACCCACAACATGTACCGTGAGTACCGCGACGTCGCTCTCACCGGTGCCGTCTCCCAGCTCTACGACGAGATGGCCGGCCGTCACCGCACCCGCCCCCGCTCCATCCAGGTCATCCGCACCGCCACCCTCAAGACCGAGGACGTCAAGCGCACTGACATGCTCCAGTTCGTCTCTAAGGACCAGAAGTTCCCCCTCCCGCACCGCGTGGACTCCGCCAAGCGTGGCGCCAAGGCTCTCTCCGACCGCACCTTCTCCACTGTGCGCCCGTCCACCTTCTTCAAGTAAACAATGCTTTTAAGAAAAAAATGCTTCTAAATGCTGTTCAATTTCGAACAAGACGCACATTTACGAGTACATCCGGCTCAAAACGACGCGGGCCGCTCTGCACAAACAAACACACTACTATACATTACTGCACATCCCCCCTTGCCATCGCCTTCACTCTTTCCATCTGCTCCTCCCCGCCCCCCAGCACGAGTCCCTCCCCCACCGCTTTGCCCTCGCACCACACGCCGAAGCATGGCACTCCAACGACACCGACCAAATCCGCCACATCCTCGTTCTCGTCCACGTCGACCTTGCACACCCTCACCTCCTTGGCGAGCGCAGCCACCGACCCCTCGACCTCCTTGCACCCCTTGCACCACTGTCCCCCAAAGAACACGACCGTCCTCCCCGCCTCCTTCAACGCAACCTCCCACCCCCCGAGCCCCTCAATCGCCATCACCACTCCCTCAACCTCCTTCACCCTCGTCTTCGCCTCAATCAACGCCTTCCCTTTTATCTCCTTCCCAAACCAACTCACCAGCTCGTCCTCCTCCTCCTCCTCCTCCTCCTCCTCCTCCGCGCTGCACCCCCGCCCGCCCTTCCCCACCCTCCCCTTGCCCACCCTCAAGCTCGCCCTCCACATCTCAAACGGATCCCGCCCCTTGTTCCCCACCCCCTTCCTCGCCCCCAAACTCCCCAGCACGGCCGGCACGCACATGACCCCGCCCAGATTCCCGTATTCCTCCCTTCTGCCCCGAAGAAAGTCCTCCACCTTGGGCTCCATTAACGGCACGATGGTCTTCAGCAGCGTCTGAAACATGTCCGGAAACAAAGCCTCCTGCGTTGCCAGCAAGCACTTCACTCTATACCGTTCCTTGGGCGCCTCGAAGCAAGCGGGACAGTTCTCAGTGACGATGGGCAGTCCGTTCTCCTCTGCGAACTTCTCCACCTCCGTCTCTCTCACGTAGACAAGCGGCCTGATGACGCGCAGGTCCCCCTCATCCACGCCATAGTGAGCCTTCATGGCCCGCAAGCATCCGTTGTGCAGCGCGCTCATCATGAAGCTCTCCGCTTGATCATCCAAGTGCTGTGCCATGGCCAAAACATTGTACCCCTCTCGCCGCGCCGCGAAATACAGCACCGTCCGCTTCATCCTGCTGCAGTAGCTGCAGATGCTGTTCCTGTTGCTTCCCTTGCTCATGCTGTCCTCGGCCATGTCCATAATCCCGACGCTCTCGTAGAAGTACGGACATCCCAGCTCCGCCAAGTACTTCTTCAACGAGCTCGGATCAAAACCGTCTGCCTGCGGGTCAACGGTACACGCCCCCAAGCTCCACTCGAACGGCGTTCGCCTCTGCAGCTCGTGCAACACGTGCAGCAGAGTCAACGAGTCCTGCAGGGGGGTGAGCGGGGGGATAAGATAGAGCGACAAGTTATGTATCATTCATACTGGAGGAAGAACTGCGCGCCAGGCGTCTTGCAACACGCAAAGCTCGTTTCGCTTAGCTCGCCTCACCTTCCCCCCGCTCAGCCCCAGCAGTATCTTATCGCCTGGTCGCACCATGCCGTGCTGCAGCACCGCTCGCATCACCTTATTCACTAGTTTCTTCGGCGGAACGACCCACCCCCTCCCATCAGTCGCCGGAGTGATCGCCCTCGGCAGCGGCAGCTGCCCTCCCGTAGCAGTACCCCCCCCAGCCCCAACCGGCTCAAACGGCGCCACCAGCTTACTCTCGATCCCTCTGAACCTCTCCGCTGCCTCCCCCGGCGTGACAAACCACCTCAGCGGCCTCGCACTCTCCTGCACAACCTCCTTGACATCGTTCCCGTTATTCCTCTTCATCTCGCCCTCCGCGACGCGAACATGCGCCATCGCCTCCTTCATAATGCTGCCGTCCCGAACCATCGGACTCTTCGCAGTCTTGTTGTACAACATACCGTCAGCGGTATAGTCGATCCCGCCTAACCACCGTCTCTCCCTCTTCGGCTCATTGGCGTGCTTGAACTCCCCGCTCTTGACATCAACCGTATACTGCGGCAGCAATTTCCACCCGTGCATCGCCACAAACTTGACCGCGTCGACCACGAACGCGACCGTCTCAGCAGTCGCGTAGTAAGGAAGACTGAACCTGAAATACCCCGGCCTCAGAATCTCATTGTCCTCCATCTTCGTAAGCTCCTTCAAAAACTCCTCACTAAGTCTCTCATCGATCCCAAGCAGCCTCTGACTGTACGGTCCCGCGCACATGCATCCCCCCCGGCACTGCACTCCGAAGAGATCGTTGAGGACCTGCGTGACGAAGTTGTGGTGCAAGAGGAGTTTGCCGACGCGGATCACGCACGAGAAAACGGGCAGGCGGCGGCCGGACCGGCCCAGAACAACCAAGTTGGGCGTGTCCGTTAGTTCACTCATGACTTGTGCGACTATGCTCTCCTCCAACTGGTGAATAACCTTGGCGCCCACCTTCTCCATCAAACCGACTACCAGTCCCGCTCTAATACAGCCCACAATGTTCCCCGTTCCCCCCTCCTCCCTCTCCTCATCGTCCTTGACATACACATGGTGGGTTGCATCGACATAAAACACCGTTCCCCCCCCGGGCGCGCTGCTCTGCCCCCTCCCCTTCCTCCCAACATTCCGATACCTCGCGATCCACTTCTTGACCACCAAAACACCCACGCTCTGCGGCCCACCCGGCAACTTGTGGGGGCTGAAGAACATCCCATCCTTCTCCACCCCTTCGTCATTCATGAGGAAGTTACACGCCGACGGCGCCGCAGCCGCGTAATCGAAAACGGCGTACGCGTTGTATTTGTGGAGGAGGACTGTGATTGCCGACACGTCCGTGATGAGACCTGTGACGTTGCTCGCGGCGTTGAATGCTCCAACGATGAGATCGCGGTGTGTGTTCTGTTGTAGGATAGCTTCAAGCGCTGTCAGACACGGGCCGCCTAAGCTCGCGTCTTCGGGGATTGTTAGTACGACGGCGGTGGACTCGCGGTATGGGAGGATGTTGGAGTGGTGCTCGTACGGCCCTACGATTATCAGTGGCCCGTTCTCGGATTCGGTAGTTCCTTTCTTGTTGATCACAGTCTCCAATCCCAGCAATGCCACGAGCTTGTTTACAGCGCCGGTAGCGCCAGTTCCAGTGAAGAAAACACGGTCGGACTTGTTGCAAGCGAGAGCGTTCTTAATAGATTGCCTCGACTCATCAACGTAATCGCTCGTCTGTCTCCCAGTCTTCGACGTAACCGTATGCGTGTTCCCGTAGTACGGCAGTATTTCGTCACAAATGTACTCTTCCATGAATTTCAGAGACCGGGCACTTGCCGTGTAATCGGCGTAGGTTGTGGGCCGCTGGCCGTAGGGCGTTTGGAGGGGGAGGGCGTTGCCGATCTCGGAGGAGGGGAGGAGGGGGAGGAGGGATGACATGGGATAATGAGTAGCGGCCGTCGCAGTGTTTTTCTTTTTTTCTTCTTCATCTCGCCGACAACGCGACGCTCAACAAGCACAGCTAACAAAGGAGTGAGGCATCTACCTCGTGAGGCATCTACCTCGTAAGACATATTCACCTCGTAAGACATATTCACCTCGTGAGACATATTCACCTCGTGAGGCATATTCAGATGCTTCGTTTACGGAGCACTGTCCTAACGGTACTCTGCTAGTTACATGTCATCTCATAGTTCGGCTCGCCCAATCCGGCGAAATGGTATTCAGTAGCTCAACATACATACTCTTGGCATCTTGCTTCCCGACCCCCCTCCTCTTCCTCCACGCGTTCATCTTCATCGCCCCGAGCTCGTCCAACGCCGCCCCATCCTTCTCCGACCCGCAGTCGCCCTCCTTCGCCTGCTTGAATAAACTGTACAACTCGAGCTTCAGGCCCGACGCGTGCCCCTTGTCCCCGGTGTCGCTCAGCAAATCCGTGCTGAACACCAACGCTCTGTGGAACAGGCTGTCCAAGCTCTCCTCCTCTCCCCCCTCCCCCTCCCCCTCCTCCAAGTCCCCGATCTGAATCTCCACGCCGCTCACTTCCACCCCGTGCCCCTCCTCGTCCACCTCGATGCCCTTCTCCAAGACGCTAATCTCGCTCCAGTCGCCGTTCCCTTCCCCGCCGCTCCCCTTACCCGGCGAATCTCGGCCCTCCAGCCTCACCTCCTCCATCCGCAACTTCCTCTCCACGCACTCGTCGACGCTCATCCCAATGTCCTCCATCCACGACCGCTTCAAAGCGGCGTTCGGGCACCCCACAATGAAGGTCTTCTGCGGGTGAATGAGTTCGAACTTCAGCCCCTTCTTGCTCTCCACGTCGGCGACCCTCATCATCGACAGCAGCAACTCGTTGTGAATCTTGTACATGCCCGACTGACTCTGGTGAGAGTACACAAGTTTGTCGTTGAACAAGAAGAATCTGTACCGCGCCTTCAACTTGTACCTCGAGTACTTGACCAAGTCCCCCTCCCGTACGAAGACTCTGTTCGCGTCGTCCAGCAAGCTGTTTCCGCCCTGGATTCGGCACGCTACCGCTTTCAGCTCCCGACGCTTCTTGCTGTCGTGCATGCTCGCCCGCAGGTCGATGATCAGCAGATGCACCTGTTGCACGGCGATCTCCGCCTCCCCGCGGTCGCACGCGAGCTCCATCTCCCTGTACCAAACCTCGCTCCTGAACTTGCCTTCCTCTCCCTCGCCGCCCTCCCCGCCGCCCCCGCTGTCCTTGATTGTCATGACGCGCGACAGCTGCTTCGCAAACGCAGTCCTCTCGCGCTTCATCTCGAGGAAAATCGCCGCCGATAGCGCGTACCGAAGCACGTCCAGGCAGTACAGCACCGGCTGCAGGTCGCTCTGAGCGGCGTCCAGCGTCGCCGCGATGATGCCGTGGAAGTGATGCCACGTTGCCAGAAAGGTGAAGCGCACCAAGTCGCTAGAGAGCATCGTGTCCGCGCCGACTATCGAGAACTTCTGATCAAACAGCGCCAGGCCGCGCAGCAGCTCCCCAGCGCCCTTCACGCCCTTCTGCAAGTCCGTGAAGCTGTCGAGTTGCGTTAGAAAGAGTGAACAAGGGGAGCGTATACATAGCGAGTTTGAGAACGCATGAGCAGAAGAGAAGAGGGAGCAAAGAGAGCGTTGTCTCGTGTCGGCCTTCTCGTGTCGGCCTTCTCGTGTCGGCCTTCTCGTGTCGGCCTTCTCGTGTCGGCCTTCTCGTGCCGCTTTGTTCACACCGCCGCCTCCTTTGTTCACACGTGTGAATGGGCGTGTGTGAGCGCGCTCACCTGACTCCCTTCGTGCCCTCCTCCGGCGCCTGCTGCCGCTGAATCTCGAAGTTCATCTCGATGGGCTGGCCCTCGATCTTGTCGAAGATGTCGCTCAAGTACTGCGTGCTGATGCTCGTGTCGACGCCGCGCAGGTTCTTCATGAACTCCGCCTTGTTCATCTTGCGCCGCGACGACCGCTTGTTGTCGACGCTCATCTTGTGCAGGTCCGTGTTGAGCATGATGATGGCGAACGCGAGCAAGTAGATGGTGTCCTGGTGGTGAAAGGGGCAGCACTCAGAGTCGCCCGAGTTGTCTTCCCAGAAGCAGTGCGCGAACGTCGACATGAGCCGGTCAATCTTCTGCGACTCGCCGGGTAGCCGGAAGCCGCAGGAGGTGAGGTAGTGTCGCAGGCCCTGCTCCACGTTCAAGCTCTCGAACGAAACCGCGCGCACGTAGTGGTAGCGCACGAGGTTCCAGTACTCCTCCTCCTTGCTCCCCACCCCGCCCTCGCCCAAGTAGTCGCCCAGCAGCACGTCATCGAGAGAGGTCTGGTACATGCGCAGAAAGTTTGACACGTCGCGGGGGCTGTCCGTGAGGAAGTTGCACGCCATCAAGTAGTTCAGGCACTTCTTCAGTCCCTTGTTCTTGTTGATGTCGAACGCGATCTTCAGCGTCTCCTTGGTGCGCTCGTGCTCCTCCTGCTTGAAGATGACGGAGCTTCTCGACTTGCTCATCGACCGCCTCCTCCCACCCTTGACCTCCACAACATCCACCGCACCCTTGAGATTAACCTCCACCTTCTCCCCTCGCTTCGCGCTCTCCGTTTCTCGCGTCTCTCGCGTCTCCCACCCCCCCTGCGCACTGACACTCTTACTCCTCAGCTGCTCGTCACTCCGCATCATATAAACGTGCCCGCTAACGTCCATCAAACTCCGAACAACGTGACAAACCGCCCCCATCGCCTTCTCCTGCAACTGCCTCGCCTTCCCTTCAATAATATCCCCCCTCCCCCCACCACCAACTGCCCCATACCTCTCCGCCG
>Ga0307985_10001696_pt1 | contig 12400 bp, 10 predicted proteins | sample EllFjometageno80_FD_203155 | JGI IMG/M metagenome (GOLD analysis project Ga0307985, IMG submission 203155) | Marine microbial communities from Ellis Fjord, Antarctic Ocean - #80 | ecosystem: Environmental > Aquatic > Marine > Unclassified | place: Southern Ocean | collected 2014-10-09 | reverse complement strand
TTTTTCTGAGCTCTTTCAATTGACTTACTAACCATTGAATGCTGAATAACTTCACCTTCTTCTAATCCCATTCTATCCATTAGTTTAGCTATTCTCTCTGAACCAAATAATCTCATTAAATTATCTTCTAAGGATACATAGAATTGAGATGATCCAGGATCTCCTTGTCTACCTGCTCTTCCTCTAAGTTGTCTGTCTACCCTTCTAGAATCATGTCTTTCAGTTCCGATAATTGCTAAACCTCCTTTTTCTTTTACTATATCAGAGAGTTTAATATCAGTTCCTCTACCAGCCATATTTGTTGCAATTGTCACAACACCTTTTTGCCCAGCTTCTGCAACTATATCAGCTTCTCTCTGGTGAAGCTTAGCATTAAGAACATTATGTTTAACCCCTCTTTTTCTTAAAATAGTGCTTAAAAGCTCTGATATTTCCACTGATGTTGTTCCTACAAGTATTGCTCTTCCTTGCTCACTTAGCTTAACAATATCTTCAATAATTGCATTATATTTCTCTCTATTTGTCTTATAGACTAAATCGTTTTTATCATCTCTTTGAATTGGTCTATTAGTTGGGATTGATACTACATCTAATTTATAAATTTCCCAAAATTCTCCAGCTTCTGTTTCTGCTGTACCCGTCATTCCAGAAATTTTATTGTACATTCTGAAATAGTTTTGTAGTGTTACTGTAGCGTAAGTTTGAGTGGCATCTTCAATTTTAACACTTTCTTTTGCTTCTATTGCTTGGTGAAGACCATCTGAATATCTTCTCCCTTCCATTATTCTACCTGTTTGCTCATCAACAATTTTTACTTTATTATCCATAACAACATATTCTACATCTATTTCAAATAGTGTGTATGCTTTAAGTAGCTGATTAACTGTATGAATTCTTTCTCCTTTAATTGAGAAGTCTCTTAGAAGAGTGTCTTTAGCTGTTTTTTTATCAATATCACTTATTGTAGATTTTTCAATTGTTGCAATTTCTTGACCAACATCTGGTAAAATAAAAAAATCTTTTTCCTCTATTGATGTGGTCATTAAGTTAAGACCTTTTTCTGTAAGTTCAATAGTATTAGTTTTTTCATCAATTACAAAAAACAATTCTTCATCAACTAAATGCATTTCTTTATTTTGATCTTGCATATAAAAGTTCTCAGTTTTCTGAAGCTGAGCTCTAATTCCATCCTCACTTAAAAACTTGATTAAAGCTTTGTTTTTAGGCAGTCCTCTAAAGGCTCTAAGCAAGTTAAATCCACCTTTCTCTTTATCTCCAGAAGTAAGGAGTTTTTTAGCATCAGATAGAACTGTTGTTACATATTTTTTTTGAGCATTAGCAAGGTTATGGACTTTATGTTTAAGCTCATTGTATTCATGAACATCTCCACGAGGCGTGGGACCTGATATTATTAGTGGTGTTCTGGCATCATCAATTAATACAGAATCTACTTCATCTACAATTGAATAATGTAATTTTCTTTGGACTAAATCATCTGGTCTTTTAGCCATATTATCTCTTAGATAATCAAATCCAAATTCATTATTGGTTCCATATGTAATATCTGCTAAATAGGCATTGCGTCTTTCGTCTGAGTTAGGTTGGTGATTGTCAATACAGTCAATACTCAGTCCGTGAAATTGAAATAAAGGTCCCATCCATTCACAATCTCTTTTTGCTAAATAATTATTTACGGTAACTAAATGTACACCAAGTCCAGTTAAGGCATTTAGAAACACAGGAAGCGTTGCAACTAATGTTTTCCCTTCTCCAGTCTGCATTTCGGCAATTTTCCCTTCATGTAAAACAATACCGCCAATTAATTGAACATCATAATGAATCATATTCCATTGCATGATATTACCCGCAGCATTCCATTCATTTTTATAAGAAGCTATTTCTCCTTTAATAGAGATAAAGTCTTTTTTAGCAGCTAAATCTTTGTCAAATTCAGTCGCTATGACATCAATTACATTGTTTTCAGTAAATCTTTTAGCAGTTTCTTTCATAACTGCAAATGCTGTAGGAAGAATCTGATTAAGAATAACTTCAATTTTTTCTACTATTTCTTTTTCTAGTGCATCTATTCTTTGATAAAATAATTCTTTTTCTTCTGATACTGTTTCTTTTAATTCTGCTTTTTCTTTAAGAGTTTGTATTTCTTCTTTATCATTAAGAACATAGTCATTAATTTTTTTCTTTAAAAGTATAGTTTGTTCTCTAAGTTGATCGTGAGAAAGGGATGAGATTTTAGAAGATTCTTGCTTTATTTTTTCAACTATTGGCTTAATTAGTTTTAAGTCTTTGTCATACTTCGTGCCAAAGAATTTAGTAGCAAAATCGAATATTCCAGCCATTGGTTTAGTTTATGTAAGCAAATGTAGTTTTAAATAGTATAAAAAGACAAGGTAATAAGTTGAAATTTATATCTTATTTCTAATACTCATCTTCATTAAAGAAGAAGTCGTCTTTAGTAGGGTAGTCGGGCCAAATATCCTCAATTGTTTCCCATTGCATTCCTGGTTCATCTTCAACAAGTTCTTGTAGGTTTTCTACTACTTCCATAGGTGCTCCTGATCTTATTGCGAAGTCAATTAACTCATCCTTCGTTGCAGGCCATGGGGCATCTTCTAGTTTAGATGCTAATTCTAAAGTCCAATACATGAGATTATTTTTTTGCAAAAATAATTTTTTTCCTTAATTATAATGATATTTATAAGTTTTTTTCCCAGTTTATTTCTTGTCCATTATTAATTTTCAGTAAATATCTCGATAATACAAACAAGAAATCTGACAATCTATTTAAATATTTTAGATTTAAATTATTACTATTTAAATCAGAATGTAAGCTAACAATTCTTCGTTCAGCTCTCCTGCAAACTGTTCTGCATATATGACAAAGTGAAGCTGTTTTATCTCCAGAGGGTAGTATAAAATTACTTAACATTGGAAGCTCCTTTTCAAGCTCATCAATTACTTCTTCAAGATATTTTAAATCTTTCTCTTTTAGTATTGGTAGTTCAATATTTTTATTTTTTTGATCATAAGCAATATTACTACCCATATCAAACAATTTATTTTGGATAATAAAAAGAGTTTTTTTAATATTATCAGGTATTTCTTGATCATGAAGATTTCCAATGTGCGCATTTAGCTCATCAATTGAACCATAGCACTCAATTCTATTATTATTTTTTTCTACAACTGTCCCTCCTAAAAGTTGTGTTTTTCCCTTGTCTCCATTTTTTGTATATATTTTCATAATAAATTTTTTAGAATCTAATTATATAATTTTCTTTACTCAGTTTCTTATTTGTAAAGACTAGTCCAATAAAAAACAAATCTATACTTAATTTAACTTTTGGTGAGTCTTTGATAATTCCCCATGCTTCTTCCATTTCATCAGACCAATGAATATCATCGAAGATAAGAATTGAATTATCTTTAGCATACTTTAAAATTAGTTCAAAATATTTAATTGTTGATTTTAAGTTATGATTTCCATCAACAAAGGCTAAATCAACTTTTGGGATTTCTGCTAATTTTTTTTCTAATGTAATATCAAAGTTCCCTTCAATCACTTCGATGTTTAAGTTTTTTGTAGCCAGAAAATTTTCTTGTGCAATTTTAATTGTTTCTGGACAACCTTCGAATGTATAAATCTTTGCATCTTTATTGCCTTTTGCCAAATAACAGGTACTGATACCTAATGATGTTCCAAGTTCAATTATAATTTCTGGTTTGAAAAAACTAACAACCCTATAGATAAGCATTCCAAATTTTGAGTTTTTGGCAGAATTTTTAGCAATATCTTTTATTTTTCTTTTTTTAGAGTTGTTAATATTACTACCCGTCCCAAAATCTTTAATATTTATAGTTGTATTATTTTCACTTAATTGATTACGTAATTTGATTATTTCTTTTAAATCTTGACCTTTCTTTAGAATTACATTAGTAACTAGCTTAAAAAGAAATGGAGAGTGTAAATTATATTTACTTTTAGCAATAATAAGGTAGCGCGCATATTTTAATAATAATCGAAGTAATTTCATTAAATTTTAATTTGCACAGTTTATACATTTTTGACTATTTGGCCTAATAATTAATCTGCCGTATGGTATTTCTTTATTACATGCAATACACTTGCCAAAATTTTTATCATTTATTCTTTTATTAACCGATTCTAATTGCTGTAACTTTTTTTTTGATTCTCTAAGAGCAGATTCAGTGACACTTTTATTATTAATTGCATCCATTCTACTTATTCTTCCTATTGAGTTTTCTGGAGCTATCGGTTTACACAATTCAGTATATTTCTTGATTTTTAAGGATGTTTCAATTATTTCCTTTTTAAGAATAGTTAAAAACTCTTTTTTTTGAGTAGGATTCATAATTCTAAAGTTCTTCCCTTAGCTCTACAAGAAATTTTCTAATTTCTTTTAAGTGATTAACAACACTTAAATTGTCTGTAGTATCATTTTTGTTCTCTTTTAATTTTTTTCTAGCCCCCTCAATTGTAAAACCTCGTTCTTTTAATAGGTGATAGATTATTTTAAGATTCTCCAGGTCATTAGCTGTAAATAGTCTATTTCCTTTTTTATTTTTTTTAGGCTTTAAAATATCAAATTCTTTCTCCCAAAATCTTATTAAACTAACATTGACATTAAACTCTTTAGCAACCTCTCCAATTTTATAGAATAGTTTTTTTGGCTCGTTTTCAGATAGCATTAGTCAAATGATTGATTATTTTGAGATGATATCTCTAGCATTTTACTGTACTCGTCGGACGAGAGGTCATTATAATAGAAGTTTACAGGATTAATTTTTTTTCCATTTTTATGTACTTCATAGTGTAGGTGTGGAGCAACTGATGTTCCTGTATTACCTACATAACCAATAACTTCTCCTCGTTTTATTACCTGCCCTTTTTTAACGGTGTATCTTGACATATGAGCATACAATGTTTTATATCCATACCCATGATTTATTACCACATGATTACCGTATCCTTTTTTACTTCTTCTAACTTTAGCAATCACCCCATTTCCTGTTGCATAAATTTCTGTTCCTGTCTTAGCAGAAAAGTCCATTCCTGTATGTAATTTTCTAGTTTTATAAATTGGATGAATTCTATATCCATAGCCACTAGCCATTCTGCTCAGATCTTTATTTGAAACAGGCTGAATAGCTGGAATAGAAGCAAGCATGGAAAGTTTGTTTTTTGTTAAATCTATAATCTCATCAAAAGATTTTGATTGAAGATATAGTTGTTTGGTAAGCTGGTCAAGCTTAGTTGAAGTCTCTGTTATGATCTCAGAATTAGCATACCCTTGAAGTTTTATATATCTATTTACGCCACCAAATCCTTGCTTTCGAATTGAGTTTGGTATTGGGTCCGCTTCAAAAATTGTTCTGTAAATATTATCATCTCTTTTCTGAATATCTTCAAGAACAATTTCTATTTGTTCCATCTTTTTATCGATGATTTCATATTGACTAACCATGTGTTCAATCTCACCTATTAATTTCTTTTCTTTAGGACTATCAAAGAATTGAAAGAAAAAAAACACCATAACTATTCCAAGTAACATGCTAGAAATAAGGAAGTACAAAGCTCTCTTAGATTGGTTTAGTTTACTAAGAGTAATTCGTTTGTAGCTTAATGTCTTAGTATCGTAATAATATTTTATTTTAGCCATAAGAAATAATTAAGACAAATTTAGTAATATTACAATAGATAATGTATTAATAGGATTTGATTTAATATCTTTAATTAATGAATAAATTAAAATCTTCATGAATTCTCATAACCTTAGAAAATTATTCTTAGACTTTTTTAGTGAAAAAAATCATGCTATTATTGATTCATCTCCTATCGTTGTAAAAGATGATCCAACATTGATGTTTAATAATGCTGGCATGAATCAATTTAAAGATGTTTTTACAGGAAATCATAAGCCTAAGGACATTAGGGTAGCAAATTCTCAAAAATGTCTTAGAGTATCGGGTAAGCATAATGATTTAGATGAAGTTGGCCATGACACTTATCATCACACTATGTTTGAAATGTTGGGTAGCTGGTCTTTTGGTGATTATTTTAAAGAACAAGCTATAGATTTAGCTTGGGAGTTTTTAGTTAAAAAATGTGGGATTGAAAAAGATCGTATTTATGTGACTGTTTTTGAGGGAGATAAAAAAGATGGTCTTTCTAAAGACTTAGATGCTTATAATTACTGGCAGAAACATTTGCCTAATAGCAAAATCATTAATGGAAATAAAAAAGATAATTTTTGGGAGATGGGAGAAGTAGGGCCTTGTGGTCCTTGTTCAGAAATTCATTATGATAATCGTTCTAGTTCAGAAATTGAAAAATTAGATGCTGCTAGTCTTATTAATAAAGATCATCCCCAGGTTATTGAAATATGGAATCTTGTATTCATGCAGTTTAATAGATTAAAGGATGGGAATCTAAGTAATTTACCAAGTAAGCATGTAGATACAGGGATGGGCTTTGAAAGATTAGCTATGATTTTACAAGAGAAGAAATCAAATTATGATACTGATATTTTTCAGCCATTAATAAAAGAAATTTCTAAGATTTCTAATAAACCTTATGGTGAAAATAACGATATAGATATAGCTATGAGAGTAATAGCAGACCATATTCGAGCAATTGCCTTTTCTATTGCAGATGGTCAATTGCCTTCAAATGTAAAAGCAGGTTATGTTATTAGAAGAATCCTTAGAAGAGCAGTTCGTTATGGATATACTTTCTTAAATCTAAAACAACCATTTATTTATAAGCTTGTTGATGTTTTGGAAGAATCAATGGGTAGTCAGTACAACGAATTAAGCCTACAGAAAAAACTTATTAGTGATGTTATTCAAAAAGAAGAAGAGGCCTTCTTAAGAACTCTAGAAAAAGGACTTAAAAGAATCAGCGAATTAACACAAGAGAACAAGACTTCTATAAATGGAGCGCAAGTTTTTGAATTGTATGATACTTATGGCTTTCCTAAAGACTTGACTTCATTAATTTTAAGTGAAAATAATTTGACTTATGATAATGATGGTTTTGAGAAAGCAATGAGAATTCAAAAGGAAAGATCCAAAAAATCTGCTCAACAAGATATTGGAGAATGGATCCTATTATGTGATGCGGCATCAAGCTTTATTGGTTATGAAACTTTAGATGCGGAAACTTCTATTATTAAGTATAGAAAAGTATTCAGTAAGAATTCCGAGTCTTATCATATTGTTTTATCAAAAAATCCATTTTACCCAGAAGGTGGAGGCCAAGTAGGAGATACTGGAAAGTTGATTTTTAAAGATGAAGAGATTATTGTTTTAGATACTAAAAGAGAAAATAACTCAACCTATATTATAAGTGATTCTTTCTTTAAACAAAAAACAGATATCTGTAATGCGGTAGTAAGTAGAACAAGAAGAAATAAAATTTCTAAGAATCACTCTGTAACACATCTATTACATGAGTCGTTGAGAAAGATACTAGGTGAGCATGTAATACAGAAAGGATCTTTAGTAAATGAAGATTATTTACGATTTGATTTTTCTCATTACTCTAACATTAATGATAATGAATTAATATTAATTGAAGATGATGTTAATCATAAAATTCAAGATAGCCTTGATTTAATTACTCATAATAATATATCTATCCCTAAAGCTAAAGCAGCGGGAGCCTTAATGTTATTTGGTGAAAAATATGGTGATGTTGTGAGGATGATTGAGTTTGGTTCTTCCAAGGAGTTATGTGGAGGTACTCATGTATCTAATACTTTAGAAATAGGTTTATTTAGAATAAAATCAGAGAAATCTAGTTCATCTGGGGTAAGAAGGATAGAGGCTTTATCTGGACAACGTGCTTTAGAAGACTTAAAGAATAAAGATGCTACATGCAATAGTTTAGTTTCTCTACTAAAAAGTAAAGATATAGTAACTTCTGTTAAAGATATTTTAGCTCAAAACAAGACACAATCTAAGTTAATCGATGAATATAAGAAACATTATTTTAAATCGTTAAAGCAAGAGTTAACAAGCAATCTTGTTTCTTTAGGAAAAATTAATTTTATTTATAATAATTATGATCTTTCTTCACAAGACTTGAAAAGTCTTGCTCAGCTATTTAAAGATGACACTAAATTAGTTGTTTTACTATCGAATCAGCAAAATAATAAAGTCTCATTAACCCTTTTAATTACTAATGATTTAATTACTCAAGGATATAGTGCTAAAGAATCAATTAATATAATAGCAAATGAGATTTCAGGTGGTGGTGGTGGTCAGGCATATCTTGCTACAGCTGGAGGAACTAATCTTAAAGGTCTTTCAAGTGCAGTGCAAAAAGCACGTGAATTATTTACTAAAAAATAAAGCAAAAAAAAACCACCCTAGGGTGGTTTTTTCTAATTTAAATTGATTTTTTAGAATCTGTATGCAACACCGAAGTTTAATTTCCCTTCTCTTTCACCCGAAGCATCTTCATTAACTGGGAAAGTGTAACTTGGCTCTAAGTAAAGATCATTCCATACATTAAAAGAATAACCTACGCCAATTTTCATATTATCAGTTGCATCTTCAGTTGGCATTTGTAAAGTTGCCCACATTCCTTCACCAAAGCTGTATCTAACAAAGATATCATATGTAGCATCTGCATCACCTAGATTGTTACCTAGACTATCAGTAATAGTTGTAGTTTCTGCTCTTTGGACACCTGCAGCTAAATTTTCATTAACTTGGTAACCTATACCTATTCTTTCAGTAATTTGCTCAGCTGAGAAACCTTCAGAATCATCTGGAGCCTCACTAACTGTAGTTATTACCATAAATTGAGCTGAAGCAAATAACGTAGTCATTGCAAGAGCTGCTGTAAACAATACTTTTTTCATCTTTTATAAATTTAATATTAATATTACTCGCAAGATAGTAAAGCTATTTATCTTTTGTATGATAATTTATAAGTTTTCTTAACACCTTATTGTTAACTGCTAGATTAAAGCAAAAAAAAAGAGCTGCATTAAGCAGCTCTTTTTTTAAATTTATTTTAACTTATTACGGAGTAACAGTTAAAGTTAACCAGTTGAAAAGAGTTTCAGCTCCTTCACCACCATTATCATCATTTACCATTCTGTATGAAAGACCAGCATTATCATTCAGTGAGTAACCTACAGTAATATCAGAAACTTTTCTTTCACCTTCAAGTTCTGTATTAGTTATAGTATGCATCGTAGCTGATAGAGAAAAGTCACCCATATTGTAAGTTCCACCAATATAAAGATTTTCATCGTTTGGTCCTAACATACCTAAGTTTCCATTAGAATCGAAACCACTAAAAGTTTCTGAAACTTCCAAACCATCTTCATCAATAGAACCATAAGTAGTTTGCATGTTACCTAATCCACTGTAAGCATATCCAGATTCTCCAATTGAATTCATTCCAGCAGTAAGAGACATTCCATCACTAACATTGTAAGTTCCTGAAATATCCATCATATCACCATCAACAATTCCTGCACCATCATTTGCATTAAAAGAGCTAGTATTGTATGATGCATTAAGATCTAATTGCCCACCCATCGCTGAGTAAACGAAATCAAGACCCATCCAAGTATTTGCTTCACCATCATTTACAGATTGTGAAAGATATAGTAAATTAGCTGACCAGTCTCCTGAAGCCTTTGAAGCATTTAACCACATTTCGTCTAATGACCCCATTGAAGCATTATCACCACTAGCAGAATTTAAACCTAAATCTAAACCTACTAAGTCGTTATCGATAGCAAAAGTCATTCCGTCCATTGTTTTTCTATTTGCATTCCAATCATTTTGTCCAATGATGTTACCTGAACCATACTGAAGTGCTTGACGTCCAATGTTCATTGTAGCAAAACCAAAAAGGTCAGTTGTAGCATAAGCTTCAAAAACATTAGCGTTTAGATTACTACCTAACATTGATGCATTAGTTCCATCGTTAGTTGTGTAGTTTACATCAGAGCTTAAAACTATTCCCCAATTTTCACCACCCCAATTAGTACCTACTGTGATTCTTTGTGAAGTTGACATTCTGTCTCCTTCACCTCCCATATCTATTCTCGTTCTTGAATCTACATTCATGTCTTGAGCAAAAGATACTGTTGTCATTAGTCCTAAAGCAAGGGCTAAAATATTACGTAAATTTTTTTTCATTTTATTTATTTTAAATTAATTCAAGACAAAGATAACCTACTCATTTAAAACAAGCCTAATAGATTAACTACTTTTTTAACATTAGTTTGTGAGCATCATACTTAAATGTTTGATTGTTAAGTCTTTAGACTGTTATATTTTTTCATTAAAAAAGACTTAAAAAAGTTAAAAAATTATGAAAAACAGCTAATTTTTGATAAAAATTGGTTTTTAGCCTTTATAGGTAAGCCATTTCCACAGTTCTTTATAGGAAGTTTTTTTACCGTACATAAGTATGCCTGTTCTATATATTTTGGCAGCTAAATAGGTTGATAGTATAAATGATACTGTAATACTTAGCATGGAAATAACTAGCTCCCAACTTTCTACTCCAAATGGCAGGCGAACCATCATTATTACTGGAGATGTAAATGGAATCATAGAGAGCCAAAATGCAAGAGATCCATCAGGATTATCCATTACAGGCTGTATGAGCATAATAGCTAATATTAAAGGGATTGTAATTGGTAATACAAATTGTTGAGTATCTGCCTCTGCATCTACAGCAGAACCGACTGCAGCAAAAAGCGAGCTATACATGAGATAGCCTGATAAAAAATAAAAGAAAAAACAACTTCCTATTTGTATCAGATTAATTCCCCCTATTAGCTCGTTTACCTGCACTAATACTTTAGCATTATTAATCGAGTTAGTTTCATTAATAATATCACTCGGGTTTAAAAGAAAAATTTCTGCAATTGCAGAAATTATTACTGTAAGAACAATCCAAAGTGTAAATTGAGACAACCCAACTAGAGCTACACCAATAATTTTCCCCATCATTAATTGAAAAGGTTTAACAGACGAGATAATTACTTCAACAATTCTATTAGTTTTTTCTTCAATGACCCCTCTCATAACCATTGTCCCGTACATAAATATAAAAAAGTATATGAGGATTCCAGTGATAAAACCTATCCCCATACTAGCCTCTGTACTTGAGTTAATACTTTCCCCGTCAACATTAACAATCTTTGTTTGTATTTTAATTTTTGTAATGGATTCTTCTAAAATTTTTAGGTTTATTCCTGCCTTTTTTAGTTTTTTTCTTTCAATAACTTTTTCAATGTTACTAGAAATAGATCTTTTTATTGATAATGATATCTGCTGATCTGAATATATTATGAAATTTTCATTTTCAAAATCTAATAAAGCGTAATAATTAGTATTTGAGAAATCTTGTTTTAGAGCCTCTATTTCGTCTTGTGGAATAATTGAGAAATGAGTGTTTTCAATATTATTTAAAGGTTCTAGAAAATCTAGCTGATTTCCTGAAATTGCTATTACTCTATCCTGCTGATCTTGCATGGTCAAAAGGGTAGGAGTGATTATAAGTGCTGCCATTAGAATTGGTCCTAGAACTGTCATTACCACAAAAGACTTTTTCTTAACTCTAATCAAATACTCTCTTTTTATAATTAGCCAGATTTTATCCATTTTGAATTGCTTTAATAAATATTTCTTCCATGCTTGGAGTATGTTTCTTAAAAGAGATTATATCATTGTTTTGATTAAGAGTAGTTATTAAATCCTTCTTGCTAAAATTGGTATTTATCTCGATATAGAAAATCTGATCTTCGTGTTTTTTTATTATAAATTCTTTAGATTCTGTTAAAGTATTATTCTTTGTAGCTATTTGGTATGTGTTTTGTTCAAAATCTTTTTTTATATCTTCAATAGCACCTTCTAGAATTGTTTCTGCATTATTAATTAACGCTATCCTATCACAAATCTCTTCCACTGATTCCATTCTGTGAGTAGAGAAAATTATTGTAGTACCTAGTTCTCTTAAATTTAAAATTTCTTTTCTTATTAAAGCAGCATTAATTGGGTCAAAGCCACTAAATGGTTCGTCAAATATTAATAATTTTGGTTTATGCAATATAGTTACAATAAATTGTATTTTTTGAGCCATCCCTTTCGAAAGCTCCTCTACTTTTTTGGGCCACCACTCAATAATTTCAAATTTTTTAAACCAATATTTTAGTTTTTCTAATGCCTCAGAATAGGACATTCCTTTTAGCTGGGCAAGATAAAGGGCTTGTTCGCCAACCTTCATTTTTTTATAAAGACCTCGTTCTTCTGGCAGATAGCCAATCATAGATATATGTTCTCTTTGTAGGACTTCCCCATTAAAAATAACACTTCCGCTATC
>Ga0307985_10001694_pt1 | contig 12408 bp, 13 predicted proteins | sample EllFjometageno80_FD_203155 | JGI IMG/M metagenome (GOLD analysis project Ga0307985, IMG submission 203155) | Marine microbial communities from Ellis Fjord, Antarctic Ocean - #80 | ecosystem: Environmental > Aquatic > Marine > Unclassified | place: Southern Ocean | collected 2014-10-09 | reverse complement strand
ACGCTGGTGTCATTACCCTCGTGGGCCTCATCTCGCCGTACCGGGAGGGGAGGGACGCTGTCAGGAAGAGGCACGAGGAGCAGGGGATTCCGTTTTATGAGATCTTTCTGGACGTTCCCGTCGAGGAACTCATGTCAAGGGTAAGAGAAGAGCGACGCGAGTTGATACGGAGCGTACAGGCACTACACGAGCGAGCAAACGAGTTGAAGTACCGACTGAGGTCGCACCGTACTCCCCTTTGTTCACACACACATCACACGTGTGTGTGTGGCATGTGTGTGTGTGGCATGTGTGTGTGGCATGTGTGTGTGGCATGTGTGTGTGGCATGTGTGTGTGTCATGTGTGTGTGGCATGTGTGTGTGGCTCATACGTGTGCGCCCCCCCCAGGACCCCAAGGGCCTCTACGCTAAGGTGCAGAGCGGCGAGCTGAAACACTTCACGTGCATCGACGATCCGTACGAGGAGCCGTTGAAGCCCGAGATCATTCTGCCTACTCGCGACCTTAAGATCCACGAGTCCGTCGACGTGCTGTTCAAGAGGCTGCAGCAGGACGGGGTGCTGGAGGGCGCGCCGAAGCTGAACCCGCCGGGACTGCCGAATCCGGACGGGGACGAGTTCGTGGACAGGCATGTCGCGAAGGAGGACCGCGAGGCGAGGATTAAGGAGGCGGCGACGCTGCCCAAGGTGCTCATTACTGATGTTGATTTGAACTGGTTGCAGGTCATTGGCGAGGGGTGGGCGAGTCCGCTCAAGGGTTTCATGAGGGAGGGCACTCTGCTTGAGGTGCTTCACTTCAACGAGATTCGCGTGGATCCGTTCAATCTGACTGGCAATGCCGGCAGGCACGAGACGCAGACGGACTTCGCGGGCTTCACGGAGAGGCAGCCGCCGCTTAGTGTCAGCATGAGTGTGCCTATCACTCTTTCTATTACCGAGTACACCAAGACGCTGATTGACGAGGCGGGGGCTGACGGCGTCAAGGCGGTTGCGTTGGTGACGCAGATGGGCGAGACTGTGGCCATTTTGAGGGATCCTGAGATCTACGCGAACAGGAAGGAGGAGATTGTCACGAGGATGTTTGGCGCGATTGACATGGGGCATCCGTACATCAAACACATTTACAAGGGGGGGCCGTATTTGCTGGGCGGCGAGGTGGAGCTGCTGAACCGGATCAGGTACAACGACGGCTTGGACAAGTGGAGGAAGACGGCGAAGGAGCTGATGGCGGAGTTCAAGGAGAAGGAGGCGGACGTTGTGTACGCGTTCCAGACGAGGAACCCGACGCACGCGGGGCACGCTTACTTGATGAAGGCGGCGGGGGAGGACTTGAAGAAGAACAAGGGGTACAAGAAGCCGGTGCTGTGGCTGAGTCCTTTGGGAGGCTGGACCAAGGAGGATGATGTGCCGCTGGACGTGAGGGTGAAGCAGCACGAGGAGGTGCTGAGGGCGGGGGTTGCGCATCCCGGGGGTTTGGATCCGGCTAGCACGGTCATGGCGATCTGGCCGAGTCCCATGGTTTACGCGGGACCTACAGAGGTGCAGTTTCACGCGAAGAGCAGGCGGAGCGCTGGCGCGTCGTACTTCGTGGTGGGTCGGGATCCCGCGGGGATGAAGGGGAGCATGGAGGCCGTTGCGCACAAGGACGACGATTTGTACGACGGCGATCACGGGAGGTATGTGCTGCAGATGTCGCCGGGGATTGGGGGCATGAAGATGCTGAGCTTTGTCAAGGTCATGTACGACGTTGTTAGCAACAGCATGATGGTGCCGGACGATAGCAGGATGGACGATTTCATCAGCATTAGTGGGAGCAAGATGAGGGCGTTGGCGCGGTCCCAGGCCACGGCGTGCCCCGACACGCCGCCGACCGACTTGATGGAGGCGAACTGCATCCCCAAGGGCTTCATGGTGCCCAAGGGATGGGACATTGTGACTGATTACTACAGCCACATTGACGAGAAGGAGTGGGTGCCGTGGAGCAGGCCGAGGGTGGAGCCGAACACGGCGAGCACGACGGTGGAAGACGGGGAGTTCGGGAGCACGGGGTTCAGCTTGAAGATGAAGGGAGGGAAGAGCTGGTGGCACGACATCGAGACGTGGGCTGACGAGGGCAAGGGCGTGGTCAACTTCTTGACAGAGATTCCCATGTTCGTCACGGCCAAGATGGAGGTCACGAAGGAGGTGGGGGGGAACGCCATCAAGCAGGACCTGAACAAGGACGGCAGCCCGAGATACTACACGTACGGCACGCCGACCTTTAACTACGGCATGGTCCCGCAGACGTGGGAGGACCCGGACAGAAAGGACGACGCGGGGCACGGGGGGGACAACGATCCACTCGACGTGATCGAGATCGGCGGCATGGTGCTCGAGATGGGGAGCGTCACGCCGTGCAAGGTGCTGGGGAGTTTGGAATTGATTGATGAGGGGGAGGTTGACCACAAGATTTTGTGCATCGCCGAGGGCAGCGAGCACTACAAGAAGATCAACGACGTCGAGGATCTGGAGAAGTATTACGAGGGTACCGTCAACAGGCTGGTGCACTGGCTCAAGTTCTACAAGACCAGCGACGGCAAGGGCGTGAACGAAATCGACAACAACGAGGTCAGCTTGACGGTGGAAGAGGCGCTCGCGGTCGTGAAGGAGACCAGGGAGGATTGGAAGATGCTCTGCGAGAAGTCGGATGACTACGACGACGAGTTCGAACTGGAGAGATGTCCGTAATAGGAAGTAGGTTTGAGAACAAATCATTCCCAACGCAAAGAAGTTCTTCGGCGGCACGCGCTTCGTCTTCTTCCCTTGAGTTCGGAACCAGTCGCGCTATCCAATGCCGCCGCCACGCACTTTGCGAACAAAGGAGTGGGAACATTCCGCGCAACGCTGGCGATTCCGCGCAACACTGGCGGCGAATCATTGTTTTCTACCCTAAGTCTTCTCTCTCTCTCTCTCTCTCTCTCTCTCTCTCTCTCTCTCTCTCTCTCTCTCTCTCTCTCTCTCTCTCTCTCGCTCTCTCTCTCTCTCTCTCTCTCTCTCACGTTGACCTCCACCGACGTGATCAAGGTCGTCGACTCGGCTTCCTCGGCCACGAAGTTGAACGTGTCCGTCATCAGGTCGGCGTCTACGACCATCTTCTCAGAGATGTCCTCGCGAATAAGGTCCTCGATGTCATGTGGTGAGTGTTGAGAATCCTGTTGGCACGTACAAGAGCCTGTAACTCTCGCCTGCTGAATAATCTGTCTTCCAATCGCTCCAAACAACTTCCACAACTTCGCCCTTCGCGTCTTCGCCCGTAGCGTCACCCTTCGCGCCCCATGATCATCACAGCTGACGAATGCGGCATAATCAAGGCTATGGGCAAGCTTCCTTCCTCCAAAGAGCCCCTACCCCTTCCCCTCCTCCCCTCAGACCTCTCCCAGTCTCGGAGCAACTCTCTGCACTGCTTGTCCTGGCACTCGGCATCCTTTGATTCATTCCTGGCGGCACGCAACGGACCATCTGTGGAGTTCTGGTCCAGTCCCAGCGATTCCTCCACGTCCCCCACAATGACCTCGCGTGTGGACCTGTACGGCTCCGCGGACATCTCCTCTGATGCCAATGAAACTGACGAGATCCTGGCACTTCACACCTCTCCCTCCTCCCCCTCCTCCTCCTTCGCATTCCTTTCCTCCGCCTGCCTGTTCTCCTTCACCGCCAAGTCTTTCACCAAGCTCAACGCTGGCGAGCCTCTGCTGCCCCCCCCTGCCACCGGTGAGCAGTCTGGTGGGCGCGTCAAGTCCCTCCTCGGCAACACGAGCGCCACAACGGCGCTGTTTCGCACCACAGCCACCGGCACCCAGCTTGCCGTCGGCTCGAAAGACCGCGAGGTCTTCTTGTACGACGTCGCCACCAGCAAGAGCGTGTGGAAGGCCAAGAATATCGCGCCGCACCCTCAAACCCTGCTCCAGTACCCGCTGTGGCAGACCGCGCTCGCTTTCTGCGACGAGGTCGAGGACAGGTTGGCGGTCGGCACGGCCTTCAAGGAGCTCCGATTGTACGACTTGCGGCAGCGCAAGCCCACGCTTGTCACGAAGGAGGGCGTGCTCGAGGCCCGCGTCACGGCTCTCTGCAACTTCGAGAACTCGATTGTGGTCGGCGACGCGGCGGGGTACCTGCAGGAGCTCGACGTGCGTACGGGCAAGGTTCTCGGGAGGTTCGCGAGCCCCGGGGGGTCGGTCAGGGCCATCCAGAGGGTTCCGGGCAGCGGGAGCAAGTTCGCTTGCGTCGGTTTGGACCGGATGTGCAGGGTGTACTCGACGAGGGGGTGGAAGGAGAAGGGGCACGTTTACTTGAAGCAGAGGCTGAACTGTGTGCTGGTTAGCGGCGACGTCGCGGAGGAGGACTACGGCGAGGGGGGGGAGGGAGCGGCGGGTACGGCGGGAGAGGAGGTGCAGAACGACGAGGAGGACGAAGACGACGAGGTCGAGGACCTCGTCGTTAGTGACAGCGAGGGGGGCGGGAGCGACAGCGAGGACAGTAGCAGCGGGGAGGAGGACGAGGAGGACATTGAGGCGGACGCCTTCTTCAAGCCGGAGCGCAACGTGAAGAAACAGTTCGGCGGCCCCAAGAAGAAGTTCAAGCGTTAACAAAATACGTTTTTCTTGTCGCAACACAACCTGTTTGCGCCCCACTGAAGAGATTCGGGCTGGCTAAATGCTTGACACCGCGGGTACGCGCCCGCGGAGAGGGAGATACAGAGCAGGTACAGGCTGGTTTCAGCAGAGATGGCCTCAGGATGGGTTTCCGTCTGGTACCGGAAGATAACGCCAGTTGGGGGTCGTATCTGCCGTGTGGCTTGCGCCGCCTTCTTACACGAACGCGACGAGCACGATCACTGACAGGTTGAGGAAGCTGAAAGAGATGCGCAGGCAGAGCCTGATTGACGACGACGAGTACGCGGCGGCGAAGGGGAAGATCGTGCAGGAGATGCTGGGGTGAGGAGGGAGGGGGGAGGGAGAGAGCAGTAACTGGTAAGCCTGTCCGAAAAAAACGTTCTAAATGCGTGTGCGGAGGTCGCTGTCGAAGGCTGCTAAACGACAGTTGCTTGTGAGGGTCAGTCTGTCGATTGACGATCGTGTGTGTGCGCACAAATCATGGTGAAAGTGTGTTGATCGTCATTTCTGTCCACGGAGTACACTGTACCAGGGGTACCTTATATAACAATAAGGCCTGTCGCTGCGCCCTCCCTCGTTATGAGCGTTTTACTGCAGACAGCAGCAGCATCAATTGACTCCCTGTTGCCGCACTCGAAAAAGCGAAAGGTGTCCCCTCCAGACAGCTCAACATGTAATTCATGTGATGAGGATATTAGAGGTCGAGGCTTCACCTGCTCAAGATGTAACTTGTCATGGCACCGTATGTGCGCCAAAGGGTGGTTATTGGTGTGCCCGGACTGCGAGGCGGTCGAGGCGGTGCTCCAGACGGTGGAAATGTTGGAGGTTCTGAGGCGCCCGGTTGGAGTTCCACTTGGCCAACAGGTTGTTTCTCTTGATACCCTTGGTGATGACTTATACCTTGATGATGAAGCGCCAGCTACTATTAGCACTGCACCAGGTACTAAAAAAACAGCCGAGAAGCCACCAGCTAAGAAGAAGCCAGCTGCCCAGTCTCGCAAATTGAAGCTTGAAAAGGCAACTCCTCCCAAGGTGCCAAAGGTGCGGGGCAAGCCGACGTTCCGCTGCACAGAAGAGAACTGCATCTTCGTGGCAAAAATGAGCGTGCATCTTCTCCAGCATCTCGAAGAAGCGCACTCAACTTATGTGACGTGGCCGTGTCCTTCTCTAGCCTGCAAGTTCGAGGGGATCAAGAAGGGGGCGCTGTTGGAGCACTGGATGACCTGCAAGTTTAAGAAGTAGAAGACTGTTGGAATGCCCAAACATGGTACACTATTACACCCTTCATTGTACCCTTCATGGTACTGTAGCCTGTACTGTAGCCTGTACTGTATGTAGCCTGTACTGTACACCCCAGGCACAATTCACTTGTTGTTTGCTTGTTGGAGCTATATCCTCGAGCTGGAGTTCGTATGTGACACGAAGTTCTGGCCCTTGCGAGCAAATTCTTTCGCATGAAGGTAGGTTGCCAAACAAGATCCAAGCATTCCACCCGCCCCCACGAGACACAATTCGTTGAGCCTAGTCCTCGCAAGTCGCCGGATCGCCCTGTTCTCCACCTCGAGCTTTGCAATTATGTGTCACCCCTTGAGGACTCCCCTTGCTTCACAAATCCCTCACCCCCCCTCCAGTTCGGGCAATCCCTCAACGCCTACAACGCCACCCACCCCCTCCTCGCCTCCACCGTCCCCATGATCGAATACAAGTCTCTCAAGAAGCAAATGAAAAGACTCCCCACCACTGATACTTCAACCATCCCAACCCGGTTAACAGAGCAATGCCAGGCCGTCGAGTCGACGTTCGTCACGTGCTACAAGTCCCTCTGCGCAAAAAACAAAGGCGCCGCCGTCGAGACACGTTACAGCGACGTCACTGCCCGAAACTTGCTGTTATACGTCCGAATTAATGCTGTTGCTGTAAGGAAGTGCATTAAGAAGTACGTGAAGTGCATTAACAAGAGGGAGAAGGGGGAGAGCGGGAGCGTGGAAGATGAGAGGGGGAGGTTCATGCAGATGTTTGAGAGCGTGGGGAGTGACCAGGTGAGTCCACTAACTAACTCAGTGCGAACGAGGGGATCATACACACAACCACACACACGCCCTCTAACACCTTCTCTAGGACACTGACACTAACGAGCCCGAGCAGGGGGACGCCGCCAGCGTGGACGTTGAGAGCGTGGATGTATGTGTGGAGGGCATGAGTGAAGCGTTGTCGCGGGCTAGTACTCTGATGGTCGAGTTAAGGGACCAGCACAGGTTCAAGTTCCTCCGGCTGGATGACTACCATGTGCAGGAATTAGTTGCGATGAGCTTGTTAGAGGACCTGGTGACGAAGGACGTGGATTCGGAAGGGAGGACTTTGCTGGAGGTTTACACGGCCAAGCCTCTGAGGGGGAGGACGAGGAGTGGGAGCGCGGATAGTGCAGGTGAGGAAAGCCGAGCAAGAGAAGGCGCCAGGACGAAGAAGACGAAGCAGAAGCGGAAGCAGAAGCTTGCGAACCCTGCCCTCAACAGCGCTTTCGCTGTGAAATATTTGTGGGCTCGTTTGTTCCCTCCGCGACCACCTTTGTTCACACATGTATGTATGTATGTGTGGACGTGTGGACGTATGGACTTATGGCTTACACTAGCTTCGCTCGTGCAGAGATGAATGAGAGGGCGGGGCAGGAGACGGCAGGGCAGGATGCACCGCTGATTGATCTCCACTCCAAACTGTTCAAGGAGCATCCTGAAATGGACGCGGCGGCGGACACGAGTTTGGACTGCTGTATCTGCTTCGAGCCGTTCTTCCGACCTGTGGCGTTGACTTGTGGGCATCGGTTCTGCGGGCCTTGCATTGAAGGGTACTTGAGGAGCGAGGACGAGAACGTCACGCATGATAGGTTCATGGCGGCGGTTAATGGGGCGCTTGATATCACGACGAGGTGCCCGGTGTGCAGGTGCGAGGGGAAAGTAAGCAAGAAGATGCACGTGTTGACGGTGTTGTGTAGGGAGAAGTACCCGGAGCAGTACAAGGAGAGGACGAAGGAACTCGAGGACGACTTCAAGGACTTGATGAAGAAATACAACGGCATGCCCGTGTGCGGGGCGGGGGCTTTCGGGTGTCGAACGAGCTAGCGCATGTCGGCGACAGGATAGTACGTCGAACGAGCTAGTGTTGCGCTAGAACCCTAACCCTAATTGAACTACTACTTCCCACGGTGTGTTGCGCGCAAAGGAACGTACAGTCTAATTAACCAGAGTACGCTACCTACGTACGTAGTTCAACTAAGTTCCTCCCAGCAGCATCTCAAACACAATAGTAATGCCGTTGCAGGCAATGACCGGCACTCTGAGGTACTCGATGGCGTTGAGCAGGCCGACGACTTGTGACCTCACGGGGTCGGCGCTGAACGAGTCCGCCGTGTCGAGGCCGAATTTAGAGAGGAAGCGCTTTCGGTGGAGCACGAGGAGGGCGTTGGTCAGCAAGAGACCGGCCTTGAAGATGTTGAACAAGGAGAACCCCATATCTGGGGATTGGAGTTAGACAAAAAGGAGGCACGACCAAGAAGGTGAGGGCCAAAGCAGGCAAGCAGAGCAAGCGGGGCAAGCAGTCCAAGCAGTCCAAGAAAACCATAAGCTAAATAATCAAGGGGGACGTTAGAAGTTGTCAGTTCACCGACGGGTGTAGGGGGGATGATGATGAGAATTATGACGACAGTCGGGGGAATTCACGAACGGCCAGCGAGCAGAGGGGTAGTTTGAAGTTGCACCGACCAACAGATTTGCAGGAAGCACAATCAAAACCATGTTTCATGGCATGGCCTCAACGCGCGGAAGCACGTCCAGCAGTACATTGGTCTTCTGCGAATATTGCAACCTCACTCATTCCTTTGCTACTAAAACATACACGCTATACACACGCTATACACACTTTTACACCGCTTTGTTCACACACACTGATGCCCCCTTTGTATTAGTGCCCCTTGGCCATCTTGCCCTGGTTCCTCTTGGCAATTTCCTGCTTCCTCGGATCAATATAATAAAAGGGTCTGCCCACGAGATCGCTGTACGTCTCTCCCTCGTCCATGCTGATTCTATGGAAGAGCGGCACGGCCTCCCTCTTGACCATGCCGTTCTCGTCGACCTGTTTGGTCCTCAAGTCGGCCATGATCTTGCCCGCCAAGTAGCTCTTCTCGGCTTCCTGGTTCACCGGCCCAGTCGCGTAGCAATCCGGCAGCGGCAGCAGCGCCGGAATGACGCCGCTGTCCTCCGTCTCGCCCACCCTGATGCCCCCCCCCAGCCCCGCCGCCCTGAAGTTCTTCTTCGCCTCCTTCGTCTGAACGACTTTCTTCTGGCTAGGCAGATGCGGGAAGTACGTCGCAACGTACGGATCGCTAGGATCCATGCTCAGCTTCTTCACCAGCGACATCTTCTCCCGCGCCGCCTTGCTCATTCGAACCACCTTCTTCGCCGTCGCGGTCACCTTACTTGGCCGCGCACTGCCGTACTCAGCCAGTCCGTTGTTCATGTGACTGGCCTTGGAGGCAAACTTTTTGTCGGCGTCGTCCTTCTTCTTCTTCGTCTTGACCAGCTTCTTTTCCTTCTCCTCCTTCTTCTCTTCGCCTTTGACCGAGCTCCTTCGCTTGCTCTTGTTCTTCCAGCTTCCCATCGCGCTACTCCGCCTCCTTCCCTGTCCGGGCGCCTTCGCACTCTTCTCCCCCCCCTCCGTCTCGCTGTCGTCTTCGTCAGCACTGCCTCCACTATAACTGCTGAAGCTGGAGCGAGAGGGTGTTAGAGGAGTTCAAAGGGCCGTGTTTGAGGGAGCGGGAGAGGAGAGCCGGAAGAGGAGAGCCGAGAGAGGAGCCGGCCACATCTTCCCCGCCGGCCGAATCTTCCTCGCCGGTTGCATGTTCCCCGTCCGTCTGTTCGCTTCCTCGCTCACGCTCTTTCCGCGGTTTCGCTTCATCCAGCACTCACCTGTCGCTGTTGCTACTCCCGCTGCTCCACGAATCGTCGTCGCCACCCTCCGTCAACGAGTCGCCCCCCGCAGCAATCTGCTTCGACATGGAGTGGTCCGCCTCGCTCTCCTCCCCGACGTCGCTGCCGCCGCTCGTTTGCTTGTGTGCGCCGCATTTCTTCGCGAGCGCCACCGTGTAACTCAAATAATCCGCAATCTCTACCCCAGGAAGGAAGTTGTACTCCATCATAATGCGCATGACTCTATCCGCCGTCTCGCTTCGCTCCTTCACGAGCTCCCTCGTCCTCTTCCCGAACTGCTTCCCCTTCAACCCCATCAGCTCAATTTCTCGTTTCTCGTCGGTAAGCAGCTCCTCTTCGAAGAGGGTAAGCAGATGGACGCACCGCTCCCTTCTCTGCACCATGTGCTTCTCCTGACTCTCCACCCACGCCTTCTGGTCTTTAAACGCCTTGTCAAGCTTCATCGCCGCCCTTTCCGCCGCTCTTCCCGTAGTAGCGTACTTATCATTCTTCCCCAGCACTGACAGCCAGTCATAAACCCCATGCAGGCTCATATGTCTCCCCTCGAACTCCGTATGCATCTTTTTATGACTCGCGCGCGCGACGTCCGCGTTCTTATGCACCTTCCTATCGAAGCAATACTCCAGCTTATCCGGCAGCCTGTAGTTACCCACGAACTGGTGGTTGTGCACCGCGCTCTCCTGCTTCACCATCTGCTTCTTGAAGTAAGTCTTGTGCTCTTTGAAAACCTCCTCGGGGTAGTAGTTCTTGTGCAGCTTGGCGCTGGGCGGCTGGAGCATGGATTTGGCGAAGTCGGGGACCAGGTCCCCCAGCTCAGTTTTTACCACTGCGACCAGTCGGTGCAGGACGTGGTGGAGGTTCTGAAGGGCCACTCGTGTTAGGCACAAACACGGTGTGAACAAAGGGGTAGGCGGTGCGAACAATTGTGAGCGTGTTGCGGTGGCAGACGGTCTTCAGAACGGGCCGTCTGCGAGCTCGTCGCGGGAGGCCATGGTAAAAGATAACATTTAAAGCGGACACGCGGCGATTTGAGCTGCGCGGTCTGAACAACGCGTTCTGGGCAGGTCGCTTTGAGCTGCGCGGTTTGAGCCTTTCGTTCCTCGCCGGTCGCTTCGCTCTCTCACAAAGCTCCCTCACCTGCTCAGCCCTCGTCCTACTCTGCGCCTTAACCCCCTCCCCGCTCCGCTTCTCCCCCCCCTTCCCCTCATGCAGCGTATCTGCGTCCCACAAATAAGTCCCGTTCGCCAACTTGTCATTCTTCCTCATCTTTTCCTTCTTCGGCGCCGCGTACGTCTTCTCGTAATCGGCAGCGACCTCGTCCTTGCTAACGTAACTCCCCCCCAACACATTCGACAGCGCGCTCGCTAACGCACCCGTGTTCACATCCTTCATCACGGCCTCCTTCTTGACATCACTATCTTGTACGCTCTTAAGCTTGCCGGGGACCAGCGTGTTGTACCCGCTAACCCCCTTCTTGTCGCTCTGGTTGAAATGCCTGACGACCTCACCGACGCTAGCCGTCGTAAAGTCAATCCCATCCCCCGTCTTATCAGCAACGTGCTGCTCCGGCAAAGCCTCGTCATCCCACATCCACACCGTCTCATCCTTCCTCCAAAACCAACTCTGCGAACGTCAGGGCGAGGGTTAGGCAGGTTATACAACGATGGTCTCCACTTCTGGCCCAGAACTTAGAGGAGGCAGTGTGAACAAATCAGAACGCGCTGTTCGCCCACTCGTCGCGCCAATGTGAACGGGGTGTTCGCTCATTCGACGGTTCAAAGCGATCGCATTCCTTACCTGATTTCCCATCCCCGTCGTAGTCGCGACTCTCGCTTCCTTCTTAAACGCCATCGCTTCCACCATCCTCTGCGGATCCTCGTCATACACCCGCCGTTCCCTCTCCACCTTGACCGGCTCGGGCGTGACGGGCCGCCACTCGTCCTTGATAATGTCGATTGTCACGGCGGTGCACTTCGGACAATTCACGCGATAGTAACCGATGGTGCCGCAGGAGGTGCACTTGATGCCGGTGTGGGCGCGGCGGGAGCGGAGGCGGGAGTTGAGGGAGGCGGCGGTTGCGGTGGTGTCAGCAGGGAGACCGATTGCGGCGGCGTGTTTGTGGACGGGGGAGGAGGGGGACGTGGGGGTTGAGGGATCGGCTAGGGCGTTTACTGTGGCGGTGGCTCTTTTGTGCAGGAGGTTTTGGATTACGGGGGGGGTAGGCTTGGACATTCGAGCGGCGACGTAGCTGGGTTAAGCAGGGTTAGGGCCACACACATGCGTGACTGTGAACAAGCAGCAGCAAGGCTTGCGGCTGTATGGCTTGCGGCTGTATGGCTTGCGGCTGCATGGCTTGCGGTGTGGCAAGGCGCGCAGCAGCGGCATGGCGCTTTTCCAGCATGTAATTTCCAGCATGAATATTGTGTCTGACTTACCCCTGCACCCATTCCAACCTCTTCACCTCCTTATTCGCCGCCTTAATCTCTGCATGCGTAAGCGCACGCGGGGAAGGGATGGGCGTGATGTCCTTCTTTTTCCGGTGGTGGTGGTGGTGATGGTGGTGGTGTTTCTGTTTTGATTCATGGGTACTGTTAGGGTGGCCGGGTTGGTGTCCTTTTCTGGCTCGTGCGGAGGGTTTCTGGGGGGAGGGTGCTAGGGCGCCGAGGGAGGCGTCGTCGAGTCCTGTCTCGTGGTACATTTCGAGCAGGTAGGACGCGTCATTCTCGGCGAGGGAGGTTACTGAGGGAGTGTCCATGGGGGCAGGGGAATGGGGGGCAGG
>Ga0307985_10001693_pt1 | contig 12412 bp, 12 predicted proteins | sample EllFjometageno80_FD_203155 | JGI IMG/M metagenome (GOLD analysis project Ga0307985, IMG submission 203155) | Marine microbial communities from Ellis Fjord, Antarctic Ocean - #80 | ecosystem: Environmental > Aquatic > Marine > Unclassified | place: Southern Ocean | collected 2014-10-09 | reverse complement strand
GAGGTGTAGGTCGAGTCACGAAGAGGTCACTTTCGTTCGAAGGCGATTCGAATTTGGCCATTCTTACGCGCCGCTGACGGCACCGGAGAAACCTGATCAGTGTTACCGATGAACGTAGTGGCCTCCCCTCGGTGCCATCGCTGACGAATTCGGGCAGCCGGTGGCCGCCGTCGGTTTGGTCTTCGTGTCAGAGAAGCAGTGATCCATTTTGCAGCCGTTCTCGTACCACTTCAGGCAGCCGTGTCTGGTGTGATGAAGGTTGTCAACGAAATCCATCTCCCACGAAACGGAACCCGGCGCCGTCACTCGCGTGGCGACGGCCTTGTTCGGAGGTTCCTGGAGGCTGCTACACCTTGCAGATGATTGTTCGAAGGGCGTCGTGCCCTACGGTCCAAGTCATGGCAGAAATCGAACGCAGGTTCGTGAGTAAACGGCGCGCTGACCCCACAGTGCCTGGACGCGACCTGCGCTATACCCCAAGCCACGCTCGCAACGGCACAATTCTGACGGCTGACGAGATCGCTCGCTACAACCAACAAGGTTTCTTAGAGCCGCGGCTGGTGCTGCCCTCAGACGAAGCAGCCGACCTGCGGAGCTACTTCGACGATTTGTTGCAGCAGGTGCTCGACGCAGACGACAAGCGCAACTCGTACTCGATCAACACCTACCATGTTGTGTGCGAACGACTGCACGATCTGGTTACCGACGATCGCATCACCACCATGGCGGCGGACCTTCTCGGCGAAGAGATCGTCTGCTGGGGAAGCCACCTGTTCGCCAAGCTTCCAAACGATGGCAAGGAAGTCCCCTTTCATCAAGACGCGGTGTACTGGCCAATGACACCAAGCCGTTCGGTCAGTGTGTGGCTCGCAATCGACGATGCCGACGAAGAGAACGCAGCAATGCGCTTTGTGCCAGGCAGCCATCTCGACGGAGCGCTGCAGCATCACGTGCGTGAGCTTGACGGCAGCCGCGTGCTCGGCCAAGAGGCTGACTCTCGGGAGATAGAAGGCCGACCCCAGTACCTCAATGCCATGCCGGCCGGCTATGCCTCTTTACACAGCGACATGCTGCTTCACGGCTCAGCCGCCAATACGTCGATGCGCCGTCGGGCTGGACTGACGCTTCGTTATGTCAGCGCCGAGGTACGCCTCCTCGATGGCTATGACTACTGGCGGAAGTCAGCGGTACATGTGAGCGGCGGTGACCCATCCGGCTTTTGGTATGACCGTCGTCGACCCGACGGTGAGCATCCTGAGAAGATGGCGCAACTCTGGGGTGAGTTCGACGGCCAACCAATGGACGAATGAGGCGTTAACCAATACGGTCGGCAATGGCCAGGATGCGATACATATCGCGTAGTACCGGCTTCTCAATCAGCTTGCCGTCGATAACGACGAGGCCGGTGTCGGCTTCCTCGAACGTGGAGATCACCAGGCGGGCTCGTGCAACTTCTTCGTCGGAGGGCGTGAAGACGTTGTTGAGCGCTGCAATCTGTTTCGGGTGGATTGCTCCCTTTCCCGAGAAACCGAGTTGACGGGCCTGTTCGGCTGCCGTCACCATGCCATCGGGGTCCTCAAGATCAAGGTACGGCACGTCGATGACATCAAGGCCAGCCGACGCTGCCGCGTGGACCACCCGAGACCGCGCATACAACAATGGTTCCCACTCGTTGGCACATCGCAGTTCGGCAGCCATATCAACACCACCGAAGAACATGGCAACAATTCGGTCGCTGCAGTGGGCAATCTCATAGGCAGATTCGAGCGCCTGATTAGTCTCGATGATGACCTGCAGCTGTGTCTCGTGCCCCCGCTCGGTGAGCAAGCCGTCGAGCCAGACCACTTCGTCTGGGGTGCGGACCTTGGGCATCATCAGGACTGGAGGCGGCGTGTTGGTTGCCAAGACCGCCTGTACATCGGCCACACCGAATGCCTCGCGAACACAGTTGATGCGCACGACCCGTTCGACTCCATCGTCGGCCTGAGGTTCAGCAAACAATGCCAGCGCTCGCTCCCGAGCTAGGTCCTTGTCCTTCGGAGCGATGCCATCTTCGAGTTCGACACACACGATGTCGGTTCCAGACGCCAACGCCTTGGGGTACATGTCCGGATTGAGGCCGGGCGAGAAGATGAACGTTCGGCGCGGCCGGATGTTCGTTGATGTGACGTTGTTCATGGGATCAACCACTGACTGACCCCAGCTGAGATGCGGGATCTGTTGGACCGGTGTAATAAGTATCGCTGCCCTTGTGGGCAGCGATACCGCGCTGGGTGTACATATCGAGCGTGTCGACAAGCGGTCGCTGGTAACTGCTCGACAGCCATAGTCGCAGCAGTAACCGCTTCTCGGCTTCGGAGTCGCCGTCATAGAACGCGTCGCGGGTATGTAGCACCGTGTGGTTGTTGATCAGGCTGAGGTCGCCTGGTTGCAGCATGGCATCAAGGCGCAGGTCTGGCCGCGCCGCTAGTTCGTTGAAGTAATCGAGCGCAGCGTTATCGAATTCTGCGATGGGCTCGGCTAGCTCCTCGGCGGCCATATAGACGTAGTCAGGCACAAAGCGAGCGCTCACAAAGCCATCCTTTTCTGAGAGCACAGGGATGCAGTGGGGTGTCACCGGGTCCTCTCCAGGATTCTCAGCGCCAAACCGGTGATAGCGAAAGCCTCGATATAGCGGCTCGAGATACTCAGGTCGCGTTGCCACGATCTCGTTGTGTATAGCTGCAGCCGAGACATAGCTGCTGAGCCCGCCGCGCGGAGCTTTACGTATCGACAGCATGCCGATGATGTCGGTCAGGTCGGTGTGCATCATCAGCTCGACGCTATTTCGATAAGCCCGCTGACTTCGGTCCTTTCCGGAGACGTCCTCGACACGACCCAATCGGTCACCCATGTTCGATTGCGACTCACCAGTGCCCAGATGACAACCGAGTCCCCAATACATAATCTCGATGTCTTCCAGCGAATAGTCCGCTACCGGAAAACCTCGGATGACGACCACGCCGCTCCCGTGAAGAAGGTCGCGTTCGATGGATGCGAGATCCAGGGCGATGTCGGAGAGATCAAAATCGCTTCTTTCGACCGTGTCTAGTGACAGTCCGTCCGCGTGCACCGACCGAAGCGCTGCGTCGAGTGCGGTCAGATGACGCTCGTGCAGCACGAAGCTGACGTCGTCGATCGAGTCAAAGTCTGCGCCTCGCCAGGCTGATGGATGATCGACTATCTCTCGGTAGGCATGCGACATCTCGGTTCCCCATTCGACGCAATAGGTGTGGAACACCATCGTAATCTCAGCGACGGAGGCATGCCGAACGTGCATCCAGCGCAGATCCCGTTCGCCATCTGACAGAGTCGCTGCCCCTCCAACCCACTGCCCCTCCAACCCGCTGCGCCGTTAGGTCACCGCAACAACAATCGCGAAACACAAGGTGAAACGCCAAGGTCCTTGTGAGCGGCCCCACAACTACGCCTGGTCGGTTCGAGGTGCGCCGCACCGAAGGCAAGGGCTTTACGTTAAACGAAGAGTTGCTCGCCTGAATCAGGCGACATAACTCTGGCTGACCCGGCTCATCAATCCAGAAGATCGTCGGCCACCAAGCCAAGTTGGGTGCGTAACTTCTTGGGCAGACTCGTCGCAACCAGCAGGTAGGACTCTTCGATTAGGTCCTCGACCGGGACTAGTTGATCATCAGCGCCAAGATCGATCGTGACCCAATGGCGCTTGTTCATGTGATAGCCCGCCGTGATCGCCGCGAACTGCGAGCGCAGAGCGACCCCGTCGACGGGGTCAACCTTGACGGTCACCGACTGCTGGTCTGTTGGCACCAGGGCAAACATCTTGGCGCCAACTTTGAACACCGCAGCTTGTGGGCCGAACGGGAACTCCTCGACCGCCGCCGGCAACGATCGCGCCCACCCTGCTGCTTGGTCACGATCCACACGCTTCGCCATCGCACCATCATTGTTCGCCAAGACCGTGTCCGGGGACAACGCCTTGATGTTCGCTGACTCAGGAACCAACAACACTCGTTATGTGACCGGCGTCATGGTCCGAGTGTGCGTACGGCGACGGACATAGGCCTAAAGGACCAGGACAATGGCCTTACCCCACATCGAGGCCCGAACAGCGGCGTCGACACTCGGGCGGCTCATCTCACAGACATGACCGCCAACAACAGAAAGTCATTCCATGTTCTCTCGCCGTTTATCCGCCCTCGCAATCACCTTGGTCATGTTGGTGGGCTGCGCCTCGTCGCCGCCCATCGATGCAGTCGACAGCGCAACCTCAGCCGACACCGGAGTCGCCGCCGCTCAAACGAGGCAGTTAGAAGCCACTCAGAGCCAAGCCAACACATCAGATTTCACCTTTGAGGTAAACGCACAACTGGTAGCGGCCCAACCGCTGCTTCCCGGCCTTGACGGCGGCGCTCCCCGCATTGTGGGTGTCCTTCAGACGCCGAGTGGCAGCACCGTCGAGTACGTGCAAAACGAGGTCATCTTTCGGCCAGCCGATACCACCGACCTCGAGGCCTTCCTCGCTCGTTATGAGGGTGTTGTACTCCGCGATGGCTCGGTGCCAGCGTCGGGCTCATCGCCGGCAGACGGGCAGGCCTCAAGTGGCTACTACCTGATCCAGATCTCCGCAGGAACCTCCAGTGGTGATGATCTTGCAGCCAACCTCGGGAGCCGGAACGTGGGCGGGCATCACGCCTTCTCGTCTACCACCGCCGCAGAAACCGCCGCTGTTCTTGCCCGAGAGTTCGAACGCGACCTTCGTCCAAACTTTCTCTTTGCTCCTGCTGCATCCGCTGAACACCCAACCGACGCCGGTGATTTCCTGGACGCAGAGGCCTGGACCTGGTTCAGCGAAGACGACGACCCAACCACACCTGGTGACCAGGGCCTCTCTGTAGGCGTGACACATGCGTGGGAGTACCTGGACTATGTCGGGGTACGCCCTGACAATGGCACGTTCAATCCCCCAAGCATCGCCATCATCGACGGCGGCTTCGCTTTAGACGACTCGGGACTTCCTACCGACGGAAACACCGACTACTTTCCGGCACGGCCTGAGCAGTACGACCTCGTCGACTACGACGGTTCCGCCGGAGGACCAAACCTGATGAGCTGTGGTGGTTCCCCATGCCCATGGCACGGAACTGGCGCATTCGGGGTCGCCCTTGCTCGCCACGGAAACCAGTACGGCGGTGCTGGGACTAGCGGCAACTACGCATGGCCGATGCTGCTGCGGATCGACTCATCCTTCTACACCATCTCAAGCGGCATCCGAGCCTCGGCGATCTACGGTGCCGATGTCATCAGCCTTAGTCTCGGCGGCGGCTGTTCTGTCGACGCATGGATCTGCAGCATCCCACCAGACGACATGTACACAACCATGCAAGCAGACGTGGACTTCGCCGTCACTGGAGGCGCTGTCGTACTCGCCGCCGCCGGTAACGACAAGGTGGACATCGCCACGGACGACTTCATCCCCTGTGAACTAGCACGGGTCATTTGTGTCGGCAGCGTTGATGCCAACGGCCAAAACATCTTCAACTATGGCAACGGGGTCGACATCTAGGCGCCCACAAACGTGTTCTCGACCGTCAGCCCTGCCAGCGCAGCCGCTGACACAAATACCACTGGCTCCGATGAGCTGTACCAGTTCGGTGGCACGAGCGCCTCGACGCCGTTTGTCGCTGGCGTCGTTGGTCTTATGAAAGCGCTAGACCCAAACATTCACTGGGATCGGGTACAAGACATCTTGCAGCAGACTTCCAACCCAAGCACCGACAGCCGGGTGCCATTCGGCTACATCGACGCCTATCGAGCTGTCCTTGCAGTCAACAACAACAACGAAGCGCCGACGGTCGACATTTCTGGCCCGACCAACAACGCCGAACTGTCCTACCGGGCTCCTTCATTCACTGCCACCGCAATGGATCCCGGTCATGATGATCCTGAGATCGGCGCCGTCGTGTGGTCCTCTGATGTTGGTGGCGAGCTCTGCCAGGTGCAGGGTTTCTATTACGCCGGCCTGGCCAACCAATGCAACCCGGTCCTGGATATCGGAACCCACGTCATCACAGCAACCGCAATCGATCCCCATGGGGCCTCGAGTCAGGACACCGTGACTGTTCAGGTCGTCAATCATCCGCCGACGGTGCAGGTCTCGGCATTCGCTTCCGGGACGAGCTTCTTCACCAATCAGACAATTCGGCTGGGAGCGCTGGCCAACGACATCGATGAAGGGTCACCTTTTGACCAAGAGCGGCTCGCATGGGCATCCAATCTCGATGGAGCGCTCGGATCTGGCACCGGTCTCGAAGTGAGCTTGTCTGTAGGAACTCACACCCTGACAGCAACGGTGACCGACGAGCTGGGTGTCACGGCCACGGATACAACGACCGTGACCGTGGCCTCAGGCGATGGTGTGCCAACGGTACAGATCCTTGCACCAAGCGTTGGAGCCGTTGGTCCCGATACAACGCTGACCTTCCAGGCAAGCGCCATCGACCCCGAAGACGGAACCCTTGGCGGTTCCAGCCTGCGCTGGTTCTCCAACCTCGACGGTTTGATCGGCACAGGCGCCCAATTCCAGGCGGTGCTGAGCGACCCAGTCGTGGCCTGCAACCCAGAGACGGTACTGCACATCATCACCTTGCAAGCGACCGATAGCGACGGCCATGTCGTGACCGAGACAACCCAAGTCAGGGTCGGCGTCATCTGCTAATAGCGGCCTCGACCTGATCTGCCCCCGGCCTTGCGAGGTCGGGGGTTTTGGGTGTAATTCCAGGGCGTCGCGGACATCACGAGTTCGGCCCGCTTCCGGCGGCCGCAGTCAATGCTGTCTGGTGTCTGACGAACCACCCAGGAACACTGACTCCAGAGTGGTATGCCCAGACGGTGGATGGCCTGCCGTCAGCTGAGTACTACGTAGAACTCGTCGGCATCGTTGGCTCCAGCGTGCTTGGACTGGTCATGTGGTGGCATGGCCTCACCTGCCACTGATTGTGCGAGCCGGATCGTAGATTCTTCGGGTCACCCAGTTCCTACAGATTGTGGTGCGCTAGGTTCTTGGCCGATGACGCCCGCCCGCAAGATCGCGTTCATTGGTTCGCACTCGGTGCGAAAAACCAATGCAGTGCACTCGTTCGCCGGAGCCGTGGGCCGCAGCGGACGCAGCGTCGAGGTCGGCCGCGAAGTCGTCCGTTTCAGCCCCCTTGGACGGAACGAAGGGGCCACAGCTGAGGCCCAGCTATGGGCGATCATGGCCCAGATTCAGCAAGAGCTTGAGCTGCGTAACCAGGCCGAAGTGTTGGTTCTCGACCGCGCCGTTATCGACAATTTTGCATACTTCCTTCGTGTCACTGGCGGTGATGACCCGTTCGACGTCAAGCCTCTGGTACGCCGCTGGTCCACGACCTATGACCTGTATGTGCGGCTTCGTCCCGACATAGCGCTCAAGGCCGACGGTGTGCGCAGCACCAACGAGAAGTTCCGTAATGAGATCGAGAAGATCCTGGACCTGATCATTCCTCAATACGTCGATCCTGACAAGCTGGTTGAGCTGCGGGCTTCAGACATCACCGAAGGCTTCGATTGGGGCCCTCTGCTCGAAACGTTGTGTGGCCCGCTGGGCGAAAGCAAGCCGGAGCCCAAGACCATTACCTATGCGCCGACACTCTGGGACTTCGACGACTAACGAATGCGCAGGGTATTCCCGCGGAACGTTGCGATCAAACGTGCGTCAGCGGCGGTTCGGATCTCTACATCGTAGATTCCGGCCTTGCCCCGCAGGCTGTGTTCGACGGCCTGAGCGACCAGCACGTCACCGAGTGCCGCGGCGTCCACGAAGTCGATTGCCGCACGGATAGCCATAGACGGGTTGCCTCGGCTGTTCCCGGCATAAGACATCGCAACGTCGGCCAGCGTGAACAGGACCCCGCCGTGGAGCTGCCCAAGGCTGCCCAGGTGCTGTTCGCCTACCGTCATCGAGACTTCGGCGGTTCCAGCTCCTGCCGAGACCAGCGCAATACCGAGCTCACGCGCTGCGGTGTCAACGGCGTGCAGGCCCTCGACGCGAGCCAGGGCTTGTTCGTTGCTTGCTGGGTCCATCGCTGCAGCGTAGGTCCTCGCTCGTCGCGTTTCTGATACGAACAGCTCCTGACAAATGCATCACCTGCCGCGGGGTCCACGTGCCAAGCTAGGCGCATGAGCTTCGACATGCTGGCGTCCTTTCGTTCTGACCTGCCTGTTGCAAGTGACGGGTGGCTACCCCCGCCCGAGTACAGCTTCGTGGGCGGCCACAACGATGCTGCGAGCGTTCCGTTCACTGGGCTCGCCGAGGCATTAGTCACGGCATTGCGCCGAGAAGGCTCGAACCTGGCCTACTACAACCTGGGTGGCTCACCGCTTGGCCACGAACCACTTCGCAGGTTCGTTGTTAGCGAACTTGGCGCCCGATCTGGCATGACGGGCGGGCCCGATCAGGTACTGATGGTCTCGGGTTCGCTGCAAGCATTAGATCTGGTTAACGATGCCATGTTGTCACCCGGCGACACGGTGCTGGTCGAGCAGGCGACCTATGGAGGCATGATCTCCAGGATTGAACGAATGGGTGTCCGACATGTCGGCGTGGAGCTTGACGAGGGCGGGATTGTTCTTGCCGATCTGAGGGCGGTTCTCGACGACTTAGCCGCCGACGGTGTCACACCCAAGTATCTGTACACGATTCCCACGGTTCAGAACCCGACAGGAACCGTCATGCCGCTCGAGCGGCGTCAAGCATTACTGGCGATTGCCCGCGAGTACTCGTTGCCGATCTTCGAAGACGAGTGTTACGCCGACCTCACCTGGGGCTGTGAGCGACCACCATCGTTACGGGCCCTAGACGCCGGCGGTGGCCAAGTCATCTACTGCGGAAGCTTCTCGAAGTCAATCGCTCCAGCGTTACGGGTCGGTTATCTGATTGCCGACGAGCCTGTCATCCAACAGTTACTGGCACTGAAGACAGATGCCGGAACCGGCTCGCTCGAGCAACTCGCACTTGGCGACTATTGTCCGTCCCACTTCACGGGACACGTTGACCGACTTATCGAGGCGCTGCGAATCAAGGCCGATGCCATGGTCGATGCAGTCCGGAACGAGTTCGGCGACCAGGTTCATGTGGCCCCACCCATGGGCGGCATCTATGTCTGGCTTACCTTCCCTGAAGGCACCGACACTGACGCATTGCTGCCGGCTGCGAAGGCTGCAGGCATCGAGTTCAACGCCGGTTCCGGCTGGTCCAGTGACTCCCAGTGGGGCAAGCGGCGGCTTCGGTTGTGTTTTGGTGCGGCCGATGTGGACACCATTCGGTCCGGGGTTACCGAACTGGCCAAGGTGTACCGAACGTCGTAGGGACCACGCGGTACCAGCCTCCTATGAGAAGAACGGGATGGCCAGCGGGTACTTGTAGGAATCGCCCTTGTTGGCAGCGACGGCACCCATGACCGAGAAGGCCATCGAGGGCAAAGGGTGCGGACCTGGCGACATGGTCAGCACGCTCGCATTTGTTACGGGTGAACCTCGTAATACCACCATCACCGTTGTGGAGCCCAGCAGCAGTTCGCATGGCTTCGATTCGAATCCGCCAAAGTCAAAGGCCTGAGTGACACGCTGGTGTCATCACGCAGCTAACACGCAGTCACTCATGAAGAACCGGTCCCCGGAGCGCCCGCGTCTTGGCGCTGCCGCCCCGGACGTGGTCCTGTTTGACACCAAAGGCGACATCTGGCGGCTTGATGACCATCGAGGCAAACACGTCGTTCTCATCTTTCACCGCCACATTTATTGACTGCCATGTGCAGAGCACGTGATTGCGGTCCGTAATCAGCTGGATGAATTTGGCGCAGACGTCGACATTGTCGTCGTGACCTTCAGCCAACGCCAAGACGTCCAAGAATACTTGCACCGGATGCAAGGAGTCCTCGCCTCGGACGTCCGTGCACTCCCTTTCCTTATCGATGAGGGTCGCGAGACGTATCGCTCCTATGGGCTCGACCGAGCCTCGTCAGCAACCATCTACGGGTGGCGCGTATGGCTCCGTTATCGCCAGATCTTGAAAGAACGAGGCCGCGGACTACTTCATCGCCCGACCGAGGACATCCACCAACTCGGGGGTGACTTCGTCATCGACCCGGCTGGCACGCTGGTGTATGCACGATGGAGCCAAGGGCCTGCAGACCGGCCGCCAGCCTCCCATCTCGTTGCTGCGACGAGGCAGAACACGCACTGACACGCTGCAATGAGACACAACGCACATTTGCCCTGAATGAGCACAAAGTACGGATATTGTGTCATTCGATGTCTGCACTGCCGCTCGACCGCTCCAGCCCCCTTCCATTATGGGCCCAACTCGAGGGCGATCTCAAGCGTCGCCTCGACGGCGGGGAGTTCGACGATGGCGCTTTTCCAACCGATTTGATGCTGACCGGCGCATACGACGTAAGCCGCCACACCGTTCGAGAGGCCATCCGTCATCTCAACAAGACCGGCGTCCTGAAACGCGAGCGTGGCCGCGGGACCGTCGTCAATCGGTCCGAGTTCGAACAGTCACTTGGCACGCTGTACAGCCTGTTCCAGTCGATCGAATCGACCGGTGTCGAGCAGACCAGCGAAGTACTCGAACTCGGCATCGTGCAAGATGCCCTCGCCGCCTCGCACCTAAAGGTTGCCGAGGACACCGACCTAGTCCTACTGGCACGGCTGCGGCTTGCCGGCGGCGCGCCTCTGGCACTTGACCGGGCATGGCTTCCACGCACCATTGCAGAACCATTGCTCGATGCCGACTGGGCCCACACCGCCTTGTACGCCGAGTTACGCAAGATCGGCTCCCCAGTGCCGACACAAGGGTGGGAGCGGCTGACGCCGATCTGCCCAAATGCCGCGGACCGGGCCAAGCTCGACATTGCAAAGAGCGACGCCGCCTTTCATCTCGAACGGCTCGGAAGCCACGACGGTGAACCGGTCGAATGGCGCACGACCGTAATTCGGGGCGACCGATTCCGCTTCGTCACCGACTGGACATCCGGCACGACTACTGCACTGCGTCCTACCGCCACCTAGACACCACGTCGGACGGCGGTCATCTCGCCTAGAAGCAGCGCTCTACCGTGCCGGCGGCCTACTAGCTTGCACATTCTCCAATTGTACGTATAATCGGACAATGAAGCGGTTCTCGGCGAAGACTTCCATCCGCCGTCCGATCGCAGTTTTGCGGCTGGCGTCTCTCGCTGCGCTCGTAGGTGCGTGCGGAGGCGATCCCAACGCAGGCATTTTCTCGTGGCTCGATAGCGGCCACCCATTCGTGACCAGCACCGGCTGAGGAAAGGCCCACCCAATGATCTTTGAACAGCACTACCTGGAATGTCTGTCACAGGCTTCCTACTTCATCGGCGACGAGTCAACTGGTCGGGCGATCGTGGTCGACCCTCGCCGTGACATCGCGCCGTACCTCGCATCGGCGGCCGAACACGCCATGACGATCGAGCTCGTCCTAGAGACTCATTTCCATGCCGACTTTCTGTCAGGTCATCTCGAACTCGCAGCTGCCACCGGTGCGTCGATTGCCTATGGCTCAGTGGCCGAACCCGAGTTCGAATCTCGCAAGCTGGCCCACGGCGAGCGCATCTCACTTGGCCTGGTCGAGCTCGAGATCCGGCACACCCCCGGCCATACCCCCGAGTCAATCAGCATCGTGGTCTTCGAGAGCGGCGAAGACGCCGTTCCCTATGGCGTGCTCACTGGCGACACCATGTTCATCGGCGATGTCGGCCGCCCCGACTTGTTGTCGTCCAAAGGCGTCACCAAGGAAGAACTCGCTAGCTCACTCTTCGACTCCCTTCATGAGCAACTGCTCACCCTTCCTGACGAGACGCTGCTCTACCCCGGCCATGGGGCAGGAAGTTCGTGTGGCAAAAACTTGTCGAGCGACACGTCATGTTCGATTGGGACGCAGCGCCAGAGCAACTATGCGTTGCAGCCAATGTCGAAGGCAGACTTCATCGACGTGGTGACCGAAGGCCAGACCGCTCCTCCGGCCTACTTCAGCTTCGACGCTGCCTTGAACAAGGCAATTCGTCCGTTGTTCGACGAGAACCTGGCACCGGCGGCACTGCATCTCGAAGCGGTTCTGACCGCCCAGCAGGATGGAGCGATCGTGCTCGACTCTCGGGCACCTGAGGACTACGCCACTGGCCACTTGGTCGGCTCGATCAATGTTGGCCTCGCCGGGCGATACTCCGAGTTCGTGGGCGGCATCATCGCTGCTGGCACCTCGATCGTCCTTGTCGCCGACGAAGGACACGAGGCCGAGTCCACCACTCGACTCGCACGCATCGGCTTCGACGACGTGCTTGGTTATCTCGCG
>Ga0307985_10001692_pt1 | contig 12417 bp, 10 predicted proteins | sample EllFjometageno80_FD_203155 | JGI IMG/M metagenome (GOLD analysis project Ga0307985, IMG submission 203155) | Marine microbial communities from Ellis Fjord, Antarctic Ocean - #80 | ecosystem: Environmental > Aquatic > Marine > Unclassified | place: Southern Ocean | collected 2014-10-09 | reverse complement strand
AAACCCCTTTACCGCCTTGGTTCATTTGAGCTTTCTTAGTAACTGGTCCTGCACTATAAGGTACTGGAGCTTGAGAAATCTTCATACAGTTTGATCCATATCTAGAATTTCCTGGAACTAAGTTCTGGGGTTTTGATGGTCCATCCCATATTGCACTTTGACCGTATTGTCCTGGTTGCTTTGCCATAATATATATTTTTATTTGTTTATTGCCTCGTCTCCTCTTCTTTCACTATCCATTACAGCTTGTCTTTTTTCTTTTTTAGTTTTAGCTTCGTTATATTGTTTCATATTTTTATCAGCTAAATCATCTTTTACTTTGTATATGTAAGGATTGTTTTGTTCTTGTTTTGCTTGTGTGTATTCTTTTTGATTATTTACATAACCTTTAATGCCATAACTAGCATCAGTACCAGTGTTATCATTATGAGGATAAGGAGCTTGCATAAGTGGACTAATATCTTGATCAGGTCTTCCGCCTGATAAATATTCTTCACCTGGAAGTGGAGTTGGAGTAGATCTTTGTTGAGCTGTTTGAGCTGCTAGCTGATCTCCTTGCCAAAAACTAGTTCCTAATTGTTGTGCTCCCGCAGAAGCGAATTTATTATCGTTTACCATACTTCTATTTATTTGTTCAGGTTCTGGAGCTGCACCCATTGTACTTGCACCTGCTTGACCTTCTTGAGATTCATGCGAATGTGAATTATCAACTGGTAGATTACCACCTTGTTGTCTAGCTTGTATACCTTTTATTATACTCGCTATGCCACCTCCTTTATTTGATCCACCTACAAGTGATCCTATTGTTCCAAAAAGACCCATTATTTATGAAATTTAGCTTGTTTAGCTTTCCATCTTTTTTCTAAATTCTCTGGAGAAAATAACTCTTTCTTAGCTAGAATTTTCTTCTCCCAATCACTTAGTTGAACTTTCTCAACCTTTTTTTCTTTTTTTGCCATGATTATCGGTTTTTATCTGTGTTAACATTATTTATGGATGTGATCATTACTTTATCCATATAGGTTTTACCCTTCATTATTTTATTTCGATGTAAAGAAGTTGGTATATCTTCTTTACCTAACATAATACGATACATACGACTTATAAGTTGTTTACACTTGAAGGAAACTTTGTAGATATTATACTTTTGTGTTGTGCGGTTATGCGTTCTCCAAACCGTTATCCAACCTTCTTTAAGTAATCTGTTCCAGCGTCTATTGTCCCAACTATAAGAATACGTACCGATTTTAAAATCTTCTCTTGTAAAAAGATCCATGCAATCGAAATATATAAGCAGTTCTAAATCTGCATCGTTTAAATCATAATTCTTACAAGCCCATTTTCTAATTATTCGATAGTGCTTTAAGATATTTTGTTCTCTAATATCGTTAGCTTCTAATCTCATAATACAACTACAACATTGTCCATACGGACTACATTATAAAGTTCTTGTTTAATTAAAATTTGATGAGAATTATTTTTATCAAAATATATAAGATCATCTTCTTTAATTCCTACTACATCTTCTCCGACTGATAATACCTTACCTTCTGCGTATCTTATATCTTCTCTTTGTTTTTCTGCTAAGAGTAAACCACCTTTTGTTTCAGATACTCCAATCTTAGTCATGTTTACTATTAAGTTTCTACCTATTGCTCTCATGATGTTATTCTTAAATTGTTAATAACACAATCAGTCGATAAGATAGTCGTAGCAACAGATGCTGCATTTCTTAAAGCACTTTTAGTAACAAGTAATGGATCTATTATACCTGCTTCAACCATATTTACCATATCTCCTGTAACTACATTTATTCCATCACCTAATTCTTTAGGGACTTCATAATCAATAATACCAGCATTACTTAGTATTATTTTAAACGGAGATTGAATAGCTGCATACAATACTTTTTGAGCTTCACTTCTAGGTAATAATCTCGATGCATTTAAAAGAGCAATTCCTCCACCTGCAACAATACCTTCTTTAATAGCTGCTTTAGTAGCACATATAGCATCTTCAACTCTATCTCTTTTCTCTTGTAATTCAACTTCTGAGTTAGCACCTACTTGAACAATAGCTACTTTACCAGATAATCTAGCTAATCTTGTTTCATTCTTAACTATTATAACAGGACTTTTAGTTCCTTTAATAATTGCTTTGATTTTCTCAATTAAGCTTTTAACTTCTTTAGATGTTTCTCCAACTTGAATAATTGTATCTGTTTCACTAGATACAGCCTTTAAACACTCACCTAGTTGCTCTGGTTGAATCAAATCAGTATCATCACCTAAATCTTCATTTATAATAGTAGCACCTGTTAGAAGAGCTAAATCATGTAGCGTCTCTTTCTTGCTAATCCCATAAGTTGGGCTATCTATTATGTTTATTTTTATGTTACCTTTAATTTTATTCATAGCTAAGGCAGACATAACTTGTTGATCTGCATCACCTATTATTAATAAAGATCTATTCTTTTTAATAACATATTCTAAAACACCTTGTATTTTTCTAACATTATCAATCTCTGATTCCATTAAAAGAACCAAAGGATTATCAAGCTCAGATGTTTTTGTATCTTGATTTGTTACAAAATGTATATTTTTTAATCCTTTGTCGTATTGGATACCATCAATAACTTCATATGTAGTTTCTGATAGTTCACCAGTTTCCATCATTACAACCCCGTGTTCACCAACCGATCTAAAAGCATTGGCTATGATTTTACCTAATTCAGGGTCATTATTTGTTGATATAGTTGCTACTTGATCAATCATATCTCCTGTGACAGGAATTGAAGTAGATTCTAAATATTCAATAGTTTCTTCTACAGCAATGTCTATCCCTTGTTTTAAGTCTCTAGAACTAATAGTATCTGTAACTTTTCTAGCTTCTTCTAAGATCGCGTGAGCTAGTATAGTTGCAGTGGTTGTACCATCACCAGCTTCTTGAACTGTTTTTCTAGCTGCTTCTTTTATTAATGTAGCTCCCATGTTTTCAACAGGATCCAATAGAGTTATAGCCTCGGCTACAGTAACACCATCTTTTGTAATAATTGGTTTACCAGTACTGTCTTCTAACATAACACATTTACCGCTAGCCCCTAAAGTGGAGCTAACAGCTTGTGTAAGTTTTGTAATACCAGCAAATACTTGATCTTTAGCATCCGAACCAAAGTTCAGATTCTTAACGATTGCATTTGACATAATTTGATTTGATTTGATTTGATTTGATTTGTATTATTTAAACGTCTTAACTACTTTAGGACCTTTTAAAAAGTCCACTTTCTTTGCATAGTGATCTACACTACCATCGATTGCAGCTTCTGCAGCTTCCATAGTTTCACGCCTTGTGACATCGTACCATTTTTCTTTGTTCTGTAGGTCGCGGTGTTCGGTTTGAAAATAACCATTTGGCAGTTGAACAATTCTCCAGTTTTTCTTTAGAGATAAGTGTTTCCATGCATTAATAGTTTCTTCGGTAATCTGCGGTTGTTGTGGTTGGTTCATTGAAGAACTCAACGAATAAAAATAAGTCATTGTGTTTGGTTTTAGGTTAATCTTTATTTTTGGTTAAGTATCGCTACTACAGCGATATAGGTTAGTTATACTATCACTTGTTTTTTTACAAACTTACACTTCAACAGGCGGCATTGGTGGGTTTTGCCACGTAAAGTATAGATCTTCATTGACTGGTGTGATTTGTTTTGCTATTTGAGCTGATATATTAGCTGCCATTGCAGATACGTCTAATACACCTTCAAGCCATCCAATTACTATAGCTTCAAAAGCTTCAGTGTCTGCATAAGGAGTGAAAGGATCACCTTCTGTATAGGTAAAGCTTTGAGCTCCAATTGAACTAGCAGAGTATGTTACTCCGCTCACTTCTTCAGAGCCTGAATAAGTCCAGTGAACTGTAAAGATTACATTATCTTCGTTGAACTGCTCTATGTGAGCATTCATCTGGTTGATTCCCCATTTGTAAGTTATTGCCATTGTTTATTGTTTTAATTTAACATGTTGTTATTGAAGTTACTACTCCACTTCCGTTTGTATCAATATAACAGTTTGGAGTTGCTCCTCCTGCATAGTATATTATTAATCTTGTATTTGTTAAAAGTGTTGATGTACCACCATTACAAGGTTGTCCATTAGCACTATATAATATTGTTGAGTTAATTGTCCACCCTGCTCCAGTAGCGGCGTTTGTTAATTGATCACTAGCCCAATAACTAATTGTTGTACCTCCAGCATTAGGAACACAAGAATTAAAATTTCTAGTTGGAATTATACCAGAATATTGACCAGACGAAGGCCAATAGCATATCCAAGTTTGACAATATCCTCTCCAACTATTCATACTTCCATTTGGAGTTACATTACCACAAGCTACATTTAAGGCTGGATACGAGTCACCTGAACCTCCAGCACTACCTCCATTTAATAAATCAAACATAGACACAGCACCAGTTATTGTTCCTCCACCTCCATAACTACTATAAAGTCTTTCTCTTGCGATATTTCTAAGTGATAAGCCTCCTGTTGCTGGTACTCCCATAATTAATTACATTTACAATTACATTGTTTATTCTTTAACTCTTCTATTTCAGCTTTTAATTCTTTAATAGCTTCAACCAGTATTGGAGTTATACCTTGATGTCTCATAGACAACATACCATCAGGATTTTCTCTTACTAACTCAGGTAATACTTCTTGCACATCTTGAGCAATAAACCCAATGTCTTTCACCCAAGTCTGTTTAATATCTTTATCTTGTTCTTTCCAATCAAACGTAACACCTTTAAGTTTTTCAACTTTATCTAAAGCACTTTCTATTGGTTTTATATTTTCTTTTAATCTTTTGTCTGATGGTGTACCATAAGCAATAATATCTCCTGTAACAGTTAAAACACCAGCTCTTGTAACTTCAAATACAGTACCTGTTCCCCCATTTTGTAAAAGCCCATCACCTTTAAATAATTGAGATGTAGTAATACCCGTTGCATCTGCATAAAAACCAATACCAGCATTAACGCTTACTATAGATTTAAAACCATATTGAGCATTAATATACATTTTATAATTAGCATCTGCACCTGCTCCCACTGAAAGACCAGTTCCATTATCTCTTAGTACAGAATTAGTTTGAGCGCTTCCACTAGACCATTTAGATACATAATTAGCGGTACCTGATCCTCCAACTTTATTATTAAACGTACTCCAATTTGTAGAACTTAAATAACCATTTGCTGATGCAGAGGCAACAGCCATTGAAATCGCTGGGGTTGTACCACCACTTGAAACAACTGGTGCGGTTCCTGTTACACTCGTAATAGTACCTACATATTGATCTGTTGAATTTACAGTGACAGCACCTGTTCCTCCTACTGGAGAAATAGTAACATTAGTTCCAGCTACGATCGAAGTTACACCTGCATCAGTTATATAACCACTATCATTAGTCCACATTGATATATTCCCAGACTTATTTGTAAAAGTTTGTGTTCCAGCAAGGGTAGCTACAGTAGAATCAATAGCTATATCATCTGCATTAGCCGTAATACCAGTTCCTCCAATTACATTTAAAGTAACTGCTCCCGAGGTTCCACCACCTGTCATACCAGTTCCGGCAGTTACACCAGTTATATCTCCTTGAGGTATTGCTGGGAAAACTGTTAAATTACCTGCTCCATCTATGTAATCTGTTGATGCTCCAGCCATAGTCACAGCTAAAGTTCCAGAACTTGTAACCGGTGATCCTCCTACAGTGAATGCATTACCTGCGTGAGAATATCCTACACTAGTAACAGTTCCTGTTCCAAAAGGTAATTTACTTATAAGAGTTCTTTCTACAGTTCCAACAGCACTACCAGTACTTTTTAATATTAGCATGTAATCTGTAGTTGGTACTGTTATAGCAGATATAAGAGCTGAATCAATTACATTTGCAGCACTAGCAGTATAATCTACAGAAACAGAAGGTATTGTGTTGGATGCGCTAGCTATGATTCCATCACCTCCAGTTATGCCAGTAACTGTTCCTGAAGCACTTGATGATGCAAAAGGTAAATCTTGAATAAGACTATGTTTAACAGTTTTGGAATCATCTGTATCTGACCACATGAAATAATCTTCGGTTTTATCAATTGTTCCACCTGCAACACCTGCGTTTGAAAATGTTATTACATTACCAGTTCCAGGACCATAATCAACGATCATTGTTCCAGCACCAGTTATAGGACTTCCAGTTGATGTGTCTAATCCTATACCTGCTGTGATACTAGTTACACCTTGAGTATCTGGTGGAACTTGCCATGTACCATCTTTTCTTAAAAAGTTTCCTCCATCTGCAGCGGCTCCAGCAAGAACCAAACCTACCGCATAACTGTTTCCAGCACCCATAGCACTATATGTAGTATCCGGAGAACTTATAGTCATTAAATAAGGATCTAAAGTAGTTCCAGTTCCAGTTACGGCAGTTCCAAGAGCTCCTGTTGCTGATGCAAAGGATAAGAATTCTGCATTTGAAAGAGTTTTATCTGCGGCTGCAGAATCTCTTACAACCCAATTATAACTTCCTGCTGCACTAGTTATAGTAATAGTACTACCAGTTCTTGAAACGCTAGTTGATCCAGCTCCTAATATGAGTATATCATCATTTGTACCTGTACTAGGGTTTAATCTTATACCACTATCAGTATTGTCAGATCCAATGCCTTCTAAATCATATGTTGTATTAACTCCTGTTAAGGTTATTGTATTCCCTGATTGAGCAGCAGTTACACTTCCTGCTCCTAAAACTAATACTGTTCCGCCACTATCACTTAATAATACCCCAGAATCTGTATTATCTGTCCCAGTTCCAGTTATAGTTTGATAATAAGGATTATCACCCCAAGGAACATTAACAACTAAGTTTTCACTTTGATCATCTAATTGAACTTTGTAAGTTTGACTAGCTGTTGTAGATAAACCTTCAGGTACTGCAGAAGCTGTTGTATTAACTCTTACATTAAATGTGTCTGGAGTAGTTGTAGTATCTAAAGATAAACCAGTTCCAGCTTGATATGTAGTATCAGGTATATAATCTGGCACTTGCCAAGTATTATCACCTCTTAAAAATTGTGTTAATTTACCTGCTGGAGTTCCACTTAAATTTGTAGCTGATAAATCTGATGTAACCGTTACGGCACCTGTAGTTGCTGCATTAGGAGTTAAATCAATAAAAGTACCATCAGTCGTTGTAACACTAGTAACACCAGCATTTGTTGCAGGTACTAATGTCCAAGCGGATCCATCATATATACACCAATCTCCTAAAGCCCAAACACTAGGAGCGAGAACTCCTCCGTTAGGATAAGCTGTTCCAGCATTGTCACAAATATATAACCAACCTTCAGCAGGTGTTAAAGCTGTTAAATCTGGATTACCACCACCGCCTCCACTAGCATCCCAAGTTCCTTTAAATATTAGACCCGTAGGTATTGCTCCCCAAGTTCCATCCCCTTTTAAATAAGTTGTAGATGTACCTGAATCAGGAACATAACCTACTTTAGCGCCTCCACCATAAACGTTAGAAATTATTGTAAGTTGTCTACCCACTGTGCTTTGACCTAAAGGAACTGTCCATGTTCCAGCACTATTTACATCTAGTGTTAAACCATCAAAACCAGTATCAGCATCAGCTCTCCAAGCTGGTTCACCTGATCCATTTGTTTTCCATACTAAATTTGCATCGACAGCAGCAGGTGCAGCTACATAACCAGCAACAGTGACTGCGTTAGCAATCCATGTATTAATCCCAGTTAGTGTAATTGTATTACCTGTTTGAGCGGCATTTATAACAGTTCCATCACCAATAATTAATACTGTTCCACCGGTATTACTTAATAATACTCCAGAATCTGTATTGTTACTTCCTGTACCTGTTATATTTTGATAATAAGGATTATCTTCCCAAGGAACATTAACTATCATTTTTTCAGCAGTACTTAATTCTATAGCATAATTTCTTCCGGCTGTAGGTACAATTGTTTCTGGTGTTACATCATTTACTGTCGCATTAAACAATCTAACTCCCCCAAGATCTGCAACAGTGGCCACTGGTAATACATATGGTACATCTGTCCAAGGTACGTTTACAAATGCTTTTTCTGCGGTTAATTCTATTGGGTAATTCTTACCATTTTCAACATAACCTATTTGAATACCTCCAAGCGCACCATCTGTGGCAACTGGGAGAATATAAGCGGTTCCAGGTGGAACAGCCCATTGGTTATCACCTCTTAAAAAAGTTGTCCCATCTTTTGTTCCAGAAGCACTTAGATCAGCTGTAACGGTCACTGCTCCAGCGGTTGCTGCATTAGGAGTTAAATCGATAAAAGTACCATCAGTGGTTGCTACAGTAGTTACTCCGGTTGCAACTGCATTTATCCAACTAGTTCCTACAGCAGTTGAAGATAGAGTTTGCCCTGCAGTACCTGGTTGGCCTGCTGAATCTATGAATTTACCAGCTACACTTATATCATTAGAGAAAGTGATAGCATTAGTTGTTATAGCACCAATATTAGTTACTTGTTGTAGGTTTTGAGCACCTACATTATCAGCAACCATATTTATAATACTTTGTACACTAAAGTTCACTGTTGGATTACCATATACAGGAGTATCAGCATTTTCGTCGTAAGTTACAGTTCCTAAAATTATATCTTCAACTTTAGGAGCACTTAATGTATATGAATATATTATTGCCATTTAATTATTTATTTGAGTTTTTAATATCTCTATTTCTGCTTTTAGTTCTTGTATTGACTTAACTAATAATGGAACAATTTTAGAATAATCTACACCTTGCATTTCTTCAGCATCTTTTTCTCCCACTACTGCTTGAGGTAAAACTTCTTGAAGTTCGTGAGCCATAACACCATAACTTCTTGTATCATCAATTTTCCATTTAAAATTATATACAGGTATTTTAGAAACTTTGTCAAGTCCATTAAAATCTTGTAAATCTTCTTTTAATCTATAATCTGAATTTGTAACGTAAGAGGTTGCTGACCCACTTGTTTGGATTGTACCTACTGAACCATTAGTGTTTATAAATTCGTAATGATAATGAGATGTTGCAGCATTTACAGCACTTTGCCAGTATGATTTTCCTGTTGCACCAGTAAGTAAACGAAGTCCATAATTACTTGCACTTGGTCCAGAATTATAGTCATTCATAGCAAATGCAACATCTCCACCACTTGTCATATACATTCTTATATTGTCATCTGTAGGTGCAGGTATTGTACTCGCTGATGGACTCACTAAAAGAGCAAAATCTCCTGCTGCTCTTACTTCTGTACTTAAACCCCAACTTCTATTATTGGATTCTCCAGTTGTTATTGAAATTGCACAAACTGATGATTGTCCTGCTGCTCTAAAAACATCTAATTTAGCTTTAGGCGAATTCGTTCCGATTCCGACGTCTCCGTTATTTAATATCCACATTCTACCTGTAACACCACTAACTGTTAAATCAGATGTATTAGGATTTGTTCCTAAAACTAAAGCACCTCCATAAGCTGCTGTAGTGCTTCTTCCGTGCCATATAGCTGACTGTACCCAATCATAACATTGAAAAGCAATACCTGCTCTGGCTAAACTTGTATTATTATTATGAACTTCTATTCCACGAAAAACATCACTACCACCATCTTCTCTAACATTAAGTTTTTGACTAGGTGAAGTTTCTCCGACTCCTAAATCTCCGCCCACAAAATAAGAATCTCCTGCTGCATTTAGTCTAACTCTGGGAGTCTCAGTATCATTATAAACATAAAAATTACCTGCATCACCAGATCCTCCAGGAATAAATTGAAATCTATTTTCATAACCATCTGCAGTTGTTGTCCTAAATAAAACATTACCTGCAACGGTTAAAGGTTGTACAGGCGAACTCGTTCCGATACCGACGTTACCAGTAATTCCATCTACAGTTAAGATTGAATCTGCTAGTGCTACATTTGAAGTATCAGCAGAATTATTTACCGCTAAATGTAACTTTCCTCTATAATACCCATCTCTACTTTCATAAATAATCCCTCCTTTTCCATATAGGTTTGGATAAGTGTTTGAATCTAATCCGAAACGTATAGCTGACCATGAACCAACAGTTATATCCCCCCTACTATTTAACTCCAGCATGGAACCAGGGCTTACTGCATTGGTATTCAAAACTAATTTGCTTCCAGGCGAACTCGTCCCAATACCGACGTTTCCAGTAGCACCATCTACTTCTAAACCTCCGTGAACTCCATATACTCCAGCGACTTGGGCAACATTACCTACTTGTCCAAACACCCATTTTCTAGTAGAACTTTCGAAAATATTATAAGCATTTGTAGAATTATTATAAGTATGTAATTTAACACCTGCTAAACTTGGAGTAATACCTATTCCTACATTCCCTGAGAAAATTGAGTTTTGTGATGAGTCTAAGGTTAAAGCAGTTACTTTATTATCTGTTCTAATTACTACCTTTCCAGCTGTGTAAGTAGTTCCTAAATTTAAAGTAACAGTTCCATCTCTAATAGTGCTTAATTCACCTAATATTGTAGCGCCCTCATATAAACCATAACCCCAAATATTTGTAGAATCTACATCATTACTTGCATTAGTTGCTTTTGTATAAACACCTTTTCCAAGATAAAAAAGGTTTGCACCTGCAGTTGTAATACTTCCTGCGAAAGTTGCATCACCTCCACTTGAAATAGTTAACCTATTCCCAATCCCACTTTTAGCTATAATTAATTCTTCACTTGCATTTGCATAAATATCATATGTTGCATTACCTGTATTAATTAATTTAACCCCAGCTGTAGTTGTTGAACTAATTTCTAAAGGATAACTACCTGCATCTGCAAATATTCCTACACCTGTAGAATTTGTGCGTAATATATTATTTATATTTGAAAGATTCGCCATGTTAATTATTATAAGTTAATGATGCTCTATCCGATCTAGGAGCTCCGTCTCCGCCACTTTGTGTATATATTAATTTCATACATAAATGTATTCCTAAGGCTCCAGAGAATGTGACTATCACGTGTTGTCCTACATTAGTTGCCGCAACAGAAATATTTATATTGGATCCTTGATTTGTTTCAGTATTATAATAAGCAGACGTACTATTGTTATTATAACCTCCACAAGATCCTTTAGCATAACCATAAGCTGCACTAAATGACCATTCAAGTTGCCAAGATTTCCAAGACGTCGCCTCATATTTAAATGTTATAGTATCTCCACTCCCATATGATCCAACATAACCTTGCATTAAAGATAAAGTGCCTCCTGATATAGTCGATATTCCTGTCCCTGAAATTCCAGATGTAAAAACAGGATCATTGTTGGCAGCGGTGTTAGCTATCACACCACTAACTTCTAATCTACTATACGAACTTGTAGCACCAATTGATGTGGTACCACTGGGTTGAATAACTAGTTTACTTCCACCTCCATCGTGACCCAATGTTATATTAAGTGCATCTCTCATCCAAAGATAACCCGTAGTGCCATCTAATCCAATTATCATACCTTGACTCCCTGTAGTTTGGCCTGATTTGCCAATTGATATCAAACATTGGCTTGCAATCCCTTGGACATGAAGTGGATAACCTTGAGACGGATCATAAGCTGGTACAGTAAAAGTTCCTGAATTAATTATAGTTCGCCCACTACTGTCTATACGCATTCTTTCAGTTACGTTACGCTGATTTGTTGTAGCATCTGGATGAGTATAAAATCTCAAATCTGTTCCCCATGTACTATTAGTAACCCTAGCTGAGGCTATTGCAGCACCTAAAGCACCGTGATCAAATGAAATACCTGTTCCACTATTTGCCGTCTCTTGAGTGGTAGAAAGTTGTAAACCTAAATCTCTATAATCTGTAATAACTGTTCCTAAAACAACCTCTGTTGAGTTAACATGTAATCTGGAAGTAGGATTATCTGTCCCAATCCCGACGTTGCCATTATAAATTATTTCCATTGCAGAACTAGCTGAAGTGTTTGGAGACAAACTAAAAGAACCCGCACCTTCATTATACCTAATCCTTCCTTGAACTGCACCTGCATTATTCCAAAAATCTAAGTCTAAACTTTGAGCATTATTTGTATTTTCAATAATAATACCTGTTGGACCAGATGTTGTAGATTTTATATGTAATTTTTGAGCAGGCGAAGATGTCCCAATACCAACTTCTCCAAAAACAAATAAATCAGCAGTTTTTGAACTACTCCCCACACTCATACTAACAGTTCCAGGATTTGTTTGAAATTGTAAATTTTCAGCATTTAAATAAAAATACCCATATGAATCATCACTAACATTTCTTGAGCTAATACTACCACCATTAAAATCTGCATAACTAGA
>Ga0307985_10001690_pt1 | contig 12419 bp, 8 predicted proteins | sample EllFjometageno80_FD_203155 | JGI IMG/M metagenome (GOLD analysis project Ga0307985, IMG submission 203155) | Marine microbial communities from Ellis Fjord, Antarctic Ocean - #80 | ecosystem: Environmental > Aquatic > Marine > Unclassified | place: Southern Ocean | collected 2014-10-09 | reverse complement strand
TGGGCTACAACAAGATCGTCGACGAGCTGAACGTGATGTCCACGAAGCAGTTCGTCCTGCACACCGACATTGAGGCATCGCTCCAGAAGGAGCTGATCGACTCTGTCACCGCAGGAGCACTGCAGAAATCGACTCTCAGCGCCGAGATCAACGACTACGACGAGCGCATGTCGCTCATCGAGACGTCGTACTTCACCGCCCTGGCCACCGTCACGAACGACGCCTTCCGCCGATACGACCAGATGACCGAGAACGCTCTCGTATCGTTTGCCTCGAGCACGCTGGGCTACAACAAGATCGTCGACGAGCTGAACGTGATGTCCACGAAGCAGTTCGTCCTGCACACCGACATTGAGGCATCGCTCCAGAAGGAGCTGATCGACTCTGTCACCGCAGCAGCGCTCAAGGAGGCGACTCTCGGTGCTGAAGTTCGCGATTACGAAGAGAGGATGGCAATGCTCGAGTCCTCTCACATGCGTTCCTTCGTCCACACGACGACAGTCGAAGCCGCTTTGCAGACCGAGCTCATCACCGCCACCACTTCCGCCGCTCTCACGGAAACCGCTCTGAATGCCGAGCTTCAGGACTTCCGCGAGCGCATGCACCTCCTCTCCTCCTCCTACCTTGCTTCCTTCGCGACCTCCACCAACGGCTGGCACAAGATCGTCGACGAGCTGAACACGCTCTCCGCGGAGCAGTTCGTGCATCACACGCGTGCTCAGTCCGATCTGCAGAACGAGCTCATCACGGCCACCACGTCCGCCGCCCTCACCGAGACCGCGCTCACCGCCGAGTTGCAGGACTTCGAGGAACGCGTTGAGCTGCTGGGTCAGGCCTACTTCGCTTCGCTTGCCAGCAGCACCAACGGTTGGTGGGAGAGAGTCGGGGAGCTCGAGGAGATGAGCGCCAAGCAGTTCGTTCACCACACGAACGTGGAGGCGGGCTTGCAGAAGGAGCTGATCGAGTCCGCGTCGCAGGGGGCGCTGCAAAAGATGACGCTGACCGCGGAGCTGCAGGACTTCGAGGAGCGCATGGCTTTGTTGGAAGGGAGTTATTTCAGCAGCTTGGCGACTAATGTCAAAGACATGTGGCAGCGGACGGAGGAGCTCGAGATGGCGTATTTCTCGTCGCTAGCGTGCGGCACCAATAACTGGTGGAAGAGAGTGGACGAGCTGGAGAGCATGGGGGTGCAGTCGTTCATTCACCATGTCGAGGCGGAGGCGGGGCTGCAGAAGGAGCTGGTGAGTAGCGTGGCGGCGGCTGCGATGATCGAGATGACGCTGGGAACTGAGATTAGGAACTACGAAGAGAGGATGAGGTTGTTGGACGAGATGTACGCGAAGGAGTTCTTGCACCACAACAGTGTGGAGATGGACCTCCAGAATGAACTGATTGGATCCGTGGTGAGCGGGTGCGTTGGAAAGTTGGTGGAGGGAGTCGTTACGGGCGAAAAGATGGACGAGGGGAGGGAGATGGGAATGATGACAGCGAACGAGTTGGAGCTGAAGAACGACATCGTTGCTCAGTGCAGGGATCGGATCGTGATGCAGGACTTGGACTTGGAGGGGTATGTGGCGAGGAGGCGCGAACTGAGGGATAGGATGCACAACGTGAGCAGCGTCGTGAAGGACTGGAGGGGGAAAATCAAGAAGGCGGGGAGCAGTTTGATCAAGGCCCAGGGCAGCAAGAGCAGGTACACCAAGGTGCAGCCGCTTGGCGGGGGGGAACTGTTCGGGGAGAAGATGGGCGGCGGGGATAACTTGAAGATGCTTTCCGTGGGACTGACATAACCTTAACAATCCTATTACTAGCGAAGATGAGTTCTTACTTTGCAATCCTGCTGCTAAGATATAAATATTATATGTTTTTTTTGTCGAAGCTAACCGGCACCCCGATGTGCAGCGCCTTGAACGCTCTCGCCTTGACCTTGCTGATGAACTCCCTGCGCATGTTTTCGTGTGTGTTGTCCCTGATCCTCCGGTTCTCCCTCAGCCTTTCCTCGCTAGTGAGACTGGCCATGTCCAGCTCCACGTCCTCAACCGCTCCCTCGATGGGCGGGAACATCCCGGCACTGCTCAGCGTGCTCTGCTGGAAGAGCCCGCTCATGCCGTTCGGACTCATTCTCCCCAAATCCCCCTCCCCTCCCTCCCCCACCCTCTCCGGGCTACCGCCTCCCCTGCTGCCCGGCCGGCTCCCCCCACCCCCAGCTCTGCTCCCCGGCCTGCTCCCCCCGCCCCTGCTCCCCGGCCTGCTGCCTCCGCCCCTGCTTCCGGGCCTGCTACTCCCCCTCGTGCCGCCCCTGCTCCCTGGCCGGCTCCTGCTCGCGACATTCGCCGGCGGCTCGTACTTCTCCCAAAGCCAGTCCTCCCCGTCGCCCCTCATGCGCATCAATCCCATGCAGATGTCCGAGTTCGTCACGAAGAACTGCCCGTCGACGCAGCTACTGGGCTGCCACAAGTGCACAAGATCGCTGCACCTCAACGGCAGCGGCGCGCAGCTCGACTCGATAAGCTTCATGAACGTTTCCTTCTCCCAGTTGAATCTTCGCAACTCCCTCATGGCGTCCTCCAGCTCGTTCTTCTGGATCTCGCCTCCTCCGTCCTGGTCGACGTACCGAATGAACAGAACCACGTCCTTTCGCTTCATCTTGAGTCCGCACTTCTTCATCCCGTTCCTTAGCTCTTCCGCACTCACGCCGCCATCCCCACTCGTCTCCATCTTCGAGAAAAGGTCGATGATGCGCAGGCAGTTCTTCCTCATGTAGTGCTCCAACAGCGTCAGACAAGTCAACGCCCCGCTCTTCTCCATCTCATTCATCTTATCAATCAGCTCCTTCGCCCGACTCCTTTTAGCCTCCGCTTGCGCCAACATGGCCGCCTCCTTCTCCCTAGACTTCTTCAGCGCCGCTCGACTCGCGCCGCTCGGCGCCATTATCTTCTCCACCGCCTCCACCAGCTCCTGGGCGTCCACCTCCCCAGTGCCGTCCGGATCGATACTGTGGCAGAGCGTTGTCACCGTCAACCCCTTCTCCTTCATGAAGGCCTCAAGGTGCATCAGGACCTCCGTTACACCCGCCTCGTCAGCTTCACGAAGCTGGATCTTCGTCTCCTCCTGAACGCGGAGCTCTCTCTCCTGTGCCAACTTGGCCGCTTTATCCGCCTCCTCCTTCTTTGAGATGAGCTTCTGAATCTTCCCACTCGGCTCCTTGAGCTTCAGCAGACCCTTCATCAACTCGTCAGCGGACACCTCCCCCGATCCGTCCGCGTCCATCTCCTGGAACACGTTGAGCATTCGCAGACCCTTGGCCTTCATGAAGTCCTCAATTCTGATCAAAATGGCCCCAACCTCCTCCAAAATAACTTCATCTGCTGTCTTACTATGCAGCTTTCTGAACCCGTCCTTGACCTCCGAATAGCTAAGCTCCCCGTCCGAGTTGGGGTCCAAAAACTGCAGGGGGGGCGAGTGTTAGCCACGAGTGCGTGTGACACGCATGTGTGGACAAAGGGGGGGCGGTGTGCCACACACGTGGGCGAACAAAGGGGGCGGCGGTGCGAGCAAACGCGGCCAGAAATGCGTCACCGCGAAGCGCTGTTTGGGACAGGATTCGCTCGCTGCTTCGTCTTCTTCGTCTTGGCGCCTTCTCTTGCTCCGTCTTCTCACCTGCATAATGAGAGAAACCTCCGTCGAGTCAAACCCCGCCCCAAGGTGCGTCAAACCATTTTTGAGCTCCAGCGCCGATATGGTCCCCGTCGGCTCGGTGGCGTGCGGGTCAACTCTCTCCGGCTTTATCCCATTCGGATACCACTCAGCATCCTCCTCGTCCTCGCTGTCACTTTCGAGGGCATGGCGCTTCCTGAAGCTCGCGTCCATTTTGTTGAACCAACGAACCAATGTCCAATGCTCGTCGCCCAAAAATTGCTCCAACTCCAGCATCAGCTCCCGCCCGTCAGCCTGGGGAGGGGGGGGGGAATAGTGTGAGTGGGAGGCGGCACACAGGCACACCAAACACATTGTGAACAGGGGGCAGTGCCGAGCCAACGGCATACACAGTGGGAACAGGGGCAGCTCCAGCTCGCCGCACACACTCATCAACACCGCTCTCTCTTCGCTCTTCGCTCGTCGCTCTCCCCTTCCTTACCTGCAGCGACTCGCTAGCGTCCGCCCTTCTCGCCCTCCTAAACGCCATGATGAACTCCTCCAAATCGATCTTATCACTGTTCGTCGGATCCATGAACTTAATAACCGTCCGTATATCCTGCACACTGAACGCCTTGTCCGTCGCCGCCAACTCCGCCAACGCAACCTTCTCAGCCTTGTGGAACTGCGAATCCCACAGCGCTTGCCGCTTGGCCTCGGCCGCCTTCACATGTATTAACCCGTCAGCTTTGTGAACGAGCTTACCGAACTCCTCCGTGGAGAGCGAGGAACCCTTGTTCATCGGATCGAGAGCCGCCACCTTCGTTTCTATTTCAGAGCTACTCATCACAGTGCCGGTGAGGTTGGTGAAGTGCTGCAACGCTCGTCTCAAGTCCTCGTGATTAATGAACCCTTTCCCTTCATCAACAATCTTGATAAGCTTTTCTACCCCCACCCCCATCTCCAACCACCCCGTAATGACCACAAGCGCATCCCCGCCCATGGCTTTCTGCGCCTGAGAGCGCTTTATCATGGAGAAGATGGCTTGGAACTCCATGATGGAAATCGTGCCGGAGCCGTCGGCGTCAATGAAGGAGACGACGCGGGAGAGGGAGGAGGGGTCAATTTTGAACCTAAGGTGTGTGTGTGTGTGTGTGTGTGTGAGAGAGAGAGAGAGAGAGAGAGAGAGAGAGAGAGAGAGAGAGAGAGAGAGAGAGAGAGAGAGAGAGAGAGAGAGAGAGAGAGAGCCGCAACTCGCTCCCGTCTCTCCCCGCCGATCCCAGGTGGGGCTCCCCCCCTCCTCCCTTCGCAAAAAAATGTGCGTGGCTTTGTTCACACAGTTTGTGTGGCTCAACTCACCTCTGGGCTTTCGCCTCCTTCTCCTGCCGTTCCCTCTCCTCCCACGTCGTGTTACACCACCTCAATACCCCCTCAATCCGGTTGAACACGTCGTCATGGTTCTCGGGCGACGCGGCGTTCACGAGCGCGAGGCTGAGCGCGTTCAAGGGCAGCGATGAGATGGCTGACCCGGGGGTGAGAGTGTTGAGGGGGTCAATAGGCAGGAGGGGGGGGCAGTCGAGCTTGAGATCGAAGAGAACGTCGGAGATTTCATGGTCGGAGATGTCCAGGGACAGCGACTCGAGGGTGGGGGGTGGCGCTCGCATGGTGCGTGCGGTGGGTGTGGAGTAGGCCTCAGTTGTCACCTGCCGCGGCGTTACGTATCGTCGTTTTCCACGGTGCAAAGGGGTTTTGTACAGGGCCACCACACACAGTGTGAACAAAGCGGGGGCCGTGCTGGGGTACGCACGCCCCCCACATCCGCCATATGTTAGGCGTTGTACGCCGCTGCTCAATAACAACAAATGTTTCAAAGACATTTTCACGGCTATAGTATTTCACGGACGGTGAAGGGAAGCGAAGCTAAGCCAAGTTAAGCCAAGCTATGCGACGAGAACATAAGGGCAACGACGAATGAACAAATGCTATGCCATGTACAGGAGGGGCCCAATTAATACCAGGCGCACGGTTTCACTATAACTTGTGGCTCCAAAAAAAATACTCAAACAAGTGTGTAATTAATTTCCCTACTCAGTAGCACTTTAAGGTGCGTGACAGCCCCTCAATATAGCCGATCCCGTCGCCTCGCTGTGTGCGCCACCCCTTGTTAGGCCCAGATTGTGTGCTGTGTGTGCTGCCCGAGGTAAAACATCCTTCGATAACTAAGTGCCAGACACGGAAAGAATATGGAGGGTGGGGTGGTGGTTGGTGGCCGGGCGTTGCGACGAACGCGTCCGAACTATATTCATACTCATCCAAGAGGCTACGACCTCCAACGATGCGATTGTTGTCAAGCGAATTGAAGGCGCTGTTTACATCTTCGGAACCTGCTACCTGCACGAGTTCTGCATTAGCAATATCCCTAGTACTGTCACAAGTGTCAACTATGCTGCAGCTTCTCTCCCTTGCTGCCCAGCAACCCAACCACTTTCTCACCCTATTCCTCACCCTATCCCTCACCCTATCCCTCACCCTTCTTCCTCTTCAGCCCTTCTTTCTAGTTATGGCTCCTAAAGGCGGTGAATCCGTCAAGGTCGTGGTCCGCATCCGTCCCCTTTCCTCGAAGGAGATCCAAGACGGACACGACGCTGTCGCTGAAGTGTTTGAGGATCGTGGGCTCATCACCGTCAGAAACCCGAAGAATGACTCTTCAGATGCTCCCAAGTCGTTCACGTTCGACGCCGTCTTCGGCAAGTCGTGCACCCAGCGCGCCATCTACGACTCGTGCGCCGCTCCCATCGTCAAGTCCGCACTCGAAGGTTACAACGGCACCGTGTTCGCGTACGGCCAGACCGGCGCCGGTAAGACTCACACCATGGAGGGCGAGCCGGATCCTCCCGAGAAGCGAGGCATCATCCCGAACGCGTTCCAGCACATCTTCGACCACGTCGCGCTGTCGGAGGACGAGAAGTACCTCGTTCGCGCGAGTTACTTCGAGATTTACCAGGAGGAAATCAGGGACTTGCTGTCCAAGGATCCCAAGAACCGCCTGGAGCTCAAGGAGTCGGCGGACTCGGGCGTGTACGTCAAGGACTTGACCAGCTTCGTCGTCAAGTCCACCAGCGAGATTGACCACGTCATGCAGGCGGGAAAGAAGAACAGGAGTGTGGGAGAGACTTTGATGAACCAGGCCTCTTCTCGCTCCCACTCCGTCTTCACCATCGTGATCGAGTGCTGCTCCACCAACGACAGGGGGGAGCACATTAGGGTGGGCAAGCTCAACTTGGTCGATCTGGCCGGTTCCGAGCGCCAGTCCAAGACCGGCGCCACCGGCGACCGACTCAAGGAGGCCACCAAGATCAACCTGTCCCTGTCCGCCCTTGGTAACGTCATCTCGGCCCTCATCGACGGCAAGTCGCAGCACATTCCGTACAGAGACAGTAAGCTGACGAGGATCCTGCAGGTAAGAGCGAAGCGACGAAAAAGGGCGGAAAGAGAGGGGCGGAAAGAGAGGGACGGAAAGAGAGGGACGGAAAGAGAGGGACGGAAAGAGAGGGAGAGCGTTCAGGATCAGTCTTCATCAGGCAACACTTGAGCGTTCCGGATTAGTCTTCATACACCTCTGGCCCAGACAAAGGCGGTGTAATCCAATCCCAGACGTACTTCCTTCCATTCCAGTCACTGCCGTAATTCTCCCACTAACACAACTCTCTCCCCCCTCCTCCCCTCCGCCTCGTGTGTGTGCAGGACTCGCTCGGCGGTAACACCAAGACGGTCATGTGCGCCAACGCGGGCCCGGCCGAGTATAACTACGACGAGACGATCAGTACGCTGAGGTACGCGAACAGGGCCAAGAACATCAAGAATAAGCCCAAGATTAACGAGGACCCCAAGGACGCCATGCTCAGGGAGTACCAGGAGGAGATCCAGAGGCTCAAGTCGCAGCTCAGCGGCATGGGCGACGGGGGCGAGGGCATGGTCATGATCGACGGCCAGGAGGTGAACATCAACAACATCAAGGGCGGCGTCAGCGAGGAGTACCTGAAGGAGCTCAAGGAGAAGGCCGACCAGGAGAAGGACGAGATCAAGAGGCGCGCCGAGAAGGAGATGCGGGAGCTCATGGACCAGAAGGACGTCACGGAGGGCGACAAGAGGGCGCTCAAGGAGAAGCTCGAGAAGGAGAGCAAGGCCAGGATGGACATGGAGAACCAGCGGCTGGGTCTGCAGAACAAGCTCAAGGCCATGGAGGAGAAGCTGATTGCGGGCGGAGAGATGGCCAACAAGGCGGCCAAGCAGGAGGCGGAATTGAGGCAGGCCGAGCAGGATCTGGCGCAGAGGAAGGAGTCCGAGGTCGCCATGGCCAGGCAGGTGGCCGAGCAGGAGGAGATGAACTTGGAGTTGGAGGAGAAGTTCGGGAGTTTGCAGGACGAGGTCGACGCGAAGACGAAGAAGCTGAAGAAGCTGTGGACCAAGTTCCAGAGCACCAAGGTGGAGATCAAGGATTTGACGGAGGAGTTCCAGGTCGAGAAGGGGGACATGTTGGAGACCATCAGGGACTTGACGAGGCAGCTCAAGCTGAAGGAAGTCATCATCCAGAACTTCGTCCCCCCGGAGGAGGCGAGGCAGTTCGACGACGTGGAGAGCGGAGGCCGGGCCGTGTGGAGGGAGGAGCAGGAGACGTGGATCATTCCGAGGACCGAGATCACGGGCAACGCGCTGAGGCCGAGCAGGCACGTGAGCGCGAACGGGCTCAAGAGGCCGGAGACGGAGTACAGCAGGCACAGGAAGCAGTACGACACCAACCCTAGGTACAAGTACGACAACGTCACCGCTATGGACATGGACATGCCGGAAAAGACCACGCAGGACTACGAGGGGCCCAACATGGCGAGCAGGATCTCGCCGATTCTCAGCATGAACCTCGGCGACGACGACGGCGACGAGGTGCAGTTCTCCGCCGTCGAGAACAGCTTGGGGAACCCGTACTTGCACTACGATCCCGACGCCGTGGCGAGGGGCGGCGCTGGCGAGAACGAGGGGGGCAGGGAGGGCAACAGGAAGAAGGACGGGGGCAAGAAGAAGAAGAAGGACCGGCCCAGTACGGCGACGAGACGTAAGGACAAGGGAGAGAGGGCGGAGGCCAAGAGCGAGTACGACTTCGGAGCGAGGGAAGAATACAAATAAACGCTAGACAGTGGACGATTGAAGTATCAAGCGCAAGCGGGCGAGACTAGATCAGGGCGAGACTAGATCTGGGCGAGACTAGATCAGGGCGAGACTAGATCAGGGCGAGACTAGATCAGGGCGCTCGGCAGTGGTAAATATGCTACAATCGCTTGCGGGTAAAAACAATCACAGGCGTCGAGAGAAAACAGCATCCTCGCGAGTACGAGTGTGTATGCGCGTTTCGCCCCTTTATTGACAGCTTGATACCGCCTTTCTCCTTCGTTCACACATGGGTCGTTCACGACGACTCGCAAGATAATAGAGCGCGAGCCGGTTTGTGTGGAGACCACAGCGCATTCCGAGCTGGTCAATCGGCGCGACGAGCCCGCGAACCCAAGCCCTAAAAGAGGATTTGGTGACGTAAGCGGGGAGCGAGTGCAGTGTTGTTGAGCTGGCGATACTGCGATACTACCATCACTTTCATCCCTACTCCGGGGAAACGGTGGCGGCAAGACTAGATATCTTGAACGAGTCTCGTCAGTCCAGCTTGTGCAAGGAGCCTAACCCTCAGGAGCATTCGTCCGTAGATGGAACGTTCGTCGCGTTGACGGCGCGATGTTCATTGACAAGCCTCGGACTAATTATAACTCTTCGATCTTCGCCGCTTCACGGCACCGCTTCGCGGCACCGTGATCTCTCTTATCTCATGGTGCTCACGCCCTTCCCCATCCCCCTGCTGCCCATGCTTGCGACCTGACTTTGCGTCGTCTGTTCGGGAATATTGACCAGTCCCTTGATCCCCATAAAGTGCACCGCGTTCCCGAACCCGGTCCTTGCCACGAACTCCTTGGGATCGCCTCGGCAAACGATCCACAGGAACTCGCTGGAGTACCGCTTGACGTTCGTGTCCACGCTCATCATCAGCCGAATCACCTTCCAGCGGAGCGAGAACTGGGGCGCGTCTTGGGGCGCAATGTGCTTGTTCTTGTCGGCGGCAGCAGCCACAGCGGCGTCCTCCTCGCTGACAGGATTGAGCAAGGCCTCCTTCGCCGCCTCTTCTTCCTTGAGCGCGGCCTCCTTTTCCATCTCCTCGTCGCGCGCCTTGGGAAAGATGGCCTCCTTCACCTCCTCACAAACCGCCCTACTGTTCTCGCAAAGCGACTTGAGCACGGAAAGAATCGGCACCAGCTGCACACTGTCGTTCCCCCCCCGCTCCTTCTCCACCACAATCGCGTCGCACTGACTGTCCAGGATGCCCACTAGGATGCCCATGCACTTGTTCACGCGCAGGAACTCGGCGAAGTGGGTCGGCATGTACTGAGAGGAGGATGCGTGAATTGCGTGTTAGTTTGGGGGGGAGGGGGGTTCTGAGCTGATCGCCATCGCGCAACGGGGCTAACGAACAGCGCGTTCTAAACGATCGTTCAGGGCGACCGACTCGCGAACAGCACGTTCTGAGCCAATAGCGACCGTTCCACTCGCTCGCGAACAGCGCGTTCTGAGCCAATATCGCTCAACGCAACTCGCTCGCGAACAGCGCGTTCGTTCGCCACCCATCCATAGCGCCTCCTTAGTTCACACCGTGTGTGGGCCGCTCGCTCAGTCTTCCGGACTCACCATCAGCAGCTTGACCACGTCCAGCTTGAGGTTGTACAACTGCGGCGTCTGCTGCGGCTTGTGCAGCATGTCCACGCATACCACGCCCAGTTGCGTCATCATGTGGAACAGCGACTCGTCCGTCTTCGCGGTTAAGTAGTGCGGGTTGGCGCACGCGATGGAGAAGAGGGTGCGGAGGATCTCGGTTGTTAAGAGGGCGATGGGGGGGGGGATATAAGGGGATTCGGGCTTGTTGCGGACGCAGTAGCATAGGGATGATATGAGCATGTGCAGCAGGTTGTGGTTCTCGACGAGGATGGTTGTGATTGAGGGCACCGTTCCGCAAAAGAGGTGGAAGACTTTCACGACTTGGAGCTGCAGCGAGGCGCTCGTGGCCGACTGCAGCAAGGCGATCATGGCCTCGAGGCCGGCGTTTTGGATGAAGTGTACCTTGAGTTCAGTTGAGAGAGAGGGTTCTGAGGAAACGAATGCGTTGAGGAGAACTTTCACGGCGACGGTGGAGGAAGCGTCGTTGGCGGCGGCAAACGAGGTGTACAGGTCGATTGCGGATGGCGTCTTTAACACGGCAGAGGATGCGTCCGAGGACCGGAGGATTATTTTGGCAGAGAGAAGGAGAATGGGGAGAGCATCAGGGTCGACTGTAGACGAGGAAATTTCGGTGATGATAAAGGCGGCGAGCCGTGTCTTTTCAGGGATGGTTGCTGCGTCTTTGACAGACGCCTCGTCCGCGGCGTTGAAAGCGGCGAGCTCGGCAATTGCGACCGGCGCCATGTTTTACACAACTTGTGGGGGGCTGGGGGGGGGGTTAGCGCGAGGGAGTTATGTGAGGAGCAGGTGCAGCAAGATGGAGGACAGAATGAAACATGCTGCATATAAAGTGACTTGATGCCCCCCCCCCCCCCAATTCCTCACAGCCGAGCCGCCAATACGACAATACACGTCCCCCAACCCTCCCCTCTTATGACACCCCCTTGGATTGGATAATCCGGCCTTAACGTTTTATAAAATGTCATAGGCCGGGCGTATATAGGCCTATGAACAAGGGTGGCACGAACAAGGGTGGCTATCTATGATCGCCTTCGACGAACGTTCCGCAATCGTACCGGCGGGGTTGCTTAGTCGTCGTTTTGTCATCGAACTCAAATTGGAAATGTCCAACGCGAACAGAAATGGCCTACAAGTGCACAGGTTGCATCAACGAATTTGAAGGTGAGGTGAAAGCTGGGGTATTTGGAGGGGGCAAAGTTCTGGTTTCGTGTTTTGCGCCTTATACATGGCCAGAAGCACTAACGCTGCGCTGGTCACTTTTGACTACCTCTCTGCTGCTCAAGCTCTTCGCCGCCTTCGCCCGTGCCGCGGCCATCTGCAGAGGAGTCAATGCTGAGCTGGTCCTCGTTCCTCGGCTCTGCACCAATGTTGTCGCCGAGCTAGTCCTCGTTCCTCGACTCTTCGTCTCCCATGCTGTTGATTCTGTTCTCGTCGGCTTTGCCTCAGGCTCCGCCCTTCTCCCCTCCCCACCCCCCTTCTCCTCCGTCTCCCTCTCCTTTTCTTCCTCCCCCCCTCCTCCAATCCCCACGTACTTCTCCATTAGCATCAGAAGAGTCGCGTTTTCCTTGAAGTTGGGCGCTTGAAACGGATAACTTCTCGTGAGAGCGAACCAATCGCCGGCGAGTTCCTCCTTCAGCTCCTCCTCGTCGCATGTGATGTGGAAGTTGCGCCAGTCGTTCGTGTTCGCCAACCGCTGGATCTCGACAGACGGCCTCTTCTTCTCCTCAGCAACAGCGGCGCTCCTCACGTTCGTTACGCTCGTGACGCTCACGACGCTTGTCTGCGCCTCGGAGGTAAACGTGTCCACTGATGTGTCATCGTCCGACGACGCAGCTTCCTTCCCACGCCCTTCCTCTTCGTCGTCCGAGTCCTGCTCCTCCTCGCTTTCTGTCACCAACTCATCCAAGAAGTTTACGGCCTTCTTCCCCTCCTCCCCCCCTCCCCCCTCCTCCTTC
>Ga0307985_10001688_pt1 | contig 12423 bp, 10 predicted proteins | sample EllFjometageno80_FD_203155 | JGI IMG/M metagenome (GOLD analysis project Ga0307985, IMG submission 203155) | Marine microbial communities from Ellis Fjord, Antarctic Ocean - #80 | ecosystem: Environmental > Aquatic > Marine > Unclassified | place: Southern Ocean | collected 2014-10-09 | reverse complement strand
GAGGGAGGGCTCGAAAGGATGATGGGGTACTAAAGAATTGGCGGGGTGGGTGGGGAGATAAAGCGCGTGTGTGTATTCACAACGACCGCGCTGCACTGGTCGCAAAATGGGGTTCTCTCGCTTCTCTAATCCTCCTCGATTTTCAATCCGATATAAATCCCGTACCTCACAAAATATTATTGATAATTGATACGCTGTTAGCTGTCTATTTTTACCTCCCCCTGCATCTCCTCGCCGTACTCTAGCGCCTGCATCAAGTGCTTGGCCGCGACCGGAGTAAGCGGGATAGATGCGACCTCCTCGATCGCGACCTCCTCCCCTTCTCTCCCGGCTCTCCCCTCCGCCTTCCCTCTGCCCACGTTGTTGTCCGTGCTTGTCGTGCTGATCACGCTCAAGTTGCTTCCCTGCTTCACAAACTGCAAGCGAGGGCTGCTCGGTCTGTTGTATCTCTTCCCACCCCCCTCCCTCGCCGCGAACAGCACGCTGCTAATGACCGATTTCGTCAAGTCCGAGCTCACGCTCTGGATCGTTAACGTCGTCGCCGATAAGCTGTTCTGCAGGGGAGGCGTCGCCTCCTCGGCGCCGAACGCCTTCCTCGACGAACTCCCAACAAGCGTGTAGTGTTCTTCCCCGCGCTCTTCCTCCGAATCGTTCTCCAGCACCTCCATATTCACAGTGCTCATCTCCGCCATCATGCCCTTATCCTCCGCATCGCACGAGTCACTGCTGTTAACGCTCGGCATCTCGTCGAACATTGGCGTGCTATTCGTCGGACTAACCGACTCCGCGGACATGGACTGCTCCACAGCTGCCGGCGCCGGAAGCTTCAGCGACGACTCCTCGTCCACCTTCACCTCCTCCACCACCTTCACCTCCTCGCAATACGCATTGTACAGCCTGCTCAGCTCCTCCGTTTGATTCTTCAGCCCGACGACGTCCTCCCTCGTCTGCCTGCCGTTCTGGTCGGCCGGCTTGTGCTTCTCAATGATGCTAGCGACAACCTTCTTCATTATCCGGCTGTTCAGGATCTCTTTGATCGTGATGCGCTTCGTCTGGTCCTTCTCCAGCATTCGGAGAATTAGCTGCCAGATCTCGTCGGGCACCTCGAACCTGCACGAGCGGAGCGAGAGTTAGCCAAACATGTGTGAACGAAGGGGCGGCGATGTGAACAAAGGGCGCTGTTCGCGAGCGAGGACACACGCGTGTGTGAACAAAGGGGCGACGGTGTCGAGCGAGGACACAAGCAACTGTGAACAAATGGGCGGCGGTGTCTCGCAAAGGGCGGTGCTGTACGCGAGCAAGGATTCGCGCTGTTTTGTGAGTCTCGTTGCGCGCCGTTCGTGTGAGCAAGCGCCCGCGCCCTCGTCCGCGTCCTCGCCCTTGTCATCGCTCGCGCCTCTCCTCCAAACCCTCACCTCCTCTCCGCCACCGCCCTCTCGTTATACATGAGACAATTGACAAACTCCACCATGGTCACGCCATAGTACGGCAACTTGAGGGTAATCAACTCGTGCATCACGCAACCCAGACTCCACACGTCGGTGGCGTACGAGTAGGGCTCGGCGGCGACGATCTCGGGACTGATGTAGTGCGTGGTCCCGACTTCGGTGGTGATCATGTCGGCGGGGTTGTCGAGGACTTTGGCGAGGCCGAAGTCACCGATGCGGATGTTCTTGGACGCGTGGGAGACGAGGAGGTTCTCGGGCTTGATGTCGCGGTGGAGGATGGAGTTGTCGTGGAGGTAGGAGAGGCCGAGGCAGGACATGGCGAACCTGCGGCGGGAGTGTTAGTGAGAAGCTCACACACCTGGCGTAAACAACAAGGAGCGAAGCACACTTGCGCTGTTTAGCACACTTGCGCTGGTTAGCACACTTGCACTGTTCAGCACAAAGAACCTCCTCCTCCCGCCCACCTTCAAGCCACCCACTCTTCTTGCGATGCTAACAAAGAATCCACACTTCCCCCACCCCCCCTTCGCTCACCCCACTTGCTCGTTATCGCTTCCTTACCATCTCAGAAAGTTGGTGCTGTTAAACGCCTTATGCACACTGTTGCTGTCACTCTCCGCGTTGCGCACCCCCTTGATCATCTTACTCAAGTCCCCCCCGTCGCAGTACGTGAGCAGCATATTAATCGTCTTCCCCTCACTCCCCGTGAAAAGGTCGTGAAGCTGTGTCACGTAGGGATGCTGCAGGGTTACGAGGAGCTTGATCTCCTTATTGGCGGCTTCGATGTCGAGGTCGGACTCGAACTTGACGGTTTTCATGGCGTGGAGCAAGGCGCCGCCGCGGGAGGACTCCTTGTCGCACTTGACGAGGTACACGGATCCGAACGCGCCGCGGCCAAGTTTCTTTAGCGTTTCGTAGGATTTTTCGGAGATGGGTGTGCAGGTAATTTCACGGGTTAGGTTGAGAGTGAATTTGTAGTTGGAGGAGGAGGATTGGCGGTCGCGGCCGTTCGTTCCGGGGGGGGCGGTACGGGATGCGAGTCCGGGGCTGTCTACGTCGCCGGTTGGTGTCTTGGAGTTGCGGCGCATCATGGCCGCGGTTTGTATGGTTGAGTGATGAGGAGGTTGAGAGCGGAAGGAACCGCGGTTCCCGCTTTCGCGATCGGGTCGGGATCCGTTGGCTGATGGATTGTAGGAGGCTTCGGGCGTCATTGAGCCTGACTTACGTCTGGATTGGTTCCCGCTGGATTGGTTCCCGCTGGATTGGTTCCCGCTGGATTGATGCGGTTGCTTGCCAAGGGTTGATTCAAGGAGGGAAGTGGGGAGGGTTAAGGGAGAGGCGAGAAGGGTTGGACTGATGCTGGAGGGAGGGGGGGAGCTAGCGGGAGGAAACTTGACGGGAGAGAACATGACAGGGGGTGGCATGGCGTGTGGATCAGAGGCTGATGTAACAGATTATAGTTTAGTAGGAGGGAGGTGTGAGGTAGATTTTTGGGGTTAGGGTTAAACCAGTTTTGGATGGTAGATGTCAAGATTAGATGTCAAGATAAAGTGTCAAGATTAGGGTTCAGTGTTGCAACCTTGTTATGTCAGTTGCGGATACGACAAAGCTGGGAGTTAAAATTGAGGAGGCGTGTCAGAAGACGGGGGGTATGTGTGCTGAAATAAGAAGAGAGGTCGTCCGGATGTGTGCCGTGACGTTCGTGTGTGAGATTCACTGAGGGAATGCAACACACCGTTTCGGTAAGGGGTTGATTACACGTTTATAGAATCTCGTTCTCAATTTCTCTGAATTTCCTGATTTCAGTCGATATTTGGGATACTCGCAACATTATGCTCTATCACTCTAGTAGATGTCCCAAAATTAATGGGAAATTTACTCGTTCATCTACCCTTGCAGACTTGACGTCAATGAGTGGCAGCGTGATAAGAACGCCGATTAGAACTGGGTCCCAGCAGATGGTCCCACAAGGCCCTACAATCGCCAGCCTCGGAGACGTTGAAATGGAAATTCAGCCCGGTGATGATGATGCCCCAGTGTTCAAGGCAGAACATGCTGAAGCTACTGCCTCCGATGCTGGTTCTGAAACCGCCGCTGAAACCGAAGTTCAGGGTGGTATCTGTGGATGTCTTGCTCGCGCCAACAAGCTCGTTACCGCGGTTCTAATGACGCCCCTCATTCCTGACGGTCCCTGGATCTTACCTCCAACTCTCACAGTTGGGGAGCATAAAATGATCCCACGGTATTTCATCACGACTGCCAAGTTCCTTGTCTACTCGTTCTTCTTCACGAAAGCCACCCATCGAATGATACGCGAGATGGAATACGAGCACGATCCGATTTACAACTGGGAGGACTTAATCATGTACGGCGCCACCTTTGTGTCCCTTTCGAAAACGTCCGAACACACATTAACTAACATCGTCCCTTCAACGCTGCAGGTATGATCTGCACCCAGTCGCTCTCGACCTGTTCATGTTCTTCGTGGTAGGTCGGCTTTGGGCTAAAGGAAGGTGCGGCGTGGATAGCATCGGATTCATACTGCCCTCCTGCTTCGGCGCTTGGTTCTTCTCTGCGATGGCGGAGTGGTCGTGGGCGAGGCACAACGTCTCCATGTACCAGATTCACTGTGCGTGGCCGCCCGAGCTGTTCATGTTTGTCGGCTGCGGGCTGTTCGCGTTCGCTTTCGTCGTCATTGCCCACGTGTACCACGGATACAAAGACGGGATCTTGTTCGGGCGATTGATTGAGTTCGCGCTGAGCGTTTGCGTCTTCGCGCTACCCATCGCCAGCTCGCCCTTCTTTCACTTCCACCACTGGTTCGCGGCGTGGCTGCTTGGAATGCACATCAACCAGAAGTACTGGTGGAGTTACGTTGTCATGGCGTTGTGTTTCGGAGTCTACATCAACGGCATCGCTGGCTACGGGCGTGACTCCATGCTCGGCTGTAAGAGCGCTTATTACAACTCGCAGCAGCAGCAGTGCGGGCACCTCGCCGGCGACGTTGACAACACGCAGTTCTGTTTCTTTGAGGAGCTGCCCACTGGCCACAACAACGTCAGCTTGGCGCCAGATGCTGGGATTGTGGAGGGCAACGGCACTGCGGCCAGTAACGAGACGAGTACGGTGCCGGAGAACAACATGTTCATGGGCTTCGGGGAAGCGGTGCCGCTTGACTGGCGGAACTGCAGTGCGACGGGTGGGCACTGATTGCTGTGCAAAGGGAAGGCACCGATTGGAAAGAGCAGATCAAGCGTCTAAAGTAGAAGGAAGTGAACGGCGATTTCATGCAAACTATTGTTAGGGTTAATGTCGAGTTGTGGCTTTTAGGGTGAGGGTTATCCCAGGGACCCGAGCTCTATCCACAGTACAGCTAGCCTCGTAAGCTCGTTCGAAGTGAATGTGACGAAAGATCAGGGGTTGATTGCTGCAGAGCTTGAGACGCGCCGCGTGGCCTTATAGCAAGGTGATTTATTCGAGTGCAACATGAAACGCATGAACAGCTCTGAGCCGCCCCTGAAGAAGGTGAAAGTTAAGCATGAGCCTGCTGGACCTCTTGGATGCCTATTCTGCTTCGAGAGTTGCACGGGAAGAGGGAGGGGGATGGACGCGCTAGTTTGCAAGGGATGCAAGACGACGTGGCACAGGGCTTGTGCCGAAGGATTGCTAAACGAATGTCACCCTAAGCGGAAGACGGACGTGGAGGACGTGCGGGGTTGGTGGCTGAGTGTACAGGACGAAGCTTATGGGCGATCTGAAGCGCCACAAGGCCATGATTCACTGCATCGACGTTGTTTGGCATGACTACCCTGAGCTTGGCTGTGAGTACAAGGCGAAGATGAAGAGCAGCATCAAACAGCACAGAGCCCACGTGCACGATATTGACGTTACTTGGCATGTCTGCCCAGAGCCCAACTGCTCGTACAAGTCGGAGCAGAAGAGCAAGATCAAGCTGCACAGAGCCGACGTGCATAGCATCGGCGTAACTTGGTACACTTGCACTGAGCTTGGCTGCGAGTACAAGGTGAAGCAGGAGGGTCACCTCAAGCAGCACAGAGTCATGGTGCACGATATTGATTTGCTCTGGTGGTTCTGCGACTCCGAGGGCTGCGAACACAGGGCCAAGACGAACAGCCACATCACGACGCACAAGGCTAACAAGCACAAAATCGGTGCCCCCATTGTGAGTACACGGCGAAGGAGAACGGCGCCCTCAACAAGCACATCGAGATGAAGCACTCGTCCAAGTGAGATGCGAGCAGCTAGGAGAGGAAAGGGGAGCGGGCACCGGAGAGGACGAGAAGAAGGGTCGAAGGGAGCAGGGTCAAGGGGAGCAGGAGACACGCGCCGGGCGTGCAACCCTAAACATAAACGGCACTATTACATTCATAACCACGCGACAGTAGAAAGGGGTGCATGGTTTTTGGAGCGACCAAGAATTCCACGACATTTGACCTGACGGTGTTGTGCAGGTCTTGCACAGCTGGCAACATTTGAGCGTCCAATTCACGACTAATTCTAATCTTGTTCTTTTGTTGCATTCTGGCGTCTCTCTCCAGGCCACGATGTCGACGTTCTCGACCCCGCCTCGCCCCCGCCCCCCCCCTCTCGCCCTCCCCAAGGGCTTCCACTCGTCCGGCCAGCTCGCGACGCCCTCCAACCTAGCAACCTTTGAGGCCCTTGCCAAAAATGTAATTCCAACCCCAAACTTCACTGCGCTGTCGTACAATGTATGGATGAGCCACGACAATCAACTGGCTCGCCACGTGAACCTGATCAAGTACCTGCACGCCACGCTCCCCTCCGTGATAATCCTGCAGGAGGTTCAACCTGTCCTAGCTGAAACATGTAGAACAGTAATGGGGGGGAGGTACTTTGTTAGTCCGTTCACGTACAGGTATGGAAACTTGACGCTCGTTCGCAAAGATGTTGCGGAGGGGGAGCCGACGTGGCGGGAGGTGGAGTTCACGACGTTGATGGGTAGGAGTGGCTTGGTGGCGAGTTTTGTAACCAAAACTGCCAAGAAGTTTGTCATTGGCAATGTTCACTTGGAGAGTTTGAATAGCAAGAAGGTTAGGAGGCAGCAGATGGGGGAGATGAGGGATGGGTTGAATGGGATAGTTGCGGATCTCAAGATGATTGGTGGCGACTTCAACTTGGACGACAGGCAGGTTTGGGGGGCTTGGAAGAAGACCAAGATGGGGTTCGAGGCATCCTCCGCCTCGTCGGAGTCGGAGTCGCCACCGACGGCCCTCGAGAACGTCAGTGTGGAGGAAGAATTGCATCCGACATACTCAGACTGCTGGCTGGCGCTGGACCAGGACGGCGTCGATGGCGCCGTCCGATACACATACGACGGCGCTCGGAACGAGCTTGTGAAGGATAGGAATGAGCAGATGCGCTACGACCGGTGGCTCGTGAGCAGGGAGCAGGGGGCGGAGTATCTGGAGGGGATCGAGGTCGTTAGAGAGCCGGAGGTATCGGACCACTTCGGGCTCAAGGCGACGTTCAAGTTCTAATAGCAGCGTATAAACTGTGTCTCACAACTGCTAATCACTACTGTTACATCCCGCTCCCTGTTCTGCCCCTACTCCCCGCCCTCCCGCTTTTGTTCTCGGTGCGCTTAGCCTCCTTGGCTGCGTTCCTGGCCTCCTCCAGCAGCTTCGCCGTCTCGGGCGCGGCAAAGTCGCTCAAGAACAACGGCTTGACTGGACTCGCCCCCGCACTCGCCGTGCTAGCGGGCAACCTGACCCCTCCGCCCCCTTCCCCGCCTCCGTCCACAGAGAACTTGTTGAAGCTCTCCATGATCCCAGCGCTTCCCCTGCTGCCCATGCTGTCCTCTCCGCTGCTCCCTTTCCTGCCCCTGCCCTTCATGCTCTCCGAGCTCCTCTTCTTCGCCCCCATGCTGCTCTTCCCCGTCTTTTCTCTCCCCCCCTCCTCTCCCCCCTTCCCCTTCTTCAAATTCTCCCCAAGCATCTCGATGGCGCTGAATTTCCTGCCACCACAGGCGCTATTCCCAGCGCTATTCACAGTGCTCAAGCTGCCTCCCCCGTCCACGCCCTTGTTGCTCCCTTCAATCGTGTCGAAGCTTCCAAGCATGTCCTTGCCGTCCTTGCTGCCTCGCCTCTGCTCTCTCCAGCTGCCCCGCCTCTTCATTCCCCCCCGAGCGTTGTCCCCCGCGTCTTCTCCGTCCGCCGCTCCCGCCGCTTCGTCCGCCTCCCGCCTGATCCGAGCGATTTCCGCCCTCTCCAATTTCTCCTCCGCGTCGTTCAACCGCTTCTCCTCTCCCGGGCTGACCTCTGGCACCATGTTGTCGCCAACCTCCACGAGGTTCCCGTAAATTCTTTCCTCCGGATCTTCACTCCACTTGCTCTTCCCGGCGACTCCCGCCACCCCTCCCGCCTCCTCTCCAGTGCTCGTGTCCACGCTGTTCGGCTTGGGCGGAGGAAGCCTCCACGTCCCCTGTCCCGCCTCGTACGCCGGGCACTCACACTGCTGCGCCTTCTCCCCGGCCTCCTGTAGGATTCTCTTGAAGTACACCTCGTGATCCTCTGGCGTTCCCAGCTCCGTCTCCGTCGGAGGCGGCAGACCCAACAGCTCGTCGGAGGCGTCGTGGCTGCTTGCTGCCCCAGCAACACCTTTCTTCATGAACTTAGCGCCGCCGCCGCCAAACAAGCCGGCGCCAACAAACTTCTTGAGCGCAGACTTTCCGTTCCCCCCTCCTAGACCTTTCTTCTCCTCTTTCTTCTCCTCCTTCTTCTCTTCCTGCTCCTCCTCCTCATCTCCCTCTCCCCCCGTCCTTCTGATCTTCTTCAAGTCGATGACCCCAGCGTTCATTTCCAGCAGGCTCTTGACCGTGCCGCTCTCGACCGTCGCATACGCGCTCAGATTCCCGAGCGCCACGGCGCAGTACTCCCTCGTCAGCTTGTTGTCGCTCTGGGCGAGCGCGATCAAGCAGTCGACCGCGCCCTCCTGCACACTCTTCTGCCTGCTGCTCTTGCTCTTGCTAATGTTGCAAATGCAGGCAGCGCACATTTGCTTGCTCGCGTCGTTGGCAACCTTGCTTAAAGTGACGACGACCTTGATGGCGCCTCTCTCGGCGAGCTCGGACCTGATGTTAGCGGTCAAGCTCAAGTGATAGATGCACGCGATGACTCTCCACACGTACTCCGTGTCGTACTGAATGTGATCGTGGTCCACAATGCTCGTCAGAGCCTCGATGACTCCCTGCTTCATGAGCGACTCCCTCAAGTCCTCCCTGTCCGACAGGTTCGCGAAAGCCACCGCACAGTCCCTCGCAATCTCCCGGTCCACCCTGCTGTGCTTGGCGCCCTTCGTCTCGGTGAGCTGCACCAACAGCCTCGCGGCACCGTCGACCACAACTCTATGCTGGCTCACCTTGCTCCACGAGAAGTACTGGAGAGCAAGAGCGCAGAGCGCGTGAACTGGCGAGTCGTCCGGCGTCCTCTTGACGAGGACCAGAATGGCCGTAACCGCGTGCTCCTTGACCATGGCGGCCCTGCCCTCACTACCCACGCTCAAGTAGCAAATCGTGCGGGCGGCATTCTCGGCAATGTCCTGCAGGCACTGGCCGCTCATGACAAGCCACACGAGAATCGATACCGCTCCCGCGTCGATGAGCTTCGTGCGCATCTTCTTGTGGATTGCGTGACCGCAGAGCGCGCGGATTGCTCCGATGACCGTCGGTCGGTGGGCGCTCTGGGCGAGCAGAACGAGCACGCTCTGCATGTTGTTCGCGATCATCATGTTCTGGCAGTCAGCGTCGTCGGCCAGCAAGCACAGAACGTACGTGATCGCTTGCTCGCACTCGTACTTCTTGTCCCTCAGCTCCGCGTGAAGCTTCTCAACGACATTGTCCGACACCCCGGTCGCGGCGAGATCATGCACGTCCTGGCACCAATCCTGCAGCGTGGTGAGCACCCGCAGCACCACGAGCGCACCGTACTTGGTGGCCTCCTTCCGGCTGTCGGCGTTGAGGAGCAGGTTGATGGCCGCAGACGCGCACGTCAGCTGTGTGCTGCGGCGCGAACTTCTTATCAAGCTGAACATGCCCTTGAGCGCCGACTTCCTCTGCAGCATGTGCTTCCTCCCGAGTTCAGTCTGCGACGCGACGCAGAACACTTTGGCGCAAATGCTCATCATCTCCTCGTTGTCCTGGATGCAGAACGTCCCGAACGTCTGCAGCACACCCTGTTCGAGAATCTCGTCGCAAGTGTCGTCGTTCATGAGATTCAGGAGGGCCTTGGCGCAGAAACCCTTGGTGATGATGTCAACGGCGCGAACCATGGCGATCATCATGATTGCATGGACGGCGTTCTGCTTCACGAGCTCCTGCTGGACACCGTCGTGCCAAGACAAGTTGCAGAAGCACTTGGCGCAGTCCTGCTGCGCCTCCTCGCTGTACGTCACGGTGAGCTTGGCGAGCACCTCCGTGATGTTCACCTCGGGCTTGGCCATCTCAGCCACGCCGACCTTGTCGTTGCTCAGGTTGCACAGCGCGACGGCGCAGTGCTGCCGAGTCACGGTGTCCTAAGAGGGAAAGGAGGGGTTAGCTTGTTAGTTGGATGGGTGGGGCGGGGGTACCACGAACGCTTTACTCACCTTCTCATCGGACGAGTCCGACAATCGAATAATAGCCTGCAACCCCCCCTCCGCAATAAGCTTCCGCCTGCTAACCTCCCCAAATGTCAAGCTTGAGAGCACACTCGCACACACGCACTTCGTCTCCGAGTCGTTCGAAACCAACCCGAGCCCCACGAGGACCTCCACGCAACCCTGCGCGACGATGTCCTTGTGCGTCTTCCTGTCATGCGCGAAGATCGCGAGAGCGGTAACGCACTGTTGCGTGACCTCGGGCATCTCCAACATCTCCTCCTTCGAGTCCATCATGTCCTTAATCGCCACGAGAACCTTCTCCTCGATCATTATCAGCGCGATCGTCTTCTTGCCGCGCCGATACTTGGACAGCGCGAGGTTGCAAATCGCGGCCGCCACGCGCTCGCGGATCGCGACCGAGTCCTGGGTCGAGAACGCCACGAGGCACTTCAAAACCCCCGCCTCCATCACCGCGTCAACCGTGTGCTTGCCGCACGAAATGTTGTAAATCGCAAACGACAGAGCCTTGATCAATCCCTTGTCATTCGCCATCTGCGGATCCATCGACAACTCCATCAGCGGCTTTAGTGCCCCCTCCCTAATAATGGCATCGTGGCAGCTCTCGTCCTTCAGGAAGTTGCAGAACGCCGTTCCGCAGTAGTGCTTCGCCGCCATGTTGTGCCCAGAACAGAGAGAAATGAGGAGGTCGATCCCGCCACGTTTCACGAGGGCGCCAGTGAGGTCCGAGAAGCTGCTGATGTTAGCGAGCGCCTGTGCCGCCGCCGCGTGCACCTTATCTTCCGAAGCCTCCTTGTCAATAATCCCCTTCAAACACTGCATGAACCCATCCTCCAACGTCCTGTGCCGGCTCGAGCGATCCAGCCCAACCATGCCAAGCATCTTGGCCGTCAGGAAATGCGTCTCCGAACCGCCGCTCTCGATGAGCTTCCGAGCGCACCGCACGCAGCCCTGAGAGGGGGGGCACATGTGTAAACAAAGGGGTGAGGCGAAGTGAACAAAGGGGGGCGCAAACGTGGTACCGCACACATGCGTGTACGGCTTTCTTTCCAATCCGCTCCGGGTTCACACCAGCATAACGAATTCGTGGCTTACCTTCACTACCATGTCACTCCGACACTGCCTACTCGTGCTCAGGTTGAACAGGATCAGCGCCGACATCTCCCGGTGTTCCTCGTTCCTGATTCTCGGCACGAACGCCTCAATAATCTGAATCGCCCCCTCCTCAATCAACCTAGGCTGCAGCCGATAGCTTCTCGAGCAGTTCACGCACGCCTTGAGAATCACAGGTCGCGGGTCGATCTTGTCCGTGAACGGCACGTTGACAATCGCCTTGATGACCTTCTCAATGTTGGTATAGTACCCGTCACCAACCGCAGACGTCGTCAAGTTGAACAACCCCTGCACGCATATCGGCGCGACCGTGTCCGCGCCCAAACTCATCAGCGCCATGAACGCGCTGACGGCTCCTTCTTGCACGAGAAACTCCGCGACGTTCGGCCACTCGGCGTGTTCCACCAACGTGAGCGAGACCAACGCCAGCGCGCAGTCGAGGCCGCGTTTCGGGGACTTGAGCTGGTAGGCGAGGGAGATGATGGCGGTCGCGGCGCCGCACGACAGCAGGGTTTTGCGGATGTGGGGAAGGGCGGCGAGGCGGTGGAAGGCTTGGGCGCACTCGCGTTTCACCTACGCACGAAAATGTGAGAACAAAGGGGGTGAACAAAGGGGTGAACAAAGGGGTGAACAAAGGGGTGAACAAAGGGCGGTGTCGGGGCCACTCACCTTGCGGTCGTCGCTACGGGAGAGCTCAATAAGGGTACTCAAGCCACCTTCTTCAAGCATGTAGCCGGTGTTGGCGGTGGAGGCGCACCAGTTGTTGAGGGTGTTGGCGAGGCGCTGCTTTTCGGACATGGTATGCTTTGGCTTGGGGCTCGAGGCCGCCTTCATTTTGGACATCAGTGAACCGCCGCCCTTGGACCCTCCAAACGGCGACGACTGTCCAGTCTTCTTGTGCGCATCGCCATCATCAACGTCACTGCCCTCCTCCCCGCTAGTATCCGTCCAATACCCTTCCACGTTGTCAAAAACACTGTTCCTCTCCTCCCCCTCCACGCCATCCTCCACCACCTCCTCCTTCCCCTTCTTCTTGAACGTCTCCCCGAACACACCAACGCCGCCGTTGCGAGACGCGTACAGCAGCCCGCCCTCGTTCGTGTTGTTGCCGAACAGGTCGCCGCAGATGTTCTTCTTGAAGACGGCAGGTCTAGAGAGAGAGGCATGTGTGAGCGAGAGAAAGAGAGAGAGAGAGAGAGAGAGAGAGAGAGAGAGAGAGAGAGAGAGA
>Ga0307985_10001687_pt1 | contig 12426 bp, 5 predicted proteins | sample EllFjometageno80_FD_203155 | JGI IMG/M metagenome (GOLD analysis project Ga0307985, IMG submission 203155) | Marine microbial communities from Ellis Fjord, Antarctic Ocean - #80 | ecosystem: Environmental > Aquatic > Marine > Unclassified | place: Southern Ocean | collected 2014-10-09 | reverse complement strand
CTGAAATGGATGGAAGAGCATTTATTGGAAAAGTAAATGTTGATGAAAATTCTGATACTCCTGTAACTTATGGTGTAAGAAACATTCCAACTTTATTAGTATTTAAAAACGGAGAAGTAGTTGATAAGGTAGTTGGAAATCAGCCAAAATCAAAATTAGTTGAGATTTTAGAATCTCATATGTAAGTTTAAAATTTTAAATTTAAAAGGGCTTTTATAGCCCTTTTTTGTTGAATGAAAAAGCTAGAATACATAAACCTACCCTCAAACATGGAGCTATTTGCAAAGCAAGTAGTGGAAGGGTTTGTTACGGGATTGCACAAAAGCCCGTATCATGGTTTTTCAGTTGAGTTTGCCGAGCATAGGCTTTATAATACTGGTGAGAGTACTAAGCATATCGACTGGAAGCTTTATGGGCGTACGGACAAGCTTTTTGTTAAACGATATGAGGAAGAAACAAATCTAAGGTGTCAATTAGTAATTGATGCTTCATCATCCATGTATTATCCTAACCTTGTATCGCCTAGTTTAGAAAAACCAAATAAGTTATTGTTTGCTATTTATGCATCAGCAGTAATGATGAATTTGTTGAAAAAACAAAGAGATGCTGTTGGCCTTAGTATCTATGCTGACAAGTTAGAAGTACATACGCCTAACCGAACTACACAAAGGCATCATAAAATCTTGTATCATGAGTTGGATAAGTTGTTACAAGTTGATGCTGTTAAGTCAGCAAAACAAACAGAATCAACTGTTGCTTTGCATCAGGTTTCGGAATTGTTACATAAGCGATCCTTAGTAATGATATTTACTGATTTTATTCACTCCACTAAAACTTTGGAAGAGCAGTTTAAGGCGTACAAGCACTTAAAATACAACAAACATGAGATAGTTTTATTCTATTTGAGTGAACCAACCACCGAAAAAGACCTAGAATTTGACAATAAACCCTACAAATTTGTTGATTTAGAGACTGGAGAAGAAATAAAATTAAGTCCTAATTTGTATCAGAAAAAGCACAAAGAACAAGCTGAAAATTATCTTAAAGAATTGAAATTAAAATGCTTGCAATACAAAATTGATTTTGTGGAAATTGATATAAATAAGGGTTTTGATAAGGTCTTAAATTCTTATTTACTTAAAAGACAAAAAATGCTTTGAGGTTTATGAAAACAAATTATATTTGCAGCACTTTTTAACAAAGTACGGTCTGGTAGTTCAGCTGGTTAGAATACATGCCTGTCACGCATGGGGTCGCGGGTTCGAGTCCCGTCCAGACCGCTCACTTAAAAGATAAACCCTTGTAATTTAATAGATTACAGGGGTTTTTTTATTTAAAGGGGTCAGTATAGGTGTCAGTTTGTTTTAATATTTATTGTAAATTTGCTCTAATGGTTAAAGAACAATCGAAATATATATGATATTTGCAACCTAAATTTACTTTATAAATTAGATGTTTTTATTGAGAAAAACTCATTAGTTAAGCCGTCTGAGATAAAACACTTTAAAACTAACCATAATTATCTTGATTTATTTTTAAACCAAGTTTGTCGAATAAGTGTTCGAAAGTATTGCCTAAGGATAAAATTATTCCTAATTCAGAGTTTTTATTTTCAAATTCTGCTGGTTGTATGTTATTCTCTTGAATATACTTCAAAAAAGCTTCACTCATAATTATGTCAGATATTTTTTAATAGTTCTGAATGGTATCGGCAAATTTCTAAGCAAAAGGTTTCTTAGTGCTTGAGGGTTTAGTTTTTCTATATAATCATTCAAACCTTATTTATAATTGTTACTATATTTCACTTTCTTTTTATTCATTATTTTCATATCTATTTCATTTACAGTAAATTATATTTATTCATGTGAAGTGAATTTTTATCAGTATTTATACGTTAGTTAATTTTAATTATATTTTGTAATATTGCATTTGGAATAAATACGTATATTTTCACCTATTTATTAAATATATATAATACTAAAAGATATTGAAATGAGAAATAAAATTCTACTACTATTCTTAATGGTAGCTAACTTAATGGTAGCGCAAAATATTACCAGTACAACGACTACTGTTCCTATTGATTGTTATCTTGGAACTGCAACAGTTGGCGTGACTACAGATGCTATTGCAGGCTTTAACTATCAGTTGCAGAATCAATTACCTGGTGGTTCTTGGGTAAACGCAGGTGTTTTAGTTACAATTAACGCACCAGTTTCTGCTTTTAGTATTGCAAACTTATTAGCAAGCACATATAGAATAGTGCTATCAAATTTAAGTAGTCTAAATACTGATACTTCAGCAAACATTATTATTAATCAACCTTTTCCAATTACTCTCTCAAGTATAAATCCTACTCCTGTTTCTTGCTATAGTGGTAGCAATGGGATTGCAGCTTTAAATGTATATGGTGGAACAGCACCTTTAAATTATAGTTGGAGTAATGGAGCCCCAAATAGTGCTACAGTCTTTGGTTTGTCATTTGGAATGTATTATTGCGACATTACTGATGCAAATGGTTGTGTTTATAGTGGAAATTCAATTCCAGTAATTATTTCTCAGCCAGCTTCCGCATTAACCTCATCTTTAATTATACAAGCATCAGTTAGTTGTTATGGAGGTAGTGATGGTAGTGCAACTATTACTGGAGTAGGAGGAACATCTCCATATACTTACCTTTGGAATAATGGGCAAACCACTTCAAATGCAGTAGGATTACATGCTGGACTTTTTACGTGTACTGTAACTGATGCAAATGGGTGTCAAACAACAAGAGATGTGATAATAGTTGAGCCTTCAGATTTATTACATACTACCTTAGTAAATGATATCAATTGTAATGGCGGTAGCAATGGCTCAATATCAGTTGTAGTTACTGGTGGAGTTTATCCTTATTTATACTCATGGAGTAATGGTGCAGTTACAAATGTAATATCAAACTTGACTCCAGGAAATTATATTTGTACAATTACTGATAATAATGGGTGTGTAAAACAAGCTTCAGGAACTATTTCACAACCTTCCACACAAGTTGTTCTTGCAGTAACTGCTATTGCGACTAGTTGTGATGGAGGGAATGATGGTAGTGCAACAGCCTCAGCAACTGGAGGCTTACCCCCTTATTCATATTTATGGTCAAACAACAATACAGGAAATGTTATTTCTGGTATGTATAGTGGTACATATACTAACTATGTAACTGATGCTAATAATTGTACAATTAGCCAAAATATATTTATAGCTGAACCACCTCCTTTAGCTGCAACAATTAATACTACTGATGTAAGTTGTAATGGTGGGGTAGATGGTTCTGCAACTATTATCCCTTCAGGAGGAACACCTTCGTATAGTTATTTATGGGGGAATGGGCAAATAAGTTCAATAATTTCAGGCTTATCTATAGGGACAGCTACTTGTGTTGTAACAGATGGAAATGGTTGTATTTTATCCTCATCCTCATCAGTTATTGAACCTTCTCCAATTGCAGTAAATTCAATAATTACTAATGTTTCTTGTCATTTAGGAAATGATGGTTTAATTGCTTTAAGTGTTAATGGTGGGAATGGTAGTTATTCTTACTTATGGTCAAATGGACAATCTACTTCGAGTGCAGCTGGATTAACAGCTATAAATACAAGTTATATTGTTTCGGTTACTGATATTAAGGGTTGTACTTTTACAGATAGTTATATTGTAACAGAACCAAGTACAACTTTATCTGCTTCTACTAACATTTCTTCCCCTAGCTGTAACGGTGGTAATGATGGAAGTATTATTGTAAATATAATTGGAGGTACACCTCCATATTCTTATTTGTGGAATAATAGCAATACAACACAGTCCTTATATAATATATCAACAGGTAATTATAATTGTACAGTTACTGATGCAAAAGGTTGTGTAGCATACATAAGTGAAACAGTACAACAGCCTACTGCTCTAACTTTGCCTTTCACAACTCAGTCTGTTTCATGTTTTGGTAATTCAGATGGTTTTGCTTCGGTAAATCCATTGGGTGGAATGCTACCCTATACTTACTCATGGTCAAATGGTCATATTACTAGTCAAATTACAGCTCTTACAGCAGGAATATATACCGTTACAGTTATTGATGCAAATAATTGTTTAGAGCAACAGCAAGTTACAGTTCAGCAACCACCACAAATAGCAGCTACCTTAACTCCAATAAATGTTTTATGTAACGGTGATTCAACAGGGAGTATTACTGTTTCTTTAGTTAGTGGGTTAGGGAATAATTCCTATTCTTGGTCTAATGGAATTACAAATTCAATTGTTCAAAATTTAACTGCTGATACATATTATGTGACCATTACTAAGTTAAATGGTTGTTCAGAAACTTTCTCTCAAACAATTTTTGAACCTACTTTGATTTCTACTTTAATTACACCAACAGATCTTACTGTAAATGGCGCAAATGATGGAACAATTTCTGTACTTCCTTCTGGAGGTGCTCCAAACTATTCTTTCTTATGGTCAGGACCTAACTCCTATAGTAATACTAATCAGAATATAAATAATTTAGCACCAGGCATTTACAATCTTACTGTTACAGATGCAAATTCATGTCAGCAAGTGTTTACCCAGGTTATTAATGAACCAAACTGTAATGTTTCGATAAATGATATTTATACTGCTCCATCTTGTTATGGAGGCCTTGGCCAGTTAAACTGGATAAATTCGAATGGAAATCCTCCATATACAAATACATTACAGAGTTCAAATGGTACTCAAATAATAAGTGGAGCCCTATATGCATCTCCTTCTACACCTATTCAATTAGCAACAGGTTCTTATCAGTTAATAGTTGAAGATGCTTCCTTATGTAGTGTAATGTCTAATATTGTAGTTCTAGCTCCTGATTCAATACAAATTGAATTAAATACTACTAATGTATTATGTTTCAATATTAATAGTGGTACAGCTTCAGCAGCTATTGCAGGTGGTACCCCTCCTTATACTTATGATTGGTTAGGGCTTATTCCTAGCCAGTTGTATGCTGGAAGTTATTATTTTACTGTAACTGATGATAATAACTGCTCTAATACTGCAAATTACACTATTAATCAACCAACTCAATTATCAATTGATAGTGTTACTACGACATTTGTATCCTGCTACCCTTCAAATGATGGTATTGCTACAGCATATGCTTCTGGGGGTATTTTTCCGTATAGTTTTTTATGGTCAAATGGGAATACAAATCAAACAGTTCAGAATTTGTCAAGTGGCATTTATTCAACTCAAGTTATTGATGGAAATGGATGTAGTAATAACTATCCCAATATTTCAATAACTAATACTACTCCTTTGAATATTAATATTCTAGACTCAGCTATAAGTTGTAATAATTCAAATAATGGAGAACTGCATGCTGTTGTTGTTTCAGGAACATTACCTATTTCTTATACTTGGTCAGATTTAACTTCTGGAGGTGTTTCAATTAGTACGAGTTCTTCATTATATAATCTTTCTCCAGGTGTATATAATTTATCTGCTACTGACGCTTATGGATGTTCATATTCATCAAGTTCATTATCAATAGTAAATCCAGCATTATTTAATTTTGTTTTATCATCAAATAATACTACTTCTTTGAATGGAGCAAATGATGGTTGGTTTACTGTGGACACTACAGTAATTGCTGGAGGACAATATCCTTTTACATATTCATGGATTGGTTCAAATGGATATATTTCTAATAATAAAGATATTTCTAACTTAACTCCAGGTACTTATACTTTATCAATTACTGATAATAATGGCTGTGTAGCGATACGATCAGGTGTAATTACGGAACCTGTTTGTAATGTTGGCCTTATTCAAGTTGTAACCCAGCCAACTTGTTTTGGTGATAATGGTGGTGTAACTTGGAATAGTGCTGGAGGTGGATTGCCTTATACAAGTACTATTACTAATTTAGTTGCAAATACAGTAATTTATTTAAACACTAATACTATTGATACCATTACCTTATTAGATGGAAGTTATTCATTATCTATTGTAGACTCTTATGGTTGTGCTGACCTTTTAAACATTCAGGTAGCTTCCCCAGATGCTTTAACTGCTTCTGTAAATATAGTTGATGTAACCTGTTTTGGTGGAAATGATGGTTCGGTAATTATTACTCCCCAAGGTGGAACATCACCATATTCAATTAATTATGGAACTTCTAACCCAAACGCATTGTCAGCTAGTTCGTATAATGCTCTTATTACTGATGATAATGGTTGTACTACATTTCCATCAACTTTATTATATACTATTGTTGAGCCATCTGATATTAGTGTGACTCCAAATTCAACTTCAATTTCATGTTTTGGAGGTAGTGATGGTTCTGCAAGTGTTAGTGTTACAGGAGGTACACATCCTTATTCTTATCAGTGGTCTCCTACTGGAGAAACTACCTCTATTATTAGTAGCCTTTCAGCAGGAAATCATTATGTTTCTATTACAGATGTAAATGGTTGTATTCCATCTTCAGGTTCAAGCTCAGTTATTGTAAATCAGTCAAATTTACCGGTAGGAGTAACTTTTAATATTACTCAACCAATATGTTATGGAAATGCTAATGCTACAGCTAATGCTATTGCTTATGGAGGGACACCTCCATATTCATATTTATGGTCTGATGGTCAAACATCACAACTAGCAACAGGGCTAATAGCTGGGGCATATTATTGTACTGTTAAGGACTCTAATAACTGTCAGTTCATAGGTAGTACAATAATTAACCAACCTGCTGAAATCTTACCTAATACTTCTCTTTCACATATAAGTTGTAACGGGAGTATTGATGGTTCAGCTCTAGTTAATCCATCTGGGGGAAGCGGAGTGTATAATATCATATGGTTTGACAATACTACTGACACTATTAATACTGCCTTGCAAAATGGAAGTTATCATGTATTTGTCTCTGATAATAATGGTTGTAATGCTGTTAATTTCCCTGATACTTTTTTAATAAATCAACCAGATTCTATAAATTTATCTACATCAGTATTAAATAATGCTAGTTGTTCTGGGGGAAGTAACGGTTCTGCTTTGGTTACTACTACTGGTGGTAGTTTGCCTTATAGTTATATTTGGTCAGATTCCTTAAATGTGTCTGTTTCTAATGATAGTATTGCAACAAGTTTAAGTTTAGGAATCTATAGTGTAATTGTTACTGATCTAAATGGCTGTGTAGAATCAAGTTCAATAACACTATCGTCTCCTTCTTTAATAAATCCAAATATTAATATTGATACTGTTACCTGTAATGGTTATTCTGATGGAGCTGTAACTGTAAACCCTTCAGGTGGTATTCCTCCTTACACATTCTTATGGTCTGGTACAACATCACCTTTAACATCTTCTACAATATCTGGTTTAAATGCAAATGTTACATATTATGTTTCTATTACAGACTCTAATGGATGTAGCATTACAGGTGTTCCTGTTTATATACCTGAACCAGCTGCTATGAGTATTAATCTAACAGCTAACGATTATAATGGATATAATATTAGCTGTTATGATAGTTCTAATGCTATAGTTACTTCAAATGTTAGTGGTGGTATAGCCCCATATACTTATTCAGAAGATAATGTTAGCTATTCTTCCGATTCTATATCTTATAATAATCCTTCAGGCTGGTATATTTTATATGTGAAAGATGCAAATAGTTGTATTCAAACTGATAGTGTAAATTTAACTCTTCCTACTCCTATATATCCGAATATTTCAATTTTTGATAGTTTAACCTGCAATGGTGTAAATGACGGTACTTTAGTAGCTATGCCTCAAGGTGGAGCTTCCTATTACTCTTATTTATGGTCAAATCAATCTACCTCAATTGCTATTTCGTCTCTTTCTGAGGGTTCATACTCTGTGGAAGTAATGGATATTAACAGTTGTATTGGATATGATACTATTTCTCTTTTACCTAATATAAGTATTTCTACTGTAGAAACAATAACTAATGTAAGTTGTGCTGGAGGTGCTGATGGTAGTGTCTCTTTATTACCTTTTGGTGGTTATTCTCCATATTCTTTTGTTTGGAGTAATGGAGGTATTAGTTCAATTGCTCTAGGGTTATCAGCAAATACATATTTTTGTACAATTACAGATTCCATTGGGTGTACTTTTGTTGATTCTGTAAATGTTACAGAATCTGCTACTAGTTTATCAATTAATAGTGTCCAGATTTCAGATGTAAAGTGTAGTGGAGGTAATGATGGATTTATTAACATAACAGTTACTGGTGGCTCTGATAGCTCTTACACATATTTATGGAGTGATTCAAATCAACAAACTACTTCACTTGCAGCAAACTTATATGCCGATACATTCTTTGTTTCAGTATCTGATTCAGCTTTATGTACTATCTATGATACAATAATAGTCCAAGAGCCTGCTGTAATAACTACAAGTTTATCTATAATAGATGTTTCATGTAATGGTTTTTCAGATGGAAAGATAAATTCACAAATTTTAGGTGGAGTATCTCCATATTCAGTTAACTGGCTAGGCCCAAACAATTATTCTTCCAACAGTGATTCATTATCTGGTTTAAGTGTTGGAGATTATTATGCTTTGGTTACTGATAGTAATTTGTGTTCAAGTATTGATACAGTTACTGTTAATGAACCAACACCTTTATTGTTTCAATTCACAGCTAATAACCCATTGTGTTATAATGATTTGAATGCTTCCATATATATAGCTGTAATTGGAGGTACCACTCCTTATAATGCAAATTATATGACGGCTATTCCTTTATATCCAACAACTGATTCAATTATTTTTTCAGGTTTAGAAGCGGGTATAGATACGCTTTATGTTTCAGACGCTAATGGTTGTTTTTTACAAAACTTAATAAATCTAACAAATCCATTAGAACTTAAAATAGATTCTTTATCCATTGTTGACCCATCTTGCTATAATTATTCTGATGGTTCTGCATTAATATCTCATTCAGGTGGGACTTCTCCTTTTGAATATAAAGTTCTAGATGGTTTAAACAATCTTATTGCACTTACATCATCAACTTCAATTTTAGAATCAGGTACATATACATATATGATTGCTGATTCTAATGGTTGTATTCAGGACACTCAATTTTCATTGAATAATCCTAATGAAATTCAAATTGTTCCTACTGTTGAAGATGTAATATGTTTTGGAAATAGTTCAGGTTCTATAAATATTGAAGTGCTAAATGCAGTATCTAGTTTTCAAGTGTTCTGGGATAGTATTACTATTGACACTACATATATTGAAAACCTTGAATCAGGTATTTATAGAATCACAATTATTGATGATAATAATTGCATGAAGGTTGATTCTGTTTATGTAAATCAGAATGAAGAAATATCATTTGATTTCTCAAGTTATGATGCATCTTGTAAAAAATCTGAGGATGGTGCAATTCTAATCTATAATTTGTATGGTGGATTACCTCCATATAACATATACAATAAGGGATTGATTCACTCACAGAGTATCTATGATTCTGATACAATATCGAATCTTACAGTTTCTGAAGGTGACTATCCATATTTAATAACTGTAATTGATGATAATAATTGTGAAAAATCTATTGATGTAGTGATTGATTATATTGGAGGTTATAATTGTATAGATGTTCCAGTTATAATTTCTCCAAATGATGATGGTGTAAATGATTTTTGGCATCCAATTTATGATATTGATGTAGATCTAGAAGTAACAGTGATAAATAGATGGGGGCAAACAGAATTTCAATATTCAGGAAATAGTATCATTTTTGAATGGGATGGTCTTAATAGCAATGGGAGTAAACTATCATCAACAGATTATTATTATATTATTAAGTTCTATAATAAAAACTACCCTGATAGAACTGGAGTTATAACTTTAATGAGATAAAAAATGAAAAAGATAAAATTATTTATATTAGGAAGTATATTAGCTACAATTAGTTTTGCTCAGCAATTTCCTTTACAATCGCAATATCAATTTAACTACCCAACAATTAATCCTTCCGCAGTAGGTGAAAATGATTTTTATAGAGCGAGAGCATCATTTAGAGAACAATGGGTTGGCTTAACTGACAGTCCAATAAGTACTCAAATATTAACTGTTACAAAGGGTTATGGAGTAAATGGTCTTGGTATTACAATTTTTAATGATAGGACAGGTGGAGCATTTAATAAATCAGGTGGAGCACTTAGTTATTCTCATAAAGTAAAATTATCAACCTCTGAATTATATTTTGGTATCTCTGCTGGGTTTTCAAAAATAAATTTAGAACCGTCAAATGACCCCGCATTTAATATTAGTAATGATATGATTCCGGAAGTTACTTTTGGAGCTTATTATAAAGTAGGAAATCTTAATATTGGGATTTCTGTTCCGGGATTATTAAATGCTAATATGGAGTTTACTTCAGCATCTGATAATACTATTGACAGGAATTTATACACCATGATTTCTTACAGTAGAGAGTTGAATGAGGTTTTGACAATTCACCCTTCTATACTCGTAAAAACCACAAAGAATCATAATCAAATAGATGCGAATATTAATTTTAATTTAAAGAATAAGCTATGGTTTGGGACTTCTTATAGGCAAAATTTTGGACCTACAATATATGTAGGTATTGACTTTGCAAGGTTGTTATCTGTTTATTCTCTTGACTTTTCAACTAATGAGGCTTCTAATTATAGTAGTGGGTCTCATGAATTTACTGTAGGTTATGATTTTATACTACAGAATGAAGTTGATGTAGTTGATGAAGAAGAAGTTATCAATGATGAGTTAAATGATATAGATAAGGATGGAGTTTCAGATAAAGATGATTTGTGTCCTAATGTATTTGGTGATGAGTTAGCTGGTGGTTGTCCTGATTTTGATAATGATGGAACACCAGATAAGTTTGATTTATGTCCACATTTATTTGGAGCTTCATATACGCAGGGTTGCCCTGAGTTAGAATCAAATGAAAAAGTGATTATTTCAAGTGCATTACTAGATTTAAATTTTGACTCTGGTAAAGACATAATCAATAATTACTCATATAGTTCTTTAACTGATTTAGTAGTCTTAATGCATAAGAATCCATCTATGATGTTGTTTTTAGGAGGGCATTCTTCTGAAGAAGGCTCTTCAGCATATAACTTGAATTTATCAGCAAGAAGAGTGAAATCTGTACAGAAATTTTTTATTGAAAGAGGAGTTAGCAAAAAAAGGTTGTTAATTGATTTTCATGGAGAGGATGAGCCGTTATATTCAAATGAGAATGAAGTCGGTAGAGCTAAGAATAGAAGAGTTGATTTTGAAGTTAAATACCATTTACATGATGATGTTGAGGCTAAAAACCTTAAGAATGAATATGACTCTTTAATTAATATAATTCAGGGTGGTATAATTAATAATTTTGACTCTACGATTATTGAAGATAGTGGAATTGATAGTGAGATTTTTGAGGATACCATTATTAATGCAGATCAAATAAAAAGCTCTGAGATAATTAATGAAATAATAATTGAAAATAAAATTTTAGAAGAAGCTATCAATAATGAAGTAGTTAAGGATTTAATTTCAATAAAAGTTGAAGAAAATAATTATCTTGTTATAGTACAGGTGTTTAGTGATGAAAGAAATGCTATTGAATACATAAAGGATAGTAAAGGTGAATTAATATATATATCAAGAGATGGTAGGTTCTATGTATATGTTTTTGCTAGTGTTGATAGAGAGGCCTCTGAGAATTTTAGAAGCGTATACGAAGAATCATGTTGGATACTAAATCTTAATTAATATATTTCTATAGTTGAAGTAGATTCCTCTTCTCCTTCAGGGAGTTTTTAGCAGAACTTGTATTATATTTTCTCTCAATTTAATAATGAGTTAAGAAAAGATAAGTCGGTTACTGGAATGAAAGAAAGGTTAAGGCAAGGATATTGGTTATACAAACCTGTAATAGGGTATAATAATTCCCAAAAAGTATAATGATGAATTAGCGGAGATGAAAGAAAAATAACAAATGGGCTTGTGGGCAGTTCGAACCTTGAAAATATAATAAATGAAGCCGTAAAAATCTCAAAAAACTTATCATCTACATGGTTAAATATGTCATATGAACAAAAAAGTGAGCTTCAACATTTTGTTTTTCAAAAAGGTACAATCTTTGAAAAGGAAAAACTGAGAGTTCGAACCCCAGAAGTCAATTTATTATTTGAGCTAACTAAAAGAACTACAGTTATTTATAAAAATAAAAAAAGCGGAACCTTGTCTCAAAATGAGATGGATTCCGCTTTGGTGGAGCTGGGGGGTATCGAACCCCCGTCCAAACAAGGAATTAAATAACTTTCTACATGTTTATCTTATTTTAATTTTCGAAATTAGGATGGATATAAGCGATCCAAACCCAATTCTTAGCTT
>Ga0307985_10001684_pt1 | contig 12451 bp, 10 predicted proteins | sample EllFjometageno80_FD_203155 | JGI IMG/M metagenome (GOLD analysis project Ga0307985, IMG submission 203155) | Marine microbial communities from Ellis Fjord, Antarctic Ocean - #80 | ecosystem: Environmental > Aquatic > Marine > Unclassified | place: Southern Ocean | collected 2014-10-09 | reverse complement strand
GCCCGGAGAGGAGTAAATAGCGACGTTACTTAATTGATTACAGCATTAGCATGGCCGCACTGAAACGACTGAGCGACTCCGCTTTCGTTCTAATCGAATCAACCTACCCCCATTGTTGAGCGAGGCTCGACCTTGACTATACACTGGGCCCGAGCCCGAACTATGGCCCAAACGGGAAACGTAAAGGACCCCGTAACTGCACACTTGGGAGGTGTAAAGTAGGCAAAATAGGGATTCAACGAGCCGCACTCTGTACGTGCTCCGAACGACCGATTCCAAGCAACTTCTTCGTGACATTTGTGTTAAGTACGTCAAGAAAAACGCCAAAACATACCTAGCGACCCTCGGAGAAGCTAATGTCGATGCGCGTCTACCATCTCAACGAGTAACTTTGAGGCCAGTGCCGGTGAAACTACTCAACAATTATTTTCAAACTTGTATTCTTGTAGCGGACATCAAGCCCGAAATATTGCACTATCTACGACCCCCAACGGATGTTATCTTCCGGTACCTGACGGAAACCCATTCTGAGGCCATCTCTGCTGAATTCAGCTATAAACGGTGCCATATAAACGGTGCCATATAAACGGTGCCATATATACGGTGCCATATAAACGGTGCCATATAAACCGCTGCGACTAACCCTTTACTCCGGGTCCTCGACATTTTGCGAGCAAAGGCACGTCAAGTCACCTGCTCCCCCGACACTAGCGTCAACATCGCCTCGGCAGACTCCAACGGCGCATGATGCCTCGCGAGCGACAAGCTCAACTCACTGGTAGCCATGTAAGTATCCACTCTCCTCAGCAACAGAGCACGAAACCCAGTCCGACTGTTTCAACTTCGCGGTGTACATTGTAATCTGCGGCGCGACCGTTAGGTCGGCGGAGAATCCCGAGAGCTTCGTTATACGCCTGCTCCGACTCTGCACCCTGAATCGCCCATCAACAGCTCGCTGTCGAACTTGACTCCCTTCCCCTTCCTTGCGGCCTCCGCTTGCACCTCCTTCTGTTCATTCGCGTTCATGAACAGATGCCGACCACAATGCACCTTCATCAAACCGGGAAAGTGATCAATGAAGCCCGTCATGCCTCCAGCTCGGTTTCCAAGCTTAATCGGTCGCTCACCAGCCAAAGGAAAACCGCCCTTGTGCACACCCTCATGCATCTAACCAGCCGTTGACCCCCGCGTCAAGTGGAGTGACACTATTCGAAAGTAGGTCGCTGAAACAGCCTTCTTGACAAAACCGGGCAAAGTTCCTATGCTCCATCTTGCTCTCTCACCAGAGCACCACGTCATAACGAGCAAGCACAATTCGTTGTTGCTGTCTCTTCCCACGAGACTGATGTATGTTCCATTGTAGAGCAGGTGCTTCGAGTGCGCCCCGTCTGCAACGAGGTGTTAGAGGCGCGCAGTGACCCTGAGCAGCGCTCTGAGGAGCACTGTTAGCGAGAGGTGAGCGAAACTCACCGAGGAAGAAGGTTGAGAGGCCAGCTGTGCGGACGATGTCTGCGTACGATTTGAACGAAATGGGCATTCGAACGAACTGATGGAAGCAGTTCGTCTGTATAGTAGCGAGAGATCCAAGGTTCTGTTCGCGAAACAGACGTAAGAACTGGAGAAGTTGGCGCCGGTTGCGATAGTGGCGGAGGCGAGAGAGGCCGGTGAGGGAGGGGGGATGCCTGGTGGTGTCTGTACAATTATTGTGGAAAAGTCGGACTTCAATGCGATGACGTCGACCACAGGCATGGAAGGGGAGGAAGCGAGGGGAATGCGCAGAATGGCTTCGAGTTGATCACTAGTTGAGTTGCGGCCGAGCGCGCGTTGATTGCATTTTGGCCTTCTCATTCTTTTATTATCTGTGCTATCTTCACTAATATATATCCCCTTGCTTTCTAAATCACGCCATGGTCCCTCTTACTAGTGCAACACTGCTGACCCTAGCCCTGCTCTCCCTCTTCCCCCTTGCTACCTACGGCGCCATCACTGAGGAGGATGTGGTAGCATACCGGGCTTGGCCTTCATGGAAGAAGTCGTCCAAGCTGAATTTCCTCCTGTACGACGAGGACTGGAAGAACTTGCGGGTGGAGTTCCAGGAGCTCGATGCTGTGAGTGAGAACTCGCTAGAGTTGTCTGACTTTGCGAGGACACTGGAAGACTTCCAAGGGGAGGATGAGATCAATACATTCTTCAACTATTGCAAAGACGCATTAGACGACAACGAGGAAAGCTCCGGTCGCTGTGATTTCTACAACTACGTGCTTGCCCGAGGCGAATACGACGTAAAGGGGAACCCGTTCGACGAGAACGAGTGGAGCATGCGGGAGGAGATGTTTGTCACCAGCTACCAAGAGAGACTGGCAGCACCTGATTTGACTGTGGAGGAGATGGAGTTGCTGGGGTTGTCGATGGACAAGGATGGCGTCATAATAGAGGGTGAGTTTTAACTGGTGAAGCAACGTGGCACTTGTGGCTTGGTTGGGCAGAGCCCACCCTAACCCTCGGTTGCAACCCTAACCCTCGGTTGGCTTGATCAAATTCAGACTAAGGTCCTTTTCTGTTATCTCACTCCTTTTCTTCTCCCCCCTTCCCTTCTTCTTCCTCCTCCTCGCCCTCGTCCTCGCTGTCCTCAGGACCGTACCCGTCTCCTTTGTCCACAGCCCCCTTTAAGTGCGGGAACCAGTTGTCCTCCAGCAGCTTGCACAGGCCCGCGAACGATTCCTCCAGCACTGCGTTGGTCAGCACGTGGTCGAAGTTGTCTTCCGTCCCGTATTCGAGCTCCTTCTTGGCGTTGTCCAGCCGCTTGAGAATATCTAAAAGAGGGCGAGTGAAGAGAGTGTTAGGAGCAGCGCGATCAGCAACAACTCGCCAATCAACAACTAGCGCGTTTTGAGCCGGTAGCTTTTTGAGCCAGTCGTGCCACGATCGGCTCAAAACGCGCTATTCGCTCACATTCAGTGCCTCAAGGCGCGATTTCTCTTGCAGGCGCACGGCCGCGATCGTTGGGTGGGTGGCTTGGAGGAGGGCAGGGTTACACCTTTATTCACATCGAATAATAAGTTCTGGGCCAGAGGTGTGTGTGGAGGCTCAAAAACTCGCTCGCGCTTTACGCGCCTCACCTGCCTCGCTCTCCGTCGCCCTGTCCCTCAGCCTGTCCTCCAGCGCCTCCATGTCCGGTGGCTTGACGAACAGGTACCTCGGCGCCAACTTGCTCTTCTTGACGCTCTCGCAACCCTGCACGTCAATGTCCAGGACGCAAATTCTCCCCGCGTCCCTTATTGCCTGCACGGCGTCGAAGCTAGTGCCGTACAAGTTGCCGTGCACGTCTGCGTACTCGACAAACTTGCCGTCCTCGATGCCTTGCTGCATCGCGTCTCTGGTGGAAAAGTGGTAGTGCACGCCGTCCGTCTCTCCGGGCCGAGGCGCGCGGGTCGTGTGCGAGACGCAGAACCCAAAGCCGCTGGGGTACGATTTCATTAGCAGCCCGATGAGGGTGCCCTTGCCCACGCCGGAGGGGCCGCACACGACAATGGGCATGTACCCGGCAGGGCTGACTCCCTGTGCGTGTTCAGGGCTGCCACAAACAAAACGTGTGAGTGAGGAAAGAGGAAGGCGGCTTGAAGGGGGGCAGCCCTGGTCTGGTCAGTGGTCGGTACAGCGCGCTCGACTCACCTGAGCTCGGCGAAGTGCTCGTTCGCAAACTCAAACACGTTGCCGGGTTTGTTGAGCAGCACTGCCGACATAAAGTCGTTCAACATACTTTTCTGGAGTAGGAGAAGTTGTGTGTTAGCGTGGGACCGTTCGTAGGTTGCATGAGTGAAGGCCAGTTAGGCCTCTTCGGAGCCACTTAGGCCTCTTCGGAGCCACTTGGGCCTCTTCGGAGCCACTTAGGCCTCTTCGGTGCCACTTCAAAGGCTCTTCACTGTTGTTGTTTCAGTCCTTGTCCATCCTACTTACTATTTCAGGGTGCGTGTCGATGTACGCGGCATGCTCGCGCTTGATGGCGAGCTTGCGCTGGTTGAGGTCGGAGATCTCGCTGAAGGTCAAGGCGGCGGTGGGGTCCAAGCCGAGGCCATTGCCGTCCATTGTGTATGAGAGGGAGGGATGACCTTTTGAAGAAGAGGCCGGAAGGGGGATAGAAAAAAGGGGCAGGTAGGGGGAGCAATTTAGAATGATGTGAAGGCGGGGGGGCGGGGGGTGGGTCAGGGCGATGCGGATGCCCGGTGTGCCGTCTTTTATTTTGGTAAATGGCCAAGCCGAGTTTCGTTAGAAAAACGCCCTAAGTTTGTGAGATTTTAACGCGCTGCACAAGAAGAGGACATGAGAGCCACAGCCGATCAAAGCACGCCGAACAAACATGCTGGCTTGGAGGTGGCGTCCTTGTTCACACCGATATATCACTTCTGGGCCATCGGTGTATGCCATCGGTGTTTGCCATCGGTGTTGCCATCGGTGTATGCCATCGATGTACGCCGTCGGTGTGAGTGGGTTCGCTTCAAAAGCTCGTAATTATTCGCATCCCTCTCAGCTGGCTGACCTTCATGCTGAAGTCCTCGTCTGGGCAGCTAATGAACATGGCGTTCACTGGCACCCTCAGCTCCTGGCTGAGCCACTCTACCGATCCAACGCCGAACTCGGCCTCGACCAACAACAGACTGATCTTGACCTTGGGGTACAGCAGGTCCACTAGCTTGACGTGCTCCCCCAAGCTCTTCGCGTCCGTCTCGTTGCAGCAGTGCACGATTACTAGCCGGCTGGTCTGCTCATTGTTTTGGATGTACAGCACCGCCTTGTTCAGCAAGTGCACGTCGTCGTGCTTGATGAAGAACACGAAGGGCACGTCCTGCACGTCCTTCAGATACCCGCTCAGCCACCCGCTCAGCCCCAGGCCCCGCTTCGCCTTCAAAATCCTGTACAGCAAGCGGCCCAGCGCCACCCGCTTGAACATAACGAGCACGAGCGTGCCGATGATCAAAAAGTACACAAAGAAGTACACCAGCAACTCCGGCTTGCCCAGCACGTTGCCCATGAGCGCGATGATGACCGCCACCAGCCCCACGACGCTCTGCGTGTACGACACGGTGACCTCCCTAGGGAGCGAGGGCCGCTTGACCTTGAGCAGGATGTTGCCGAACGCGAAGATTGTCATCACGGACAGGAACGCGTAGCAGTACACCCCGCCTAGCGCCTCCACGTCGCTATCAAGCAGGATGACCTGCGATACGCACAGCACGAAGAACCCCACGAGAATGAACGAGTCGGTGCCGGTGAACCTGTTCCTGCTGAGGAAGAATTGCGGCAGACACCGATCCATGCTCATGCGCCTAATCAGTCCGTTGATGCCAACGTAGCTGGTCAAGACGGCGCCGGACAGGACGATGAATGCGTCGATGGACACCCAGACGCTGAGAATTTTGCCGAACTCGACATGCTCTGGGAAGTGTAGCTTCTTGTGGACCCACTGCCCGACGACGTGAGCAGTGCCGGCGAGGACGGTGTCCTTGTTCTCGCAGATGGCGTGAACCGGTAGCGCTGCGAAGGAGATGAGGGAAAGGAGCGGGTTGAAGAGGATGACGCCGGCCCACATGTTCCTCAAAGTTTTGGGGAACACCCCCGGCGCCTGCTCCTCAATGAATTGGGAGGAAGTCTCGAAGCCCGACACGCCCAGCATCGCGCTACTGAACCCGTAGAACACGGCGGTGAAAAAGGAGCCGTCGATCACGTAATCGTCGTCGATGGACAGCGGGGCGTCGATGGAAGGGTACGGGGTGGACCAGTTGTCGAGGAGCTGTTCTGTGTTCTCGAACATGAAGAGGACGCCGAAGAGGACTAGTATCGTCAGCGTGCACACGTGGGTGACGAAGACGACCTTGGCGAAGGTTGCGGACTCTGACATTCCGAGATTAGTGAGCGCGCAGAAGAAGCCAAGGAGAAGGATGGTCGCGGTTTGGAGGTTGATGGCGTCATCTGGGAGCACAGTCTGGAGGTAAGCGATGGCCGTGAGCGCGGACACGACACCGGTGGTGATGTATGCGATGATCGCGAAGACGGCCGCGATAGAGGCAACTTGTTTGGAGGTCGCGTTGAGCAGAATGTTGTAAGTTCCGCCGTTGCAGGGGAGGGCCGTGACAGACTCGTGGTAGATCCCACGGAACAGGTACAGGACGAGCGCGACAAGGAAGAGGCAGAAGGGCGCGAGTTTCCCAGCCGACAGCGTGACGAGGCCTGAGACGTAGAATGCAGAAGAGAGAATGTCGTTCCCGGAGATTGAAGTTGCTTCCAGCTCTGTGAGGAGGGTTTGGGAGGACTTGTTGTCTTCGAGAGATGTTGTGATGGAGAGAAGGCGGTCGTGAGAGGGGGTTGAGTGTATTGCAGAGGAGCCGTAGCCAGGGAAGTCGTGAGGTTCTGCACGAGCGAAGCAAGTGTTAGGGGGGTGGAAGCTGTAAGAGAGACTTCCGTTAGGGTTCAGGGGGAAAGAGGGGGGAGGGACTCACCGAACTTTTTACGGGCAGCGCCTGGTGGGGTCGAGACCACAGCCTGGTTCAGAAGAGACGATAGCTCATGTGCCGGTGTTTTGGCTTGCGTGGTGCCTTCCATGCGACACCAACTGTGTGTAAAGTGTATAAAGTGTGTAAAGTGTGTACCCCGGTAAAGTGTGTAAAATGTCAGGCTATTTAGCCCAAGGGGAAATTGACAAGTCAATTGTTGGCATATAAACCGGTCGCAAAGTACATGAAAGCAGATGAATTGAGCCCCGTCGTGAAAGCAGACAGCATCCGTTGCCCGTTGTGCAACTGGGAGGAAACGACGCTTGTCGCGGTATATTCATCAGCTAGCTCTCATGCTGCCGACGATCTGCGCCGAGACAATGACGCCGCTTGTGAGCGCTTGCGCTCAGGGGGGGTTGTGTCGTCGCACAGGGGGGCAGAAAAGAGGGGCCGTACTGGCGGCTGGGCAGTTAGTAGGGAAAAGCTCCTAGAATTTTCTCGGGAGTGTTTACCCCCTAAATTAGCTTTGGTTATCCTTTTGACCAGACGAGCTTGGATACATTTCTCACCATTTTGCTTCGTCCTTAACATTTCCCTATCATCCGACGGGTTTTATCGGTACGTAAACGGCTTGCGCTTGCTTGCGCATCCTTCCCCCCCCCCCAAGCTTGGCGCACGCGACACTTTGAAAAAACTGTCCTCAACCTCCCCCCTTTTTCGGACAGGATTATTTTGACACTATGAAACAAAATGAATTATTCGCTCTGCATCGCTTGAGACACATTCACTGCGCATGTCTCACAATATATTATGCGAATATCACAATGCGATCTTTTTATTTGTTTTGTTTATTTTATAAGTGATGATGTATCAGTACAGCTGTTGCCCACATGCATGCATTGGCACCAGTCGGACGGCAACCTATTTACTGCATTGTATTCATTGTATTCATTGTATTGTATCATGAGAATGCATAAAGAGAGAAACTATGATCCTATGCTACTGTGATACTATGATACTATGATACTATGAGGTGTCATTTTTATAGTCCGGGTGTCTGTAGTCTAGCACCCCTACTTCCCACATGGCACCCTGCTTCCCAGATGCAATGGAGACTGTTGTTAACACTGTTGTCTCACTGGCGACACCCGTCGCACACTGGCGACACCCGTCGCACACTGGCTAACCCCTATTCACCCCTAACCACCTAGAAAACACCAACATGAAGCTCCTCCTAGCTTTCGCCCTCCTCCCGGGCCTCACCGCCCTCAGCCCCATGTCCAAAGCCGCCGCCCACGCCGGCGCCGCCTCCCAGCACGCAGCCGCCGCCGACTTCGCTCACGCCCAGCACAAGTCGGCCATGCGCGCCGCCGATTTGGCCAGGCCGTACGCCCACCGTGCGCTTGCGAACCAGAACGACCAGAACGGTTCCCCCTCTCAGGACGAGGACATGTCGTGAGTGCGGCGAGCGGCTCGAGTCTCACAAGAGCCAAGAGCGAACTGGTGGCGACACAAGGACCGCCGCGAGACACACCACGCGATGTACACAAGACCGCGGCAATGGGTGGGAGGCGACAGTGGTGGGTGAGAGGAGGAGATGCCGACGTGAGCACGTGTGTGTGGGCCCCGGAAGTGCACACGCGTGTGTGGCGTGTGGGCCCCTTTGTCTACCCTTTGTGAAACATGTGTGTGTGGCACGTGTGTGTGTGGCACGTGTGTGTGGCACGTGTGTGGGGCACGTGTGTGGGGCACGTGTGTGGGGCACGTGTGTGGGGCACGTGTGTGTGTGGCACGTGTGTGATACCCCTCACTAACTCAACCCACCCCCAGGTACTCGTACTCGTACTCCCACGAGCCCGGTCCGGTGTGCGTCGACAAGATGGAGGATGACGGGTGCGCGTTTCTCGCTAGCCAGTTCTGCGGCGATGGTGGTGACAAGGCGTACTTCGAGCTTGCCGGAGTCTCCCCCCAACAGGCTGAGCTAATGATGGCGATGGGGTTAGGGTTTAGCGGCATGTGCTGCGATACTTGCAGTGGCTTCGAGGCGAAGTGCGAGGATATTATGGGCGGCGACGACAAGCCCGGCAAGCCCGACAACAGTTTGAGGAGGCTTATGGAGGACAGTGAGGACGGCCCCGACGAGAACCCTTGCAAGATCTTCGGCGCCATGGGCTTCTGCAAGAACCCGGACGCGTACTGGGATTTCCTGGCGAACATGGGCACTCCTCCTGAGCAGATCAAGATGATGAAGTTGATGGGGATGGGCTTCGAGATGGTGTGCTGTGACACTTGCAGCAACCAGAAGGTGACCTGCGAGGACGCCAGCAAGGAGGAGTTGTTCATCCTGCTCCTCATGAGCATGACGGGGGACATGGAAGGGGGGGGGGGGGGAGGGGGAGGAGGGGGCGACGAGTTCTCTTGCGCTGGGATGTGCACGTACAAGAGTGGCGTGGATCCGGAAAATCTCGAGACGGCGACTTGCGACGACGTCAAGGAGCTTATGGTGTGCGTGAAGAAGGACGACGAGTGCGGCGAAGACTTGGCGTTGGGCCTCGACATGTGGATGAAAATGTTGGATGATTGCGTGTGTGGCGAAAACCAAAACTCGTGCGACATGCTGAACGAGGACCACGAGGACGACTACGAGCCGGAGTGCGTGAAGTTATGCTCTTCTGAAACCGGTGTTGACGAGCCCGAAACTTGCGAGGATGTTCAGGCATTCGAGGCGTGCGCCACCGAGGACAAGTGTGGAGCCGACTTCGCCATGGTCGATATGCAGATCAGCGTCTTCAAGAAGTGCGAGTGCGATAAAGATGCGGATGCCTGCGATATGATGAAAGACGATGATGAGGACGACGGCGACGAAGGCGACCTCGACGGCGACGACAACTTGCCGGAGTGCCTCAAGAAGTGCGCTCCTCAGGGCACCCCCGAGACCTGCCAGGCTGCTACGGCAGTCATGCTGTGCCTCTCCCAGGACGACTGTGGACTAGACTTCGCCTCCGCCACACAGATGGCCGGCGTATTCAAGGACTGCTTGTGCGATCAGGATGAGGTTTCCTGCAAGAAGATAGAGCAGATGAGCGGCGGACCCGACGACGGGGGCCAGAACAACGACAACAACAACGGCGACGGCAGGATGCTCCAGCAAAACGGTGACGGCAACGGGTCCAACGAAGGGCTCGAAGGCGATGATGACGTGCCGCAGTGTATCATGCAGTGCTCTCCTGGGGGCAAACCCGAAACCTGCGAGGACGGTTTGGCAGTTAAAAAATGCGTCTCTGAGGACAAGTGTGGCGACGACTGGGCCAAGGTCGAAATTATTCTCGGCCTTTTCGAGAAGTGCAAGTGCAACGACGATTTGGAATCCTGTGGTTTGATGGATGGTGGTGATGAGGAGGGCGGCGGCGACCACGGCGGCGACGAAGGCGGCGGCGACGGCGACGAAGGCGTCGACGACGAGTTCGACAAGGATGACGCCGATTGCTTCAAGGAGTCCAAGTGCTTCGACCCTAACGAGAATAACAAGTGCGAGGCCGCCAAGGCCCTCATGGATTGCGATGAGCCGGTGTGCCCGAACGACATCATAGCCAAGATTTTCCTTGAGGACACGTTCGAGTGCGAGTGCAATCAGGATTGCGCGGAGGGCAATTATGGCGACGACGAAGACAAGTACGAGGATGAAATGGACGGCTTTGAGTTCACCGGTTGCGACGGTCTCGCGAAGAGTGGCATGTGCAACGACGACGTCGCTGAGGCGCTTGGCATCCCCAACGGCATGGTCAGCATCATGTGCTGCCAGAGCTGCTCCGGCGCCGAGGACGTGTGCGCCGACAACGACGAGCCCGCGAGCATGCTCGCGAAGGACCTCGGGTACGAGGACGTGACGACTTGCAACGGTGTGAGGAAGGCCCATCTTGAGACGGCGGACTTGTGCAAGGATGAGGGAGAGTATGCTCCGTTTAAGCACTTCTGCTGCCGCGCCTGCAACCCCCCGGCGGCGGTCGTCGTCGTCACCGTTCCCGCGAGCATGACGATCGTCATCGAGAAGATCCCCGCGGCGGACAGCCCCGAGATGCTCGTGCTGGTGTCCGGCTTGGAGATCGCGCTCGAGAAGAACATCAAGAACGAGAACCCGGACGCTGAGGTGACCATTATCAGCATCAACGGAGTCAAGGTGAATGACAGCAGGAGGCTGGCGGACGTCGACGTCAAGTTCGAGATTACCTTACCCACCATGTGCGACGACGCCGAATGCTCCAACAAGCCGGATGCTGCGGCTGCCACAGCCATGAGTGAGAAGGTGAGCGAGGTTCTCATCGCCGCTACCAGCAGCGACTCGTTCGCCGAGATCCTGTCCACGAGCTTGGCGATTGCGGAGAAGGAGCTGAAGGAAAAGGGAGCGATCGGTGCCGACGTTGTCGTCGAGACGGTGGAGGTGGCGGTCGAGGCCGTTGTCGTCGCCGTTGACGAGGTCGACATCGGAACGGTGGAGGAGTACGTCCCTGAGGGCGAGGAAGAGGAGGAAGAGGAGGACAAGGACGAGGACAAGGACGAGGAGATTGTCGATGGCGGCGGCGGCGCCGCGAGCGGCTTGGCCGTCGGTGGCAGCGTGGCGGCGAGCGTCGTCGTGGGCATCGTCGGTTTGATGGTGTAGAGAGAGAGAGAGAGAGAGAGAGAGAGAGAAAGGGCGGGGAACAAAATCTGTTGGGTGAGGGGTTTAAACAATTTGAAACTGTAGAGCTTCCGAGTTATTTCAAAGTTTATTGGAACAGGCTGCACCCCTCGCCGTAGATGGTGTTGAACAGGTCTGGTGACGGCTTCAGAACTCGTGGTTTGCGAGCGCCACGCACACAATTTGAACGACGGAGGCGCTCAATACGACCGGCTGAGAACGCCTCGCTCTGAACGCGCCTACAACTGCTGCTGCCGCCAACAATGCCGCCCACCCGAGGACACGGGCCATTTGTTTGACAACATTATATAAACAGCTCGACTTTACACAGACACTCGGAACACTCGGAACACTCGGAACACTCGGAACACTCGGAACACTCGGAACACTCGGAACACTACCAAATCCTATCCCAAGGCGCCAAATTGTTCAGGCCCGTCTGGTCGGCGTTAGGCACGTTGCGACCACTGCTCGCCTTCCTGTCGGGCCCGCGGCCCGCGAACTGGCCGTTCGGATCCCCCTTCGCCGCGGCCCGATCCTCTTTCATGTAGTCCGCGACGTACTCGTTCTCCCAGTTGTCGGAGAAGCGAGCCATCGGGTTGCTAGCCTCCTCGTTGTCCTTGCCGCCGTTGCGGAACAAGTCGATGACCTGCGATGGTTGGATTGGGTTAGCGGGGGGCGCGGAAAGTGACGCTCGGCGCTTCGTCCAGCGCTTCAAAGCGCACTCCGTGCAGGCATTCAGCGATCCGAGCGTCACGTTCAGCGCACCCGCTCGCGAACCGCGCGTTCTGGGCGGACGTTCAGCGCGACGAGATCAACGAATAGCCCGGTCTGGCCGTCGTTCGGAGCGCTTCCTTGCCCACACTACGTGTCTAGCGCGAATCACTCGCTCGGGACTAGAGCTCCGGGCCGCCACAGCTTCACCTCTTTCCCTCCCTCGCTTTCCTCGACGCTGGCACGCTCGCTCGCATTCGGCGACTCACCATCTCGTCGCAGCCGTCCGGCACCATGGCCTGTGCGCTGCAGCAGCGAATAGTTTGTATGCCCTCGCTCCCCCCTTCCTCGCCCTCGCCCGTCCAGCTCGGGTCCTCAAGAGACGCCGTGCAGGTGCCGCAGAGCCCAGTGCGGCAGGCGCGCGGGATGGTAATGCCGTTCTCGTCCCCCAGGTGCAGCAGATTCTTGCCCGGGGTGGTCAATATTACCACGTCCCGGTCGTTGCCGGGCGCGTTCTGGAGAGAAAGGAGGTTGAGAAGGGGGGGGGGGGGGGGGGGGGGCCCTGTGAACAAGG
>Ga0307985_10001683_pt1 | contig 12451 bp, 14 predicted proteins | sample EllFjometageno80_FD_203155 | JGI IMG/M metagenome (GOLD analysis project Ga0307985, IMG submission 203155) | Marine microbial communities from Ellis Fjord, Antarctic Ocean - #80 | ecosystem: Environmental > Aquatic > Marine > Unclassified | place: Southern Ocean | collected 2014-10-09 | reverse complement strand
CAGCTGCCCGTCTCAACACAAATCACAGGGAGATATGGGGGCCACCGCGTCGTCGGCGCCATTCGCCGCCACGCACCCGCCTCTGCCCCCTTCGCTCGACCTTCTCGCCGTCTTCAACTCCGACGACGACGACGACGACGACGAAAGCTTCTTCCAAACAATTGAAATAGAAGACCTTGATGAAGCTCCAACAACTGTAACAGCTGACCCAACCAAGGTGAGAAGGCGAGGAACGAACACCGTTGCGAGTGCGATCGATGAGCTTCACCAAGAGCTGCTATGATAACTGCAAGAACTGCTATGATAACTTGATCCGGACTGGACATTCCCCTTCTCTTGCCTCTTTAACACTCGCATGTACTGCCACTCTGTACTGACACTCTTGTGTAGCCCGTGAAGCTGTCGCTGCTCGACCTCGGCATCGCAGCACTCGCGCAGGCGCCGTTCCTGGAGACGTTGCTGCCTCCCCTGTTGCCCAACCTCGCCTACCTGGACCTCTCTAGCAATGACCTGACACTGATTGACTTACAACCTCTCTTGTTAATATGCAACAACCTACGAGCCCTGAACATGTCCAGTAATCCTCGCCTGTTCGAGGGAACTGACCCGATACCCGTGCTTGCGTGTTCTGGACTGATTCTGCTCGACGTTTCCTTTGTTACAGTCACGGATGAAACTCGTCTTTCGGCTCTCTTAAACAACTTTCCTGCTCTTCTCTCGCTCTCTTTGGAATCCTGCGGTCTCGAGAGCTTGAAAGGCCTAAGCTCAACGAACGCGAATCTCTTGCATCTGGTGCTGAGCGACAACGAGATCTTGACAGCTGACGCTATTGATCTCTGTCCGTCGTTGACGACCCTCGACCTTCGCGAGAATGACATAGCCTCAATCCCCAACTACCGCAACACAATACTCGCGGCTCTCCCGAACCTCGCCAGCCTCGACGGGCAGTTCGTGGCGGCGGTCGCTGCCAAAACCGAGGCTGAGGTCGACGGCGCGTTTGCTCGTATCCAGGCAGGCGGTGCGCTTACGGACGAAACCAGCGCGCTCATATCGGAAAAAGAGTTCGACGCGGCGGTGACGGGCAAGGTAGATAGCACAGCTGTAGCATGACACGGTTTATTCCTTCCCTTCAGACGGAGCACTCTATTACAAATAACCCAGGATGTGCCGCCGCAACGTCTTGTCGCCATCTCTGGTTGCGAAAAACGCCATCTGAGCCTCGCGACGTCCAGTGGACAGTTGCCTCTGAAATCGCCAATGTTGACATCAGCCCCCGCTTCCTCCACAAGAAACCGCACCAAAGCCATGCGGTCTCGTGCCTTTTCTTCTTCTTCTGGGCCCCAACTTCCAACTTCATCGACAGGTAAGACACCATTACTGACCCTAATCGAGTTAAAAATCGCAACGAGTAAAGGGGTCTCACCTTCAAACGAATCGCCAACATCCACGCCTTCTCCTTCTTCCACGAGAACCCTGCATAGCTTGAGAACTTCGCCCATCCTGATAGCGCCGAAATCCAAATCGACATCGTCTACAATCCTCGACAGAACCGTCCTGCCTGAACTGTCCGCTTCATCCATGTCCCTCCACGCCGCACTTAGAGCGCGAACCAGCTCGATGTTCCCTCTCAGCGCCGCGCTAACAAACTAGCGTCCTCGACGACACGTGTCTTCTCCTCCTGCGCCATGTCCTCCCACCCCTTCGCACCCTTGCCCCTCAAAGGTACTTGAACCCCTTCATCTCCCTTAGCTTCGCCTCTCTCGGGTCGAATTCCCAAGTACTCTGGTGCCCATGTACTCTGGTGCCCATTGTCGACATTCAACTTGTGCTGTGTCAACAGCTCCGCAACGAGGAGCTCAATGAGCTCAATGAAACACCTCTTGTTCAGCTAGCTCTTGTTCAGCTAGCTCTTGTTCGGCTAGGGAAAGGATATCATCCTCGTGTGTCGACTAGATTATTACCGTAATGCCACAAATATTCCAATATTCCTTTGTGAACTTTCCACGCAGTCGTGTGTTGTGTGTGTGCTAGTCAGTTCAGTGTATATTACGATGTAGCTATAGCTCCCCTCCTGCAGCCGCCGCGATGGCTGCGGCGGCCGCGATGCTCTCGGATTCAGTCACGAACTTGTAAATCACCGTCACGCCGGCGCCTCCTCCGCCTCCTCCTCCCCACCCGCCGCCACCGCCAAAGAGCGCCACGTACAACCCGTAAGCCCCCAATAACCCCCAGATAACCCCCAGCCCCACCACGCCCAAAACCAGCAAGCCAACGTAAGCCGCGTATCTTTCCAGAGCGAGTTCCGAAGCGGTCCTCTCCGTCGCAGCTGCCGCGCCCACGCCGATCTCGCTCTCGCCCCTCAAGTTGTCCTGGCCGCGCTCGTTCCCGGCGCCCGCAGCCGCGGCGGCGAGGTTGTAGAACGACTTGCCCGTCTTCTCCTTCAAGCTGTCCTCCTCGTTCTCCTGCATCTTCTTGTCGAGGAGCGACAGGAACGAGAAACCCTTGCCGCTCTTCTGCCGGTATTTCCGAGCCTGCTCCTTCAACTTCTTCTTCCTCTCGTTCAGTCGATAGTCGACGGAGTTAATGTCGATCGGCGGCGGGTTGTTGATGTCGATGTTGTTGGAGGTCTTGCTCTTCTTGGTAGAAGAGGGGGGCGGGATGTACGAGTCGTACGAGGTAGTGGTGGTGTCGGACTCGCCCATGGGCAGCGACGGCGGCGGGGCGGACGCGATCTCGTTAGACGCGCGGGCAGGGGTGCACGAGGGGGACGGGGCGGTCGTAAACACGTCGCCGACCTGGGCCGCATTGTTGGGAGGAGGGGTAGCGGGGGCGGAGGGCGAGTCCTCCTCCTCGCCGTCGTCCTTCTCCGGAAGCGTGCCGTCGCCCATTGCGTTGACAATGGCCTCCTCCAGCCTCTGCCCGTCGACGACCCCCCGGCCGCTTCGCATCTTGGCGTGCCTCGCGCGGCGGCGGCGACAGGACGCGCTCTTGCTCGGCCCCTGCGCCGCGCGGCGCTCCTTCCTGTACACCTCCGCCTCCATCGCGAGCGCGTGACAGATGTTCGCGACGACGTCGGCCGTAGCCACGTGAGTCGACGGGTCGGCCATGACCTGCACAAAGTCCCACATGGAGTCGTTGATGTTGTGGTAGAACTCCTTGGCGGAGGAGGACGCGAGCACGTCCACGACGCGGCACACCATGACGACGAACGCGTCGGACGCGACCTCGGCTTCCGGCGTCGCCGCGGCCTCGGCGCGTTTAAGGAACCACGCCCCGCTGTCAATCACGAGCTGCCGGCCCATCGGGGACGACATGACGTCCACTAGAGAGTCGAACGAGGCCAAGCTGGAGTCGATCAGGGTCTCTCCGGGGTCGCGTTGCGTCGGGGTGGTGGAGAGGACGGCGCCGAGGGCGTGGGCGCCGCCGCCGAAGATCTTGGCAATGTCGCGACCCCGTTGAGGGGTGACGCCCTTGACGTACTGCGAGGGTGAAATTGAGTCAGGTTAGTCTGGGCGTGGTATACATAGGTCTGTAAAGCGAGCGAGCGAATAGCGCGTTCTGTTCCGCTCGTTCTGTGCTCCGTGCTCGCTCGCGAATAACTTGTTCTGGGCCAGGCCACACAGCTTAACGTCGCTCGCCAATAGCTTGGTCTCTCGTCTCACCTGGTACACGAGCCGTATGATCTCTGGTAGCACATCGCGGGCCACGACGGTGGCAGTGGGCGCGATGACGTAGTTGGTCGTCGCGGTGCCAGCAGTCTTCAGCAGAGATCCTGTCGTGTTGAGGGTGGCTGAGAGAGTTGAGGAAGTCACGGCTGAGATTAGGCTGGAGGTTTTGCTGAGGAGCGAGGATTTGGGGGTGGGGGTGGAGGGGGAGTTGGAGAATGACTGGCCGTTGTGCAGCACGTAGAACTCCTCTGATTCAGAGTCCGACATGGTGCTAAAATTTGCAAGGTCGGTCGGGGCTACTACTCGAAAGGGTAATCAAAGCGGCGTGGGCCTGGGTCTTGAAAGAGGCGGGGGGCTCCGGTCTGCTTTAGGGCGTACGGTGCTGTAGTGTTCTCGACGCTCGTTGTAAGTGTAAGTGAGCGGCACGGGTTCGCGTTGGAGCGCGCAAAAGAGAACGCGTCAAGTGTTACGCGCGCACCGGTACGCTGCCGGTGCTCAGTTTATTAATAGCATGGCGACGCACGAGACGTTGCGAAATCACGTAGAGCGTTTCAAGCGAAGCCTGACACAAACGGCGACACGGAACCCCGTTCCGCTAACCCCGCGCCAAAAAAAACGCGCCGCATTTGTGGAACGGGAATTGCGGTGGGAATGAGAAGACAAGAATGCACACACGAGCCCGTACACAGACCATGCCGGACTCAGCATGCCTCCCAAAACGAGAGAGAAAACGCGCAGCCAATCTCAACCTTTTGGTCACCGCTCTGAACAGCCAGCCTGGGGCCCGAACTCGTAGATCATATCCCCTCACGATACGATGTCAGAGTTCAACGAAGACGCCAAGCCTGCCGCTACCGAGGACCAGTCCGAGGCCAAGGAGCCCGAATCTAAGGAGCCTGAGACCCCTGCGATGCCGCAGTGGGTTCCCCCCAACTGCAAGCTTCTGGCCGATGGTGAGTCTTTATCTTCTATTGCTTTGAGGATAATGGACGACCGTTCCCTCCTTCTCCCCGCCACCTCCCTCCATTTTTTCACTCGCCCCCTCATTCCCCTCACCCTATTCCTCCAGGCGAGTACGACGCCATCGTTCTCGGCACGGGTCTGAAGGAGTGTGTAATGTCCGGCCTCCTTTCCACCATGGGCATGAAGGTGCTCCACCTCGACCGGTACAGCTACTACGGCGCGGAGTGCGCTAGCCTCAACTTGACGAATCTTTACGAGAAGTTCAAGGCGGGCGAACCGCCGACTTATTTGGGGAGCAATAGGGATTACAACGTTGACTTGATTCCCAAGTTCATTATGGCGAGCGGGAAGCTGACTAAGATGCTTCTGCATACCAAGGTTACGAGGTGAGGATGGAGCGAGAAGAGCAGTAGAGAGCGATGCGAGTGCATCACCAACGTTTGCATCACCAACGTTCAGACAAAGAGACCAGCAGCCCCCGGATCCACCTCGCCTTCCCTTTGTTCACACCGTGTATTCCCCAGGTACTTGGAGTTCAAGTCGATCGACGGATCGTACGTGCAGCAGGGCACCAAGATCCTCAAGGTCCCCGCCACTCCCGACGAGGGCGTGCGCAGTTCTCTCATGGGCATGTTTGAGAAGCGCCGGTTCCGCAACTTCCTCATGTACGTGAACGGATGGGAGGAGAGCAACCCGAGCACGTGGAAGGACCGGAACCTGGGGCAGATGACGATGCGCCAGCTGTACTCCGACTTCGGGCTGGTCCCCGCTACCCACGAGTTCATCAGCCACGCCATGTGTCTGGAGGTCGACGAGACGCACATGGACCAGGCGGCCGTTGACACCGTCAAGAAGCTCAAGATCTACTGCGACAGTTTGCAGATGTACGGCAAGTCGCCTTACATCTACCCCATGTACGGCCTGGGTGGGTTGCCCGAGGGCTTCAGCCGCCTGTGCGCCATCCACGGCGGCACGTTCATGCTGAACCGGGACGTGGACGAGATCCTCTTCGACGACCTGGGCGCGGCGTGGGGCGTCAAGTGCGGCGACGAGGTCGCCAAGGCCACCATGGTCATCGGCGACCCGTCGTACTTCCCCAAGGAGAAGATCAGGACCACTGGCAAGGTCGTGAGGAGCATCTGCTTCCTCAACCACCCCATTCCCAACACTAACAACGCCGAGAGTGTGCAGGTGAGCGAGCGAAGCGAGCTGTATTTGAGCTTATCGTTCTGAACAAGTCGCTTGAAGCCCACACTCATGTGTGTGTCGGGAACCGTTCGTTCTAGGCTGTTTTCCCTGAGCTCATTTCTGGTGCCTTTTCTCTTCCCCCTCTCCCCTCTTTTAACACTTGCTTCGCTTTGCAGATCATCATTCCCGGCGCGCAGGTCAACCGCAAGAACGACGTCTACGTCTGCGCGCTCGGCGACCAGCAGAAGGTCACAGCGCAGGGCGTGTACGTCGCCATCGTGAGCACCCAGGTCGAGACCTCCGACCCGGTCACCGAGCTCAACTGCGGCCTTCAGCTGCTCGGGCAGATCTTGCAGAGGTTCGATTCGGTCGTGGACTGCTTCGCGCCCGTCGGCGACGGCCTCGCGGACAGGTGCTTCATCTCGAGCTCCTTCGACGGCGCGAGCCACTTCGAGGACGACTGCGACGACCTCCTGGATCTGTACAAGCGCGTGACGGGCGAGGAGCTCGACATGACCATCGACGCAAGCAGCGTCGAGGCGGACTACTGAGCAAAGAGAGGGGTTGGACATAATTAGGCACTCAACATCTTAACAGAACTGATGTTCGAGTATAACAGTGCTTCCATTAGATGTAGACTGGGGCGGCACCAAACCCCTCACCCATGAAGCCCACGATGACTCGGAGAACGTCGTCGGGAACGTCCGCCAGACTCTCCAGCAGCTCGGAAACTGGCACCTCCTGCCCCAGACCCTCAAATTGCTGCCTCCTGGCGACGCCGACGCACGCCAGGACGGAGACGCGGCGGCGACCGACGACGAAACGGTGCCTGCCCCACTCGGCGACGGTGGCGAAGCCCCTCGTCTCGGCAGCTGCTTCGAGGCCCGCGCAGCCGTCGAAGGCGTTGTTGCCGATGGACGTCACAGAGGAAGGGATGGTGATGGTAGTGAGGCCGGTGCAGCCGTCGAAGGCCCCGTCGCCGATAGACGTTACAGAGGAGGGGATGGTGATAGTGGTGAGACCGGTGCAGTCACAGAAGGCATTGGAGCCGATGGACGTCACAGAGGGGGGGATGGTGACGGTGGTGAGACCGGTGCAGTCACAGAAGGCATTGGAGCTGATGGACGTCACAGAGGAGGAGATGGTGATGGTGGTGAGACCGGTGCAGCCACCGAAGGCCCCGTCGCCGATAGACGTCACAGAGGAGGAGATGGTGACGGTGATGAGACCGGTGCAGTCACGGAAGGCCTCGTCGCCGATGGACGTCACAGAGGAGGGGATGGTGATGGTGGTGAGACCCCGCCGCAGCGGCGCTTAGGTGCGCACCTGCCACCTGCGTGGCCGCCGTCGCCTGAGCAGTAGTGCCTGCTGTACTCTTCGTATGCCTCCCGGTTGGCCGCATCCGCGCTTCTGCTCCTACCGAACGCTGCCTTCCCGTCCCCAAGCATGATGCCGAGCCTGTCCTCCAAGCACTCGGCGTTGGCTCGCGCCCCGAGGATCCCGAGGCTGTTCTTGATCATGGTCTTGATCACGCCTTTGGCGGTGATGACATCGGTCGCGAGCATCCCCCTCCACCTCACCTCGGCTGCCCTCTCGGAGATGCAGTTGATGAGCGAGTGCAGGTCGTTAGATATCTCGGTCCGTGGGCCCACGACAAAGGCCTTCACCCTCCCGTACTCCTTGAGCCTCCTCGCGATGGGGTTGTTGCGGTCGTGACCGTTGTACTCAATGTCCGCTCTCCTCGCGTTCCTCAAATAGTCGGAGTTGACAGTCCCCGCCCTCTTCCCAACGCCGGAGCACCTGTCACTCTCCTTCTTGTCCGAGGGGAAGAACGTCTTCGAGTGCCCGATGAACTTGAGCTCCCCTCAACAGGTTTTGGAGGCCCGGTTTTGGAGATGCACGAAGGCTGTTCATAAGCTCGTTCAAGGAAGCATCGCCGCACACAAGCTGTGGTCGTCTTCAGCGTGACACTGGCTAAGCTACACAGTCCCCCGCATGATGCATGATGCGCCCCCCTTGTCGCCTCCCTCCCCCTCCCTGGACTTGCAGTACCAGGCCTGCCTCCTCCGCCTCAAGACCCTCAAGAAATCTGCAGGTTCTCCCTCAGAACTGTCTGCCTGCACCACTGAGCTCAAGGAAATCACTAAGCGACTGTACAAGCAGCGTCACAATCCAACTCCTGTCGCCGACGCTGATCCCGAGCGAGCCCATGCGACGTACCCTGAACCCTTCGAAATTCCGCTCGACAAAGATGGCTTCTCCACTTCCTTCCCCTGTCCTTCTTCTCCCCTCCCCACTTCTCCCCTCCCCTCTTCCAAAACCGCCCCCCCCTCCCCTGCTCAGGCGTTCTTCGCGGCCCACGGCTACGTGGTATTCCGCGGCGCCCTGTCTCCCTCGCGATGCGCCCTAACTCGTTCCGAGATCTGGGCCAGCCAGGAGGCAGCCATTCCCAACCTCGACCGAAACGAGCCCGAAACCTACGACCTAATGAGCTCGGAAACGTACGGACTCGCCCCCTCGGCGGCCGTGTTCACGCCCGAGATCGTCCAGAACCGGCAGTCTCCCGCCATTATCGGAGCTCTGGCCCACATCCTCAATGCATCGCCCAGCGACATTCTCACTTCACAAGACCGATGGTGCTGCTACCGGCCAACTCGCGACCTGCCCCCTCCCCTCGGCCACAAGCCCGAGTGGAAGACTCGTGGTAACTTGCACCTCGACCTCCACCCTTGGCACTTCGCGAAGTCCTCCCCTCAACACGGTACTGACATCAACAGTCTCACCTTCGACCAACTGCGGGACTTCTCGCGCGAGATCAACATGGCGCACGAAGACGAGGACCTCGACGGGGCGCAGATCCAGGGCGTGCTGGCCCTCTCCGATAGTCGGTGCCTCGAGTCGTTCGGCGACGGCGCAGAGGACGGCGGCACGCTGCTAGTGCCCAACTTCCACATTTATTTTCCGAAATGGCGCGAGGCGCTCGGCGCTGTTGAGGGGCACCGGCGGGGCGGCGAGGAGCGCAACTTCATCGTGGAGCGGGAGGGCGGCGGCGCGTCTTACAAGTTCGCCGACACGGATAAAATACACGAACTGGCGAGAAGAGTTCCGGTGCGCGAAGGCGACCTGCTCGTATGGGACCAGGTGGGGCGAGCAAAGCGAAGCTGGCAGAGTGGCGTGGAGAACCGGCTTTGAAGGAAAGACAGGCTCAAACGAAACCGCGCTGCTCAAAGCGCGCCATCCAGCGCTTCAAAAGCGTTCTCGACTGCTCGTTCAGCAACGCGCGCTCGGTTGTTCACGCCGCCACCCCTCTTGTTCACACATGCGTGCGGGCGCCCTTAAACCGTTCTGGAGCTCATGTTTGGCACTTTCCTCTCTACTCGCTTCGCATCTCCCGCCCCCTTTGTTCACACCGACTTATACGCAGCGGCTCGTCCACGGATCGCGCTGCAACGACAGCTCCAAGCCGCGCATCGCACAGTTTGTGAGGGCGTTTCGCAGAGCGCCCGTCTCCGCAGAGCGCATGAAACACCGAAGCGCCGTCATTGAGCGCGAGATGCGCAAGGAAAATACCCTGCACTTGCTCACGGACCTGGGGCGGCAAGTGTTTGGCCTGGACAGACCACAAGAAACCGCAACCCGCCCAACCATCCCCTCTCCCCACCCCCAGCCTGACCCATACTCCTTCCTCTTGCACCCGCGTGACACGCCCCCCCTCGAGGCCGGCGCGTTCGCGTTTGTCACCGGCAGGAAGGGGGGCGGGCAGTGCCAGTGCACGATCGAGTCAGTCTCCCCCGACTCTCTCACCGCCACGGTCATTCACACCAGCGACAGCAAACGCCAAGAGGTCGAACTGCATCGCTTGCGCCCCCTGCATCGCTCGCCCAACCCGATCTCGCTCGTGTGCTTCTCCACCAAGCACTTCCGTGAGCTCGCGCGTCACCAAGTCTCCCCCCACGACACCGTGCTCGAGATCGGCGCGTCCTTCGGCGAAGCGACGCGCATCCTGTCCAAGACAGGCGCGCGGCACGTCACCGCCATCGACAACTCGGCCGAGGGCGTGCAGCACATCCAGGCCATGAATCTCCCCAACGTGAGCGTGCATTGCGTGCAAGCCCTATCCAACCAGCAGTCTGACATCCTGGGGCTGCTTCCGCGCCCCCCAACGGTCGTGCTCGTGGACATTGGCGGCAACCGCGACCTGGCAGCAGTCGTGAACCTGCTGGCGTGGCTGTCCGCCGGAATCCGCCCGCCTTTGATCATCACCAAGTCGGAGGAACTGTACAAAAAGATGGAGGAGCGGGGCGCGGCCTTTTCGTACGGAGAAGTGCTTGAAGAGCAGGCAAAAACGTGGGGCACCGACCTGAGGGCGGACAAGACGCTCAACAAAATACCTTGCGTGAGCGGCGGGGAAGGCAAGAGACGCATCTGCACCGCACACAACTACGCACGGGGGGGGTGCGCTCCGCCCAACGGGGGCGAGTGCGGGCTATGCCATGAAAGGTGCCATAGATGTCTGGCGGAGGGGCACGTCGCGCGAACCTGCACCGAGCAGTTCGCGTACCTTTAAATTGAAGCCTAATCCAATGTTATACCGAATGGAATGAGCTGATGCAAGCGCTGCACTGGTGTGCAGAGGTGTTGGATTTTGGATTTTGCTTTTTATCCCCGCTGACTGGCTGCTTGCTTTTGCGACTTACAAAACAAGGCGAAAGGATAGTATTCTAGGTGCTGAACTCTGTTTTGACAGCCTTTTTCGAGCGGAAGACAAACCTTTACGAGTGCGCCCGCAACCAGATAATGCTCTGTCCGACATATTGATATACAACTGTATAAGATATATTGATATATAAGATATATTATATATATTGATGTTCAACATTCACGCTTATTTCAGCACACTGTAGCGAAGCGAAGCGAGCCGTGCGGCGAAGGATGCGAAGACCTGCAAAAGATGCGAAGACCAGCGGAGATGAAATCGCATTGTTCGCCCCTTTGTTCACGGCACATTGTTCGCCCTTTCTTATCGCACCGCCTCCCCCTTGGCTAACACATGTGTTCGGCTCTCAGACTGGATTGAAGGCTGACGCAGGCGCGTCCCCACTCAACGAGCAGAACAAGGCCAACCTCGACGCCGCCGAGGCGCTAGTGAACGCGCGGTTGAACCCCTTCTCTCTCGACAGCGTGGACAATGCGGTAGGGAATTGTGTTTCTCTGTTCCTCGCTGCTATTCCTACATTGGTGGGCTATGCGAGTGGAGAGACGAACATACTAGACCCAACCTACCCGACTGCTGACAAAACGGTGGACATCATGAACATGCTAAACACTTTCTTGTGATGCGTCTTCATCACCGTTGTGCTGCTCCACACAGCCCTTCAAGACATGGGGAGGCTCAAGGATGTGGTTGCGTCGCTAGTGCAGACGATAGCACTCGACCACGATGGGAATGTGAGCAGGGACAGGGTCGCGGGCAAGATGTCCATGGAGTTGAGGACCTTAGAAGCGGTGGAGAGCTTCGTTGCATTGCACACTTGCATCTATTCGTTCTCGCACTATCGCGGTAACTCCCACGTGCGGTCATTCATGAAGCTCCTGGTGGCCAGGTAAGGAGGGTGAGCGAGTGAGCGCGCGGCGTCGCGATATTAGTGCCAGAATTGAGCTCCGGGAGAGCGACTGTTAGTTACACTCGCGCCCCCTGATACCCCCCCGCCGTCTCTCCCTGTCCCCCCCTCTAACACTCGCTCCAGCGTGTTCGCGCTGGGGGCGGCGTTCCTGGCGAGCATGACCAGCGCGGGAGTCCAGGCTTGGAACGTCGTGGCGGTGTGACAGAGCTTCGTTCTGCTGACTGCCGCATTGAAGGTTTTGATGGACGTGGCCGTGTGTTACGGCGACTTGGTCAAGAGTATTAGCCACTCCTTGAGGTCGCAGAAGAGGAACAATTGCCTGCTGATATTGAGCAAGGAGGAGAGCCAGGCAGAAGAGCGAGCGCTTGAGGAGGCCAACGAGAGGATCGAAGTGTTCATGGACGAGATCGAGAGCTTGCCAGTAGTCAAATTGGGCGGGGCGCTGCCGCTCACAACAACGAACCTCCTGAAGATCACGGGCTTCGCGCTGGCCAGTACGTCCACCAGCACCCTCGTCAGGATGCAGATAATGAACAAAGAGTGAGCCAATGCTTGTTGCAGTAAAGTAGATCAAATTCTATTGGGTCTGCTCGATGTAATACTGGTACTGCGAGCTCATGTGCTGAAAAGGATTCATGCCGCCTCCGCCCTCGCCGTCGCAGGCTCCCTCGTGCAGCTCGAAATAACGCGAAAACCATCCAATCCCCCCCCTCAGCTTCATGCCCCTTGAGTTGTGCCCGGCCCACATCGGCATCCCGGGCACCGGATCTGATCCCCAGTCAGCGTCAATGTAGTACCGCTTGCCCGCGCACAGCGTGCCTTTAACGATGGTCCGAGGCTGCGCGAAAGTGACCAAGCTAGCCGCGTACCCTTGTTCAAGCGCCAACAGGCTGCGGGTGGGTTTGTGGGTTTGTGGGTTTGTGGGTTTGTGTGTGTGTGTGTGTGTGTGTGTGTGTGTGTGTGTGTGTGTGTGTGTGTGTGTGTGTGTGAGTGTGTGTGTGTGTGCGT
>Ga0307985_10001682_pt1 | contig 12456 bp, 9 predicted proteins | sample EllFjometageno80_FD_203155 | JGI IMG/M metagenome (GOLD analysis project Ga0307985, IMG submission 203155) | Marine microbial communities from Ellis Fjord, Antarctic Ocean - #80 | ecosystem: Environmental > Aquatic > Marine > Unclassified | place: Southern Ocean | collected 2014-10-09 | reverse complement strand
GAGCCTATACAGCGAGGGACCAAGAGGTGCGACATCACCATCGTAGAGTTGCCGATCCAACGTCAGCACGATGGTGGGCCAGCCGCGTAACCGTCGTTCCCCGCAGGCGGCGGTGCGAGAGGTGGCGGGACCGGCGGTCTTCGAGGCAACGACACGGAGGACGTCCGCGCGTCAGGATCGTTCGGGCGGTTAGGCGCCCAGACCGCTGCAAAGCCAGGCTAATTTAGTACGCCATAGGCTAATTTAGTACGCCATTGTTCCAGGTCGTTTTTTCCAGGTTTTTTTTTTTTTTTTTCAAAAGTCAGACCAGATCCGAACTGCTCGTGTTCACGCCACAAAAGTCGGCCTGGGACATTGTCTGTGACATCGTCTGAAGCTTTACATTTGATTGAATGGCCCATTCGGTGATCTTTACCAAGAATGGACCATCATCGGGCGGAATCGGGCAGCCTTTTGCCACGGACAAAATCATGACCAAGGTTCATGACCAAGGTTCATGAAACATGTAAAATCCCTATGTAGAATCCCTACTAAAAAATATGTCAGTTGGGTCCTGGTCAGTTGGGTCCTGGTCAGCGCTTCTTGGTCGTCAAGTCGGCCCCTTCGCCCAGATTCGCCTGCACGCCAGGCTACATCTGTTCTGTGGGTCAGGTCAAGCGGATTGGAGCGGCGTATCGGCAGAAGAGAAGTGGCGTATCACCGGAAAGGGCTTGGTGTCGTGTTCTGTGTACACAGGCCTCGTTCCAGGTTTTGGCGAACTTTGACCTGGTCTGGGGTTGGGTCTAGGGCTGGGTCAGATGAATGCAACTGGTGGGTGCCGCTGACAGCACTGCTGTTGTCGGGGCTGACCCCCCCCACGCCCCCGGGTTGTTTCCTCGGGGCAGATACATCACATCGGTCGAGTGGCTGTCAGCGCGGCGGCACCGCGAGTCGGGCATCGGGTCCTACCCTGACCAAGAACATCCGGACCAGGTCGGTTGGCACTTGGCAGATCCCGAGTGGTACCCGTCTGACTTGGTGCGGCGTGAGTACAAGCGCCTGGCTATTGGGGCGAATTACGAGGGCCCGTTTGCGCTGCAGTTGATCATGGCCGCGGCTCCGCCCGCCGTCGACTTCGCGTGGGAGGTGCAGGGTCCGGAAGATTCATTCAAACACAGCCTGCATAACACGGTGGTAGGGAAGGGGCACTGGAATACCTTGGCCTGTTCTAACAAGCTCTTCCCGCACGGCGTGCTCGAGGACCGGAAGTGGGCCGATCCGACGTTGTACATCGTGAGAGATAGCCACCTACACAAGGCGGGGGTATTCACCGATAAGATACAAGTCGGGGCGGGTGTCACCATTGACTACCTGGAAATGGCCTTCCGCGATGGCCCGCTGTTCAAGGACTCGCCGGATTCGGAGAAAATTCTGTTTGCTTTCACATCTGCGCAGGACGCGGCGGCCGTCCCCGTCCCCGCCGCCTTTAAGGCGGCGAATGCGGCAAAAAAAAAAGCCGTATCAGAACTCAAGATGACTACGGCGCAGGAGCCTGGGAGGAAGGGGGATGACACGGCAGCTGGTGGACCTGATAAGTTGACGTATGACGCGTGGTGCACTGCGGTCAAGGTTTGCGAAGAGGGCGTCCGGTTGGCCAAGTTGGAGTACGAAGTTGTCAAAAAGGACTCAGCCGGAAAGATGCTTGCGAAGAGGGAAGCGCACGGCCCGATCAACATGGAGTGGGCTTTCGTCACAACCTTGACGGGACAGCTCTGTGGGATGTTCCAGGTCCTGGCCAAGGAGTTGAAGGACACGATGTTCCCGACCGACTTCACTCAACAGCCTGTTGGTGCGCAAGGGAACCTGCTCACACAACAACGAATGAGGAAGGCCGAAACTGCTTGCAAGGTCAAGTACGGTGAGGATGCCAGCCTGGCGGTGGTGTTTGACCTGTTCCTGGACGTGGACTGGAATCCGGCCATGGGCTATGGTCCGAACAAGTTCGACAAAGACAAACCTGAGAAGACAGATCGGATTGGCGGCGCCGCCACGACGACGGATCCAATGCTGAACATCATCGTGCAGATGTTCCTGATCTTGCGGGTGCTGCCGCCGCTGCCGCATGACTCCGAAACCGCCGTTGCGTGGGACTTGGACGGTGAGGCGGCCGGCGTCCCGGACACAATCCGGAACGTGTTCTCCAAGGATATGCACAAGCAGCTGTTCTTCGGGATGCAGTCGCTCTCGGGCATGTTGCCTGGCAGGGGATGGGCCGACCGTAACATGCAGTTCTACCCTGTGATGACGGAGGAGTTCATGATTCAGTGGTGGACTGACCTGATCATGTTCAGCCAGGCCGGCCTAGACGCCACCTCCCGGATCCAGTTCGGAGCCAGGGCCGAGCACGCTGGTTGCCTTTCCTATGTGGCCAGCCATTTGCTCGAAGGTTATCTCCCGTTCGACCAGGGTGCAAGCCGGCTCGGGGGCTGCTGGGCAATGAAGGAACTGCAGGTGTGCCCGGAGATCGTGACACAGTTCGGAGTCTTTCCCGGCAATTTCGTGTCCAACTCGAGAGACCGGGTCGAAACCGGGCCCCGCGAACTTCAAATCGACTTCAATTCGGCGGACCATAACCTGGCATCCAACCGCATCGATGCCGATTGGCGTTTACAGACCAAACACCAAGCGTTAAACGCCGAGACGCAGGCGTCCGCGCTGGAAAAACTGTCAGGCATCGAGATCGTCGCCTTTGACGGCACAGTCACTCCGGCCTGGACGGCTTTCGAGGCGGACCTACCGGGCGGCCTTTTCGGGAACGAGGTTAACCAACAAGCACTGGATAAGGGGAAAACAGAGCTGATTGCCTCGACGTCGTCGGGCGACCAGGTCTACTCCGTTGTGGGTAACGGGTTGCACCCGCCTCTCCTCGTGCCTGCGAGCAAAGATGAGTCGGGGCAGTTGACACTGGACCAGGTCGTCGCTAAGGGTCAAGACGGGGTTTTCCTGTTCCTCAAAGATGATTTAACATTTGGGAAGGAGGCGGTGGAGGCACTGCTTGAGTGCAAGGAAACCTACAAGCAGATTGTCGATGCACACATCCGGTTGCAGCCAAACGGCGCTGTCGCTAAGAAGGCCAAGGAGGACGAGAAGAACAACGTCGAACCAACGGACGAGGATATCAAGTCTCTGAACAGCAAGCACGTCCGGAAGAGGCTCTTTCAGGGCGAGATGGTCTGGCTCCGCCACTGTGGCGATGCCGGCTTCTCAATTAGCTATCGGGACAAGCACCACCACGAGCCGCACACAGCCAGCACCTCGTACCAGGACATGTTTCCCTATCGCCGGGATAAGAACATCTTCGTGTTGACCGACGGGTTGCAAACCCATTGTTACGACCGGCCCCAAATGGAAAAGATGGCCAAAGAGTATATGACCAGGTCCCGCCCGAAGGACTCGACAAATCAAACCACCGCCATCGGCTGGAAGTTTCGGGACGAGTTGGATGAGGCTAAGAAAGTCCAGATCAAGGAGCAGTGCCACTACATCGTCACTACGGCCGCTGAACAGGCTGCCGCTGGACAGGCTCCGTTCGATCTGTTCATCGTGGCTGGCGACCCGGTTATGATCGCACCGAACGACCAGTTCTGCATGGGCATGGCCGCCACCTTCCTGAGCGTGTTCCGTGACGAGCACACGTCTAACTGGAAGGCGGTCGTTTACGGGCCGACAGTGGGGCCGTCCCGCGACAAACAAACAGGTGAGCTGATCGCGATAACGTCGAAGAATTGCGATTACAATGTGCAGCTTGGCGTGGTCATCCTGGACCTGTTCAAAGAAAACCTGGGACGGGAAACAGGAACAGGGGCCCTCATTGGAAAACACGAAAACATGTTGCAGCTATGGCCGCGGCGCGGCCCAAGCGCCGCGGACGGGAGCCTGCTTTCGAATGGCCACCGTGGCGGTGACGGGATGCATCCAGGGCACAAATTGGACGCCTTGGACCTGGGGAACGCGTCTACGACGGTCATCAAGTATGCCGTGGACAGGCGGAAGCAGTTTTGTAAGTCGTACGCGTCCCCCGGCGCCGTGAATCCACCGACTCCGCTTAATAAGAGGAAGGAACTCGACGGACTCCTTTCCGGAACCGACGCGGAGAAAGCGCTAGATGGCCATATCGGGTCGAAGAAGCAAGGCCGTGTGAAGAAGATGAAATTGAATCGTGTTGCAGGCGAGAGATTTCTGAAGAAGGACAACTGGTTGTACATGTTTCAGTGGTCCTCTGCTGTTAAAGAAGGAAATTGTACTACTTGGGCGGACAAAATGACTGGCCGAGCGGCGCTTCTGCCGGCAGTACCTGGTGGAAGGGAAGCGACCCCTTACGAGGTCGTGTGTGAGACCTATGCAGAATCAGCAAAGTCTATGAAGCTGCAACGGCCCCTCGACGTGGACCTGGTGTCGGTACAAGGCACGCTGATCCTGACCAAGATCCTTCTTCAACGGGACAAAGGAACTGGTGTTACGAAGAACTGGTACTACGATGCGACGATCACACTATCCTGTGACAAGACACTGAAGATACCACCTCTGAAGGACATCGTTGTCAACTATCGAGGCTCACTTGACCCACTCGGGTCAGAGAGTTCAAAGATCCAGACCTGGTTGCGTAGGGTTTTGAAATCTCTTGGTGATGACAAGAAATTGTTCAGCTTGATCTGGCCGAACTTCCTCAAGTGGTTTACTCTGGCACAGGAAAAGATGCGCGCGCCGATCACGAAAGCCAAGGCGATGGATCGCACGGGTGACATCCTTACGGCAGCCCACGGATTCACTGGGCGTGACAACGCTACGTTTGTCAAGACCATTTCTCCGGCACCGAAGGCGCCTGCTAGAAAGGGAGGCGCCCCCAAGGCGAAGAGGCTCAAACCAGCAGCCACAGCCGAGAGAGCTAACTTCAGCAGCCCGTTGGGTTCTACCCCCGGGCCGCACCCCGTACCACCCACCAGCCCGGCCGTCCAGACCAGCACGGCCTGGTCGACACATCCTGGAAATGACTTGTGGACGACACGGATTCGGGAGTCTTTGGACGAGATGATGGCCAAGAGCGACGGCACGATCAACTCCGACGACGTCGCAAGAGGCCTCTGCATCGAGGCGCAATACCGTACCTGCCAGAGCGGGCGCTCGGCCGCGACTGGCACTCGACCAGCAGGAACAGGTTCCATCTACAAGGCCCTGGCTCATTCCGCTGAGTCAAGAGACCTTAACAAGGCCGGGCGAAAAGTAGCGTCAAAGAGCTTGAAGAGGGCGCTTAAATTGCGGCAAGATGAGTTGAAAACAAATGGAACGTGGAACAAGGAAGACGACACTGACACTGACGACAGTGAATGAGTCTTGGTCCAACCGCTAGTCCTGGTCCTGGTCCTGGTCCTGGTCCTGGTCCTGGTCCTGGTCCTGGTCCTGGTCCTGGTCCTGGTCCTGGTCCTGGTCCTAGTCCTGGTCCTAGTCCTGCACCTGCTACTCATGTTTGTGCGAGTGGTGATAAACGGTTGATTCGCCACTGTTCATTCGCCACACACCACCCGACAACGATAGTGAATGAGTCTTGGTCCTGGTCCTGGTTCTGGTCCTTGCGCTGGTTCTGGTCCTGTTCCTGGTTCTGTTCTTGGTCCTGTTCCTGGTCCTGGTCCTGGTCCTGGTCCTTGTCCTGGTCCCGGTCCTGGTCCTGCACCTGCTACTCATGTTTGTGCGAGTGGTGATAAACGGTTGATTCGCCACTGTTCATTCACCACACACCACCCGACAACGATCGCACCGGGGGCGAACAGAGCTGTTCCTGGTCCTGTTCCTGGTCCTGGTCCTGGTCCTGGTCCTGGTCCTGATCCTGCACCTGCTACTCACGGTCCTCGTCCTTGTCCTCGTCCTCGGCGTGGCCAAGTCCAAGTCCTTCGTCGGCCGTGTATCGATCATAAACGGCGTTACAGTGATCGCACCGGGGGCGAGCAGCGCTGTTCGCGCATGCGTGGTGATCGCATGCCGCTACCAGGCCTGAACGCAAGGTGCCTCGCCCGCTTGTGCGGAAGGGATCAATTGCCCGGCGGCTCAATGAGCTTGGCGTGATCGGCTCCCCCAGGATGGCTGTGCTGGCGATGATGTCCTGTAGCGGAATCCATAGCGTCTCGACGCGGGCGGCCTCCGGCCGCTTGTCCCGGCTGTTGTTTGGCCGGTGGATGATCGGTGCGACCTGGGCCTTGACGAAAACCGATGTGGTAGGGCGTACTTGGTCTTGGTAGGCAATGTCTCTGTTCTCCGTCATTGTGAACGACATTACGAGCACTTGGCACGCGTTCATTGTCCCTGCATCGTCTGCAGTGGGCGCGTCAAGCTCACTGGCCTCGGGTCCTGCTTGCCCGACCTGCTGTTTCCAGGGGCCTGCATCTCCGATCTTGCATACCTGCAAAACCTTGCCGAAGAACAGGTTCCATTTAGCAAAATCATTTAGGAGATCATCGTTGTGTCTGTAGATCCAGACGATGATCTCGCCTTCCACTGGATATGCGTCGGGCTGGAGCGTGTTGTGCTCGTGGTGGATCCAGCGCCGAATTAGGTTCTCCTTGACCATGTCCTCCCTGTTTCGGCCGTTGATACGCCCTACAGTTTCCAGCGTATTGGAGATGGTGATGCTCCGAAGTTGGCGCGAACGGAACACACCGGATTGCTGGCCCTCGAGCAACCCTTCAGCCATGTTGGGTGGGGCTGCTGCGCTGGTCGTCCAGTCCGATTCCTTCACCAGGTTCAGGTTGATGGTGGTCGGGACCTGAGCCAGCCGGCCCGCCAGTTCGGCCTGGTCCGTTGCCTTCCGAACCACTTCTCTCCAGTACTCGGCACTCGCAGGAGTCAGCACGTGCATCTCTTCTTTCTCGCCTTCCGCGTTGTTGGTGGTAATACTTTCCGTCTCCAGTTTTGTGATGCGATTGAGGAACTTGTCCGTTCTCACACCATCATTCAGGTCCGTAACAAACCCAGAACAGTCGTCGTAATCCAGGAGCGGGTGGGCTTCGCACGCGAACTCGCCGGTGAATCCCACGCCTGCCGCGTCAGCATCGAGGAGGCCGTCGATTTCATACCAGGGCCCGTCCAACGCCTCGTCGGTCTGGTACATGAGCTTCACCCCGTATCCGTCATCTGCCAGCTCGAGCGCAAACATGAAGGCCTTGCTGTGCCCAGACATGGTTCCAGCGGAGAATCCGAGCAGAGCCACGTCGAAATCCCGGTATCCTGTGATGTCGGAGACATGGTGTGCGTTGAGCTTGGACTTGATACGGTCCTGAAGCTTCGGAAGCGTGGTGACGTCATCATCGGTGGACCGCAAGTAGTCGCTGATGACCGCGAAAATCTGGTCGATGACCTCGTGCGTGTGACCAACGTGCAGAAAATTGAACTCCACCCGGGTGAAGGTCCCGGTCCGGACCAGCAGGGCGAGCAGAATGAGCGTTGCCCAGTTCTTGTTGTCGGCGCAGTTGTCCGCCTGCAGCGAAAAGATCCGCGTGTTGCGGTCGGTCGGCAACTGCCCTGCAAGCGCTAGCTTGCTCAGCGTCTGCAGGATGACCTCGCAGGTGTTCCCGATCCCGGCCCCGTTCCCACCCACGAGCTGGTCGTTAAAGTAGGCCCAAGTCTTTGGCCTTCCGTGACCCCACGTCAGCACGCCGACGAGGTGGGCAGGCATGACTGTTTCGCTTTTCAATTTTGACCAGCGCAAACAACGAGGCAGGATAGGCCCGTCCAACTTGGAGTGCTCCATGGCGTCACAGATCATGGCCACGCGCTGGGTCGGGTTTTCGCTGGCCTCCCGCTGCGTCCAGACGAAGTGGTGGCGGCGAGCCTGGACGACCTTTTGGTGCACATCCATCGTTCTCATCGCATAATCGAACGCAGGCTTGTTGCCGTTGGCTGTCGCCTGCCGCCGCAAAGTAGCGTTCAACGCGCAGGTCGAGCAGACACTGAAGTCCCGCAACTTGGATGGGTCCAGGAAATTGAGCTTCCAGTTCTTGAAGCCGTCGTCCTGGACGACGGTCCCGACCTTCTCCGCGATCGCGTCGGCCACGAGGGGATGGTACGGTGGGCAGATCATCTGGCAAAAGCGTGTAATCCCGACAAGGTGGCTTTCGGTGCAGCACTCCACACCCATCTGCAACTGCATCGCGAGGTCTTGTCTGAGAAAGTGGTACAGGCCGGCCCGGTTCGCAAAATCGAACCGGATTTCCTTTCTCATTGGTAGCGGCATCGCGTACATCTTGATGAAGCGTGCCAACCAGAACACCGTATTTCGCCCCCGCCGTCCCCGCAGTTGGGCCGCAGTTCCAGCCATATCGCAGCTAACCAAGACGGAAGTGTAGCTGCTGACGAGCGCGTTCGTCCGTGTCATGGCCTCTTGCTTGACCTGGCCCATTACATTCCGGTACATCCGGTCACCACATTTTGTGCCGAGGACGGCCGTGTAGAAGGATTCGCACACGTTTTGCGGCTGCCCGAAAATACCCGGCATGGCAAACTGAAAGCAGAAGCTTGACCCGTCGTAGAACACGCACGTCCGCAGGCGGGCCACGAGCCGCTCCCGCCGCCCACGTTCCTGACCGTGGACCTTCACGAACCCAGTCTGTCCTCGGGTTGTCCGCTCTCGTGTCTTGGTCACGCTCTCGTCGCCGATGTGTTCCTCTCGAACAGCGTGTAGGTGTGCAATGTTGCCTTCGTCGAACGAAGCAGCGCAGCCGAAGCCGTTCTTCGACCTGTTCAAGCATCTGGTATTGCAGGGTACCGAAAGGCCGTCGTCCTGCATGGAACCGGTTGCGTTTCCAACCAGATCTCTTGAAAAGCGATCAAAGCAAAGCTTGGTCTTCTGCTTCTTCACGCCGTGTGCTCCGGCGGCAGCCGCCCTCTTCTGCGCCAAGGAAGCACCGTTCTGCGCAGTGGGCGGCTGGAGGCGTTGTCCGTCCGGCTGGAGGCACCGTCCGGCGGCATCTGGCCGGGCCCGGACCTGGACCTCCGGGCCAGCGATCAACGGAACACGATCAGCCCCGCATTCGAAGCAGATGACGTCCAAGTACTCAAACTCCGAATGGAGGTTGTTGCACGCGTTGCACTGCCAACCGCCGAACACCTTCCCGGCCTTGATGCGCTGGAGCGTCGCAGTCCGGTCATCCGTCGCCTCCCAAATGTTTTTCCCGCTTGCGCCGACCAGGTCGGTCACCCTGCCGACCGGCCCATCCTCCGTGTCCATCAGATCAGCGCCGCACAAGCTGTATCGCTCTACGTTGCGCCCTGCATCGGGGGTCATGTTCTCTATGTTCTCCATCACGTCCTCCTCCATCATGAGGGGTGCGGGCGTGAGGGGCGAAGCCTCGACCATAAGCCTAGACCAGGAGGGCCCAAGCGAGCCAGTACCTAGGTACACATAAAAGCCGGTCTAAATTTTGCACATGGGATTTTGTGGTTCAATAGTCCGATCCGATATGACTCTGGTCTATACGTGTACCGCACCGTTTCCCGCCATCACTGACTGACTGAGGTCCTATTTTTAAAGTCACAATCTCGACCTAAAATGATGACACTGGTCCTGACCATGCTAGCATAATCACGGAACCAGGCAGCAGGTCCACCTGGTCCAGACCCCAACGTCCAGACCCCAACCGAACCTCCTCCCCGATGGACTCCAGTCCTTCGTTCGCCAGTGCGAGTGCGGGGGGTCCAATGCAGGTTTCGTTGCAGGACCCCGATAATAGGTTCCTTCTGCCAGGGGTTACGCCGTACAACATCCAGACCGGCCACGCCATGGTGGACTCCCCGCTGAATCTGTCCCGGTTCACCACCTGGATCACTGATTTCTACATCTCTGGTCGACCCTCTGAGGCGCGTCGGATATACGACGCCTTAAAGATCACGTTTCATTGCGGCACCGAGAACGAGCGCCAGACCGGAGTGCCGGAACTTGCGATCAGTGAAGTGATGGGGTTCGGCCCTGCGCCTTGGGAGTGGTGCGCAGCTCCGGATTGCGCCCGGTGCCTCGGCGGCGAGGGCGCATTCTACCTGAACAACCCAACTGTGTTTCAAACTCGAGCATTGGGTGGCTTTCACTTCCGCCACATCGGCCCGTGGACCGGAGACGCCGATCATGGGGAGCCCGAGTAAGTTGTCGGACGACACAGACAGCCAAAGCCAGTCATCCTGGTCCTGGTCCGGATTCTGGTGCGCGAGGCCGGCCGGACCTGGGCTGGACTGCGATGTATGTTGGTACAAAGCAGTACTTAATACAGAATTGTGTCTCAAACATTTCCAGCTACATCACGTATGCCCCAAGTTGACGTTGCACCGACAAGAGGAGGGGGGGGGGGGGGGGGGGGGGGGGCCAACCCCTTTATTGGGCAACCTGACGGCGACCTGGTCTCTTAAATAAAACAACACCACTCACTCAAACCATTCCGAACGGAGTTATGCGCCAGACTGTTTTAATGCGCATAAAATATGGCTTCTCATCCTGTGTCAGGTGTGTCTTAACAATGCCTCTGGGGTTGTAGCGGTCGAATAACCCGTTGTCGGAGACGGCCACTGTGTGGCACCACACCGGGTCGTTTGGCCCGGCATGGTCGTCCTCCGGGTCGTTCACATGCAGTGTGGCCTTGCCACCAACGTTGCGCCAATACTCTTGGGCAAGCGTTCCCTCAACCAGAAAGCTACCTTTTACATTTTTGTCTTTCAAAATTGCTTGGGCCTGGACATAATCTCTCACCCTCGAAATACTGAAGCAGCATTTCTGCAGTGCTACTTGGATAGCCTCAGGGCACCAGGTCTGGCCCGGGCAAAACACTGACTGCGGGTCATGGACTGTCTCAGCCGAGGTGCGCTTGGCCAGGACCCACTCGCCCGCGCCATCAAGCGCTGCCCTGGCTTTTCGAGGTGAAGGGTAACAGCTCAGCTTGCAAAGGGCATATGCAAGGCAGCCACCAGCACCGCCCGGCTTCCTGAACGGTCCAGACACACACACAGCACAACCGGTCAGGACAGCCAGGGTCTGAGTTGGTTCTGGAGCCGGGTCCACTAGGCACCTCGTATGGTATAAGCATTCTAATCTATCCGCGCGTGGGAGTCTGCGTCGCCCGGCCGATCCCGTTGGCGCCACGGAGGCCGTACCCCTGTTGACACGTTGTTGCGGAAAGAGGTGGTAGGTAACAGGACCTGGTGGGAGAACTCACTGGTGTTTCCTTGGTTTGAACAGCTTTCTGTTCTTGTTCGCCATACTCTTCCAGATTTCCTTCCTCGCGGAGGCTTCACGTTTTGCTGTGGTCCGCGGCTGCTTTGCCGGCGATGGTGTCGCACAGCTGGCCGCGTTCACGGGGGGGGAAAGACTCGGGCTCGGTGGACTGTACTGGTCACTGCTGCTGCACACGAAATCGTTCCGAACTGGAGTTGGCCAGGAGGTGTGGACTGCGACTGTCCGCAGGTCAGCACGTTCTTTGAGACCGTCATCGTCTAACTCAGCGTTGTCCTTCTTCTTGAAGCAACTGGTAGGGCGGGGTACCGAACCGCCGCCATGCACGGAACGCGAAAGGCCGGCCTCCGGCATGGAACCGGTTGCGTTTCCAACCAGGTCTGTTGAAACACGCTCAGCCCCGCAATCGTAGCAGGCGAACTCCATGTTCTCGAATTGGGAATGGAGGTACTGGCAAGATTTGCACTTCCAGAAGAAGGAGGCACCGTCCTGCTCAGTGGGCGAATGCGGGGCCTGACGTTGGTCAGGGCTCCGGCGTGGCTGCTCATCCGGCCGCGACCGGACCTGGACCTCCGGGCCAGCGATCAACGCAACACGGTCAACCCCGCATTCGTCGCAGACGACGTCCATGTACTCGAACTCCAAATGGAGGTAGTTGCAAGCGTGGCATGCCCAACCGCCGAACACCTTCCCGGCCTTGATGCGCTTGAGCTTCGCAGTCTGGTCATCAGTCGCGCCGACCAGCTCGGTCGCCCTGCCGACCGGCGCATCCCCCGTGTCCATCCGCTGTGTTGCTTACCAGCCACTTGCCCTTGCAGCATTACTCTTTCTCAGCTCGAGCTCGACCAGCTGGGCGACGGCAGCGGCGGCCGCTGTGTCGGCCAGCTCCTGCTTATAGGCTTCCTGCTTATCCTGGTGCGTGTGCTTGTCAGCCCTTTCCTGCATGAGGGCAGCGCGCCACATGAGATCTCCGGCGGGTGCTCCGGCGGGTGCTCCGGCGGCAGCCGCCTGTGCATCAGCCAAAGCGGCTGCGGCCTGCCTGCTTTTCATGGTGGCTGTCCGCATCAGAGGCATCGTGAGCCTTGGCGTCAGGTTCGAAGGCTGTGCATCGGAGCCTCGCTGACATGTCGCTGACCGACCAACCAGGCGAATCCTGCGAGCCGCTACGTAAAAACAAATCGGTCTAAATTTGGGCTGTAGGATTTTGCGGCTTGAAG
>Ga0307985_10001680_pt1 | contig 12459 bp, 8 predicted proteins | sample EllFjometageno80_FD_203155 | JGI IMG/M metagenome (GOLD analysis project Ga0307985, IMG submission 203155) | Marine microbial communities from Ellis Fjord, Antarctic Ocean - #80 | ecosystem: Environmental > Aquatic > Marine > Unclassified | place: Southern Ocean | collected 2014-10-09 | reverse complement strand
GCCAACCCCGACACGTTCTACCCCCGATCCCCCCATCCCTCGCCCACTTCGCCACCCTCCTCTCCATCTACTTCCTCTGCCTCCACACCTCCCTCACTCCCCCTCTCCTCCCCCCTCTCCTCCTCCCCCTCCTCGCAACCCATCCCCCGCTCCGCCACGCCACTTACACGCTCCTGATAGCATGGCTCGCCACCGCCCCCTGCCACCACCGGCACCTACTGCTGCAAACGTTGATCCTCTTCCTGCCACACTACCCCACCACTGGCTTGTTTAACATTTTCAGGGAGTGTCTTGAGAGGGAGACGGAGGGAGGGAGGCTGCTGGCGGAGAATGGGGGGGTGGGGGTCTTGACGTGCTTGCTGATGGTTGAGGAGGTCAAAAGCGGCGTCGGGAACTTCTTGACGGAGTTGGTGGGTGCGAATGGGGGCATTTTCTTACAGAGGAGGTTCTTTAGTCAGATTCTGGAGTGGGAGGTTGGGGGGTGGAAGGCGGGAAGGAAGTGGGTGGAGGGGAGGGGAGAGAAGAAGAGGGGGGGAGGGGGGGGGAAGAGGCCGGTTATGATGTTGGTGAGTGGCAGCGCAGGTTGAGCGCGGCTAGTGAGCGCGGCTAGTGAGCGCGGCTAGTGAGCGCGGCTAGTGAGCGCGGCTAGTGAACCCGAACCCTTGCAAGCGAAGCACCGCACCACGACGCTCTTGTGAAGCCCCCTGAGCCCAAACAACGCCCTCCTTCCCTCGCCTCACTGCCCACCACGGCCTCCTCTCCTGCAACCACCTCGCCCTCGTGGTTGTCTGCAACCTTGTTCACAACGCGTGGCTCACACCGCGCTCCCATGCTTTGCAGGAGATCGACGACCGTCTGCTGGTCGGCGGCGGTGGCTTCGGGTCTCAGTCGGACGAGGATGAGTGGGAGGCCCCGCACGGCTTCGGAGCGCCGCCGCATTTTGAGGACGACGAGGATTCCCACGAGGACGAAGACTTTGGGTTCGGCGACGACGGCCGCCACCGAGCCGCGCGCCCTGGCAAACCGCCTGCGCTTCCCGCGCCTCTCAGTTCGACTGCGCCCCCCACAACAACTTCTTCGCCTGCGCCCCTGTCTGGGCCGCCGCCTGTGTCGATCATGGTGCCGTGCTTGCTCGAGCTTCTGGGGAGGGGCGGAGACGTCGTGAGCAAGTGCTTGCAGGTCAGAAAGCGGGCGAGCAAAGCGGCGAGCAAAGCGGCGAGCAAATCGGCGAGCAAAGCGAGAGCTGCTAAAACACGTGCACTAAAATACGCGCACTAAAACACGCTGCGCTTAACACGAGCGAAGCCAACGCGTCGCCACCGACCCCCCATCGCCGCCCCTTCCAACCTCCTCCTGCTCCTTGTTGCTTAGCTCACGCGTGATGTCGCCCAGGTGATCAATCCGAAGCCGACGGTGCCCAAGTATCAGGTCTATTTGCGCCGCACGCCGACGCAGGATGAATTCTTTCCGAGGGCTATCAAGGGAAATCCGATTGGGGTTAGTGAGGTGCCAACGAAGAATAAGACTCCGGATTTCGCAGATTTGAGGGATCACATTGCGGAGCTTGTGGGGATGGTGAGATTGGCCGGAGTTGAGCGAGGATGTGTGAGATTGACCAGGGAACGACACGCGAAGAGGGTGTCCCCTTTGTTCACACGTTCGCGTGGGCGGCACGCGAACAAACGAAACGCGACACGCGTAACAGCGCGCGGTGGGCACAAGTGTGTGGGCTCACAAACGCCGCTGCCCCCTTTGTTCGCGCTTTGTATGGCCCTTTGTTCGCTCATGCGTGTGTGTGCCCCCCCCCAGGCCGAGTCCTCGGCGATGATCGAGCTGCTCGTCAGCGGCAAGATCATCTCTACCGCCCTGTCCATCACCAAGGTGCAGGAGACGATCTGGCGGGAGTTTGTCTTGTCGAACAACTCCTCCTCCGAGGCGGCGTCTTCGGAGGTCAAGTCGTTCTCGATGGAGCAGTTTCCGCCCATGGTGGTCACCTACCGCCTCACGGGTCTGGACGGGGAAGCGACGGAGGATGTGGTGGATAAGTTGGGGGAGGAAGAGGCCACCAACGCTGCCGACCTGTACGCCAACGCGGATTACGTCACGGGGCCTGGACTGCAGGTGAGGCGAGCCGACCGAGCACGCATTTCGTTCACCAATGCCGTTCACACGCCTCCCCGTTCCCTTTTGTTCGCCCTTCCCTCCTCCCTCTCTCCTCTCTAACCCCCCCCCCCCCGTGCAGACCATCGTGGACACCACCACCACCACCATCGCTCGCGCGCTGGCCATCTCTCGCCGCGACAACACCCCGGCTTCGCTCCCCTCCACGTGTCCGCCGGCCCTCATCCTACTCAAATGCTGCCTGTCGCGCCCGGCGTGCGCGGCGCTCATCTCCCCGCCCTCTTGCTCGTCCCTGGTCTCGCTCTTGATGCGTCTCATCACGTCATCCCCTCCTTCCGACGGCGACTCTGTGACCATGAACACGCTCGTGGAGTGCATCCAGCTCTCGACGTCTCAGCAGTCCGCTGCCCCCGCGGTCGTTGCCGTTGACCGGGCAGCCGGAGCGCCCCCGTCCATGATGCGCATGATGCTCACGTCCCTGAATCAGGAGCAGTTCCGCACCCTGCTGCGGTCCACGCCCACGCTCATCGACGTGGTGGGTCGCCTCATCCCCACGTTCATCACGGCCGAGAACTCCCAGACGCTGGCCGAGACTCTGTCCGCCCAGATCTCGTCCTTCCCACTCGACACGCTGGGGCTCGTTTACCTGTCCATCGCGAGCAACACGACGGAGCCCACGTTCGTGTCCCAGGTGAGATCGACCGCGCTGCGAGAACTGACCAGAACGACCCCCCAGAGCTCCCTCTCTAACGCCCCCCCCCTCCCCCCCCCTACAGCTGCTCGCGTCCGGCTTCATCAACTCCGTGACGAACTACGTGTGCGACGACGCGCCGAAGTACCCACCCCCCACGACCCCTTCCCTTCACTCGCCCGGCACGGTCATCAGCGAGACGGCTCTTCCAGTGCAGAAGGCGGCGTGGGGCGCGTTCCTGGCCAAGCCGGATCTGGTGAGGATTCTCAAGTGCCTCACGCACTTGGCCACGTTCCAGGTCTTCCAGAACTTCGTGACGACCACGCTACTCATCAAGGTCGCGCACTGGGTCTCGGCGACGTCTGTCTCCGGGGACGCGGGCATCGAGGCCGAGAAGTTCATGGAGCAGATCATCCTCGACAACGAGACGACCGGCGCCGCTGTGAAAGCTCTGCAGACGGAACTGCAGACGCGCAAGAAGGTGATCGCCGACAAGAAGCGCAACGAGGCGCTGGCCAAGACGTCCTCGGCGCCTTCTGCGAAGCCGGCGTGGATGACGGAGATGGAGGGAATGGACGAGGACGAGGATCCCATCACTTGCTGCACGTGCTCCGAGGGCTACTCTTACTCGGACGGCGTGCTCGCGCTGTACTCGCACGCGTCGCGCGTCTCCATCTCCAACACTGGCATGCTCGAGGGCAACTCGCTCTTCAGCGCGCTGCCCCCGACGTCCGCGGGCCTGGCCGGCTCGCTGCTGAGCCTCTGGATGTCGGCGTCCAACTGCAAGGAGTACAACAAGGTGAGGCAGCGAAGCGAGTCACGTTGAGCGCAATGTGGCGGACTCCTCGTTTACTCACTCGCGCTCGCCTTGTGAACACTCCCATCATCACTAGCCTTGTTCACACACGTGTGTGTGCCCCCTGCTAACACTGTATGCGTGCAGTACCTCGTCAACAACACCAAGACCCTATCCCTCTTCAGCACTACGTCCGCGTCCGTTGCCATCCACATCGCGTGCCACACCAAGGCCGTCAAGGCCGACCGGAATCACTCCAAGGCGCCCAAGTCCGAGTGGGAGGGCAGCACTCTGCGCAACAACCGTGCCAAGTGCAATACCCTGCTGCCGCTCAGGAAGAGCTCGACGTCCGCGACCGAGTTCATGGAAGCGTGCGAGAAGTACTTTGCGAACATCTCCAGCGTCACTGGCGTGTCCACGCCGCCCACGTCCTCCTCCGCGTCGGTGGTGCCGCGCACGCAGCTGTGCGTGCACGACCTGCGCCTGCTGATCGACACGTGAGTTATCTGCCATGTTTTCTTTCCCCACGTGCGCGCATTAACCCGATCGAATCCTCGCAGGTTCGCGAAGGGGCACTCCGTCTCCGAGCTGTCGCAGGGCGGCTCCATCTCGTCCAACTCGCACCTGCTACTGCGCCTGGTCATGTTCGCGCGCAGCACGGCGGAGTCCGCCACGCACAACGGCGAGCCTGGGCCGAGCCGCGCGCGCGCGCTGCCGTCGGCTTTCATGTTCGCCGCGTCGCAGAACGCCAAGAGCAGTACGCTTCCGCCGGCCTCGACGTTCGCCGCCTGCGCCGCGTTGTGCTTCGAGACGAGCAAGTTCTGGCGCGACAACAAGCGGGTGTTCTTGCAGCAGCTGGTCCGTGACAAGTCGCCGGGCGGGCCCAGCAGCGGCGGTCGGTCGAGAAGCTCGAGCTTCAACGACTGGGACGCGGCGGAGGGGGGGGCGGGGGGAGAAGGAGCAGGGGGTAAGAGGAAGAGGGCCGACGACCACACCGCCGTCCGCGCAAGGCTCCTGTTCTTCCTCTTGGTCGACTGTGCGTTCAACTGCGTCGGCGACCGCGAGATCGACGACGACCAGGAGTACCTCGACTTGGCTGAGGATCTCGCCGACCGCGTCAACGTGCTGCACAAGTGCAAGACGATCGAAGAGCTCTGGCGGCACCAGACGACGAGCCTTCAGCTGGGCAAGATTCTCGAAGATGCAGCCGCCTGAGTGACAGAAGCGCCCGTGAGTAACTGAGGCGCTCTGGTTTTAGTAAATACGAGCACGATCTCCACGAGTGAGTTATAGGCTCACAGCAAATCGGCTGTAACTAATGTTTTCATGGATTGATTTTAGTGTTCAAGTGTTCTAGAACCACATTGAGCAGGCGCATCTATGGTTATGTTTGTGGACCCGTAGAGAGCAATTGAAATTTAGAGTGTGTCAGAATACAGCCAAAACGGCCAAAAGGGGCGAAAAATGCGTTTTGCTTCCGTAGTGTCAGCAAATGGGCTGTAACTCATTCGTTTTTGGGGCTATTAGAACCGCATCGAGCAGGTGCATCTTTTGATAAGTTTGTGGAGAGAGCAATTCAATTTTTGAGTGTCCTAATTTACGAAGTTAGCCAAAATACACGAAAAACGCGTTGTGAGCTTCTTCGCGGGGGGCGCGCGCTCCCCCATTCCTTCTCCTCTCCACCCCACGATCCGCATGAAGGGCGCTGGTAGTGGAGAGGAGGCCGTCGCTCGCGGGTGGCGCACTGCATGGGGATGAAAAACGTTGAAAATTATTTGGGAGGTCTGCTAACTCTGTCCGATCTTCTCTAACCACTGCCTCGCCCCGGCCTGCCCCTTTCCGCTCTCCCTCGCCCCTCCTCTCTCTCAGTCCTCCTCCTGCCAGCCATCGCCAGTCATCCCCCCAATCGCTACCGTTCCCCCTTCCGTCCTAACCATGGGTGTATTCCAGAGTAAGAGCAAAGACCATCCCACCCTCTCTCAACAGAAGGCCAAGTTCGCCGAGCAAACCAATCTCTCCGCCGAGCCCGCGGACATTGTCCCCTCTGTGACTGTGGTCACGAGCGTTACCGACTTCACGAGCGGCAAGAGCGAAGTGAAATATGGATTAGGCGAGAATTATGGCGTTGAGAAACACGAACACTCCAAGCCGGCACCAGCTCCAACACCGGCCTCCTCGGCACCCAAAATTACCACGGGGTACAGATTCAGCGGTCGGACGTTCAAGAAAGGCAGCACGTACAGCGCAGTACCGTCCGTAACTGAAGGGCTAGTGAACGAAGTCGAGGCTGGGGAATTTATTGTGTACCAGAACGGCGGTTGGGAGTTCGGCGATAATGACAGGGTGCAGTACAGAATGAAGAGTCCCAGGCCGACGAGCGGCGATGAGTGGCCGCCTAGCGGGAATTGGCTTCTGAGCAAGGCTGGCCACGACGCGAAGATGTACTATGGCAAGGAGCCGACGCGCGTGGGACAGCGAATACTAGAGAAGCTGCCGTACAAACCGTAGCCCGCAACCGTAGCCCGCAACCGTAGCCCGCAACCGTAGCCAGCAGCCGTAACCCACAACCCTAACCCACGGTTGTTTCTAATAAAACACGCACGTGAACCGCACTAATTTTACTGTACATCCCCTCGCCCCCTAACCCTAGAAATCGTAGAAAAAGAACGGCGCGTCGATCGCGCTGCTCGGGTCCAGCTTCACCCTCGAAAAGTGGGCGCAGATGACGCCAACCCGCGTCTCCAATTCCCCGTACGACACGAACTTGCCCGCCTCCTTCGGCACGCCCCACCTCTCCAAGACGTCTTCCGCGAATAGTTCCCTCTTGATCGCGTCCAAGTCCAGCCCGAACCGAGCCACGCCAACGCACAGGAAAACGTCGTGCACTTCCGGCCGCCACCACGCCGGCAGCGAGCCCCCCGCCTTGTCCGAGCTCCCCCCCCTCTGCAGACTTTCCCTCGCAAAGCCCTCGATGTCCGCCACCGCCACTCCGAACCCGCCGCACAGCCACACGCACGACGCCGTCAGCCTGCTTCTCTTCAACGCGAGATAGGACCGAGTGAAAGCCGCCGGCGTCATGCTCGTGTAGTTCACAGTGGGGTCGGGAATGGGCGACCGATGATCGAGCATGTTCAGCTCAGTCTTCTTGGCGCCAGCCTTCTCGCCCAGCACCAGCTCGCGCCTCTCCTCCTCCTCCTCCGCGCTCACGACGTCCAGCCCCATGAGCTCCACGTCCGTGCACTCGCGGTACTCCCGCTCGTTGCCCGCCTCAATGATGCGCGGCATGAAGACATTCTGCGTCGCAAACCACACGCACGACGGCAGGAACACGTCGTCGATGTACTGGAACACCTTGTCCTCCTTCGGCCCGTTCCTGCTCATGCCGCAGAGCCGAAGGAAGTCGATCCGACTCAGCGGCTGGTGAGCCGACGTGGGCCACTTCTTGTCAACCTCGCCGCTCTTCTCGGCGACGAACACCAGCAGATCGCTGCGGATCTCTACGTTGCTCAGCGACGTGGGCAGGCCCTTGGCGATGATGGTCAGCGCGATCTTCGCCCGCGCCTCCTGGCCGAGAGCGAGGTCCTCCTCCTCGACGAGCCCGCCCTTGAACTCCACCTCGACCATCTCCTGGGCCTTCGCGACGACCTTGTCTCCGGCGTTCAGCAGCGCGCCGAGCCCGCGAGTGAGCAGCTGGATGTCGACGCTGGACTGCCGCAGGCCGTCGCAGATCTTGGGGAGGCGCTTGTCCGCGGAGGGGAAGGTGGCCGTCATGACGGAAGTTTTCGGGGGGAGAGCGAGGTCGTATTCCATGGGGACGATCATGCTGTTTTCGGCCAGGAACTCGTACTTGAGCGAGAGAGCATCCCTGCCCTGTGATCCGCCCTCCGTCACGGCCGTCTTGAGCGCGAGCTTGTTGGCGAGGTTGAGCTTGATCTCCTGCACGACGGGGTCGGAGACGACGTCCACGGCCATCGTATCGTCGTCGCTCGTCGACCTCGTAGCGAGTTCGTTGGCGTGAATGAGATCCGCGAGCTTGCACACGCTGTCGTGCTCGTCCATCCTAAGCTGCCCCCCCCCGCCGCTCCCGCTGCTCCCGCTGCTCCCGCCGTTAACCTCGGCGTCCTTGCCTTCCAGCTTCTCCAGGCCCTTCTGCACGAGGCTGGCCAGCAGCACCTCCAGCTCGCCGCACTCAGGGACGAAGGCCTCGCAGCGCTGCGAGAACTGCGGAGGGCACTCGAGGAGCGAGCTCGTCGTCTCGAAGAAGTCGGCCGAGTTCGTCTGGCTCACGGCGGCGACCATGACGCTTCGAAGCTTCAAGGGCACCTGCCCCCCGGGCGTGCGCCGAGCGCGCTCCTCGGCCTTCGCCAGCGCTTCCTTCTCGGCCTTGGCAGCCTTGGTCGGGCGGCCCATGGGCTTCTTCCTCATCGGGGCCTGCCCGGTGGCAGCGAGGTGCTGATCCATCTTGGACTTCGCGACGCGCTCGACCTTGGCAGCGTCCCTCTCCGCCTGTTCCTGAATTTCCGCCTCCGCCTTGGCACCGACGAGGTACTTGTGGGTGATCCAGAGGGCGGCCTTGATCTGAACCTTGGTCTCGAAAGGAATCTTCATGGCCGGGTCGCTCTTGAGCTGCAGCGACTTGGCGAGGAAAGGAAGCTCGGGGTCCTGGAACATCTGCACGTAATTGTTCACGCCGTGAACGAAAGTGCCGACGACGAGCGCGCGATCGCACTCGGAGTCCCAGTACGAGATGGGGCGGGAGCGAGGGGAGGTGGAAGCGGCGGTTCCGAGATCGAGGTTGCTGATGAGCTCGGCGCACGTGAGGAGGCGCAGCTTCTGGTCGGTGTCGAGGTACTTGAGCGGCACGGCGAGGCCGCGGCGCTTGAGCTCCTCCTCGCCCAGCTGGGCGACGACGGCGTCGATGACCTTGTCCATGACGCGCCCGAGGTCGGCGAGGAAGCCCATGCGGATCAGGGAGCGGCGGGCGGCGCCAGCGTACATGGAACGGTCGAACTCCCGGTCGTAGACAAAGGCGTGGGGCAGGCGAACGGGGGGGAAAGAAGGGAGGGAGAGGACCGACTGGACGGCGGAGAGGGCGAAGGGGGAGGAATGAATGGCCTTGAGCTCCACGTCGTTCGTCGGGATGGATCGCGACGCCGTGTAGAGCACGTACTGGCGGGTGATGTACTCGACGTCCTGGAGGGGCAAGACGGAGCAGCCGAGGGCCAGCCGGATGTTGTTCCAACGCCCGAAGCCGAAGCGGTGGAGGGCGGCCACAAGCCTGTCGCGCTTGGGAAGGTCCCACATGAGCTTGGGTATCGAGAGGATCGCGGTGGCCATCTGCTTGTTGAGGAGCCTGGGCTTGCGCTCCTTGCCGATCTTCTGCTTCTGTGCCTTCTCCGCGGCCGACTTCTCGCGCTTCGCGACGCGCGCGAGCTTCTCCGCCTCCTTCCGGGCGGCCACGACCTTCTTCTGCGTGTCGCGCGCTGACTTCTTCTCCGCCTTGAAGCGCTCTTCCTCCTCCTGGATCTTGCGGCGCTTCTTGAGCTCCTTCTCGTTCTCCGCTTCCACCATGTCCGCGAACGGATCGAAGACCTCGGCCTGGCGCCTAACGCGCTTCTTGTCGTCGCCGATGAGGTTCGCCATGGTGTTCTTGAGCTTGGGGTCGGTGGGAATCGGGGCCGCGATGCCGATCGCCTTCTCCCAAAAGTTCTCGTCGTCAATCGCTATGTCGTCGTTGTCGGTGGTCACGAACGACGCCTTCGAGAAGGAGCCGAGGGAGGCGGAGGCGAGGTTCTTGGTCTTGTCGTAGTTGATCTTGTCAGACTTGGCCAAAATGTCGTCAATGTCAATGTTCTGCACCTCCTCGTTATCGACGTCGTTGTCGTCCGCTCGGAACACGTCATACGCGCCCTGCTTGAGAAGGCGGTCGATCTCGAGGGCGTCAGTGGGCCCCTTGGAGCCGGGCTGGCGGCCGGGGCCGGCGGACGCCGTCTCGCGCTGCGCCGCGAGCACGGCGCGATCGAGGCCGAGCTTCATGGACGCCGCGTGGAACATCTGCTCTTCGTAAGTTTTCTCGGTAATGAGGCGGTACACGTTGACGGCCTTGGTCTGCCCGATGCGGTGCGCGCGGGCCATGGCCTGCATGTCGTTCTGCGGGTTCCAGTCGGAGTCGAAGATGATGACCGTGTCTGCCGCCGTGAGATTGAGACCGAGGCCGCCGGCGCGGGTCGAGAGCAGCATGCAGAAACGGGAGTACGACTGGGAGTTGAAGCGCATGACGGCGCCGGCGCGCGCGGTGGACTTGGAGGAGCCGTCGAGGCGCTCGTACTTAAACTTGAGGTGCTTCACGAGGTCCTCGATGAGGTCGAGCACCTTGACCATCTGGGAGAAGATCAAGACCTTGTGCCCGGTGTGAAAGAGCTTGGGCAGGAGCTTGTTGAGGAGGACCATTTTGCCGGACGCCGAGATGAGACGCTCGTTGATCACGGCGTGCTTCTTGGAGGGAAGGTCGCCGAGAATGCCCGCGGGCGCGGGCCTGGAGGAGGAGGAAGCGGGGGCGGTGGGGTTGAGGAGGCGCGGATCGGACGTTCCGAGGTGCTTCTCGAAGGCGTCGTTGAGGACCTGGTCCTCTACGCCGCGAAGCAGGTACGGGTGGTTGCAGCACTTACGAAGCTGCGAGACGAGAGCGCGAGCGAGCGAAAGAGGTGTGTCAGCAAGGTGTGTGTGGGGGGGTGGGGGGGGGGGGGGGGAGAACGCGTTAGCGCGCTTAACTCACCTCCATCGCGACGTTCATGAGCGATGGGCCGTTAGAGGCCTTGCGCCCCTTGTACAGGAACGAGACGTTCTTCTCGTAGATGGCGCGGTAGTACTTCTTCTGGACCGGCGTCAGGTTGATCTTGATGATGGTCTCGTCCTTGGGGGGGAGGGACTTCTCCACGTCCTCCTTGACGCGGCGCAGGAGGTAAGGCTTGAGCATGGTGTGGAGCAGAGCCACCTGGTTGGCGTCCTTGAGCTCGCCGAACTTCTCCAGGAAGTCGGGCAGGGAGTTGAAGTTGGTGTCGTCGGCGAAGTTGAGGAGCGCCCAGAGCTCCTGGGTGGAGTTCTGGAGCGGCGTGCCCGTGAGGAGGAGGCAGAACTCGCGCGGTACCGTCTTGAGCTCCGAGTTGAAGCGCGAGTTGGGGTTCTTGAGCCGGTGAGCCTCGTCCACGATGAGCGTCTTCCACTTGATCTTGGAAATGAGCGCGATTTCCTTGATGACCACCTCGTACGTGGTCACGACGACGTTGAACTTCTTGGTGCCGGCCTTCTTGAGCCGCTGGAGCAGGTCCGGGGACGTCACGAACGGCGGGTGCCACTCGAACTCCGTCTCGAGAATGGTCTTGCGCGCCTCCGCCGTGCCGTGGTACAGGATCGTGTTCATGTCCGGCGCCCACGTAGACGCCTCATGGTACCACTGGTCGATGAGCGAGAGCGGCGCTACTACGAGGTAGGGGCCGCGCGAGGCGGTGTCCGGGGTGGTGCTGAGGAGCTGCAAAAACGCCATGCTCTGAATCGTCTTGCCGAGGCCCATCTCGTCCGCCAAGATGCAACTGCGCTTGTTGTAGTAGTTCCACATGATCCAATTCACGCCTTCGAGCTGGTAGTCGCGCAAGGTCAGGGTGGGGGGAGTGTCGTTGGGGTCGGGCGGCGGCGCACCCCGCCTCACGGTAGAGGAGATCCCGTAGTTCGGGGAAGTGAGGAGCTTCTTGAACGAGGAGACCGGCGGATGCGGCTTGAATGTGAACAACACCTCGGGGGAGGGAAGCTTCTGCCGTATCCAAAAGTCCTCCACCTCGTCCACGAACTCGTGCTTCAGGCTCTCCCACTTCTCCCACGTGAGCTGGTCCCCAGCAAGGTTCTGGGCGCGATGTATGCGGTGTGAGTACACACACATGCGGTGTGAACAAGGGGAAGACTGCGTGAACGAGAGGGGAGGAGGGGGGGGCGAGGCGAAGCGAGGCGAAGCGAGGCGAGGCGCTCAACAGTTGGTTGGGGGGGGGGGGGGCACGAACGACCGGCTCAGCACACGCTATTCGTTCGCGGCCGGCCTGCACACGCTTGCGCTGTCACTTGCTTGCTTACCTTCCACTTGACGATGTATAGGACGTTGTCCTCGCTGTCCCAGTAGTTCGGATCCTCTTCGGCCGTGGGCGGCTGCGGCCGCGTCCCCGCGTTGATCTGGCGCTGCTTCTCGAACACTTTGAAGTCCATCGAGCCCTCGTCGGAGGAGAGGATTCGGTCGACCTCGGTGTAACCGGAGTCGAACCAGTCCTCCGTGCTGTCCCCGCCCTTGTCGAGGGTGTTTTTCTTATTCCCCTTGCCGCGCAGGATCTTCCTCCACTCGACTCCATAGTCCGTCTCCACCTGCGAGGGGAGGGAGGTGAGGGGGGGGAGCGGGGGGGGGAAGGGGGGAGATTTTTTGAGACACGTTCGGAGATAGTTGTCGACACTTACCATGCTCAAAAACCTCCTCAACTTCGTCTTCGCCATCGGGTCATGACTCATCAGATCCGAACTCTTCTCCCACGATGAATGCATGTAACTCTTCCCACGCCACTTCACGAACCACAGATAACTCGGGATGGTGATGGGGTCGATTGCGAGATCGTCGACGATGTCGGGGGGGAGGAAAGATGCGGGTGTTCCGGTGGTGGAGGAGGAGTAGGACGTGGGGGGGGGGGGGGGGGGGGGTGGGGGTGGTTTTTGGGGGGGGGGGGGGGGGGGGGGGGGTGTGGGGGGGGGGTTGGTTTGTTTTGTGGTGGGGGGGGGGGGGGGGGGGGGGGGGGGGGGGGGGGGGGGGGTGGTGATCCCT